>Ga0335084_10000910_pt1 | contig 26552 bp, 15 predicted proteins | sample Lox_Sample_44_FD_206721 | JGI IMG/M metagenome (GOLD analysis project Ga0335084, IMG submission 206721) | Soil microbial communities from Loxahatchee National Wildlife Refuge, Florida, United States - Lox_Sample_4.4 | ecosystem: Environmental > Terrestrial > Soil > Wetlands | place: USA... | reverse complement strand
CGCGAGGTATCGATCGGACTCGCATCTCGGGGTTCGCGGATATCAGGCGGTTCGAGGGAACCGCGGCGTTACTCTGCTGCGGTGCGGCGAAGGTGATCGCGTGCTTCCTTCTCGTCTCGCTCTGGGACTCCGCGGAGGCGATCCGGGATTATGCGGGACCGGACATCGAGCGGGCGCGATACTTCGAATACGACAAGGAGTGCCTGCTCGATCCCGAGCCGAACGTGACGCACGGCGAGGTCCTGGCCGCCTCCGGCCTGGCGCGACTCCCGGCGGAACGCTCGCCCCTCATGCTTGAGCGGGCAGCCGCCGCGCTTAATTGGCCGGCGTTTCGGCGGGCGGGCTCTTGTCGAAATCGCCGGCCTCGACGGCCGAGAACTTGCCGGGATCGAGGTGCCGCCGCATCGCGGCGGCGATCTCCGCCGGCGTCAGCGCCGCGATCTTCTTCTCGAGCGCTTCGTCCCAGTAGAGCGTGCGTTTCAAGAAGAGGTCGGCGGCGAGGGTCCGCGCGAGGGCCGGGTCCTGTGCGCGCGACACCTGCCGCGACTGCAGGTAACCGCTCTTTCCTTCGTCGACCTCCGATTCGGTGTAGCCGTCCTTCAGGACCCGGTCGACTTCCTCCCGGAACGCTTTCTCGAGCTTGACCGCGTTCTGCGGCGCGTAGATCGCGTAGGCGGTGAAGCTGCCCGCCTTGTCGAGCGGCGAGGCGGAGAGCTGTGAGCCGACGCCGTAGCTCAAGCCGTCCTTCTGGCGAATCCGCACGGCCAGCCGCGAGTTCAGGAATCCGCCTCCCAACAGGTAATTGCCGAGCACCAGAGCGGGGTAGTCGGGATCGTCGTCGCCGATGGGCAGATTCTCTCCGGCGATGAAGAAGGCATTCGCCTTGTCCGGGGTCTTGAAGCGGTCGTTGACCGGCGCGACATTCTGGTACGGCCGGGGCACGCGCTCGAAGGGGCTCTTGCTCTTCCAGTCGCCCAAGAGCTCCGTCAGGAGCGGCAAGGTCGTGCCGGGGTCGAAATCGCCCACGAGGGCGAGCTCCGCGTTCAAAGCCCCGTAGAACCCGCCATAGAACGAGCGGACGTCTTCTCGGGTTGCCGCCTTGTAGCTCGCGAGCGACTCGTCGGGAGTCTCGACGTAGCGGACGTCTCCCTTGGGGTACGGGTTCTGATGGCGGGTGTAGGCGTTGGAGGCGACCGCGTCGGGCTCGCTTCTCTGCTGTTCGATCGCCGCCAGGTTCTCTTGCCTGAGCTGCTCGAGCTCGTTTTCGGGGAAGACGGGCTCGCGCAGCACCTCGGCGACGAGCTTCAAGACGGCCGGCAGGTTCTCTCGGATCGTCTCGATCGAGACGGAGGCCTGTGTGGGGCCTCCGGAGACGCCGACGCGGGCCTTCAATCGGTCGAGCTCGTCCTTCAACTGCTGTCGCGTGTGCTTCGCCGTGCCGCGCATCAGCATGTCTGCCGCGAGGTCCGCCGTCGCGGATTTGTTCCAGAGGCTCTTCTCGTCGCCGAAGCGCAGCGTCATCGCCGCGACGACCGTCGCGCCGCGGGTCTTCTTGGGCAGCAACACCACCTGGAGTCCATTCGGAAGATTCGTTCGGGTGACTTTGGACTCGATGTTGGCGGGAGAAGGATCGAAGGCCTCGCCCTGGGCCACGGCGGCTTCTCCCTTGTAGTCCTTCAGCAGCGTCGCGACATCCGGGGAGGGCGGGATCTCCGCGCGGTCGGGCCGGCCCGTCGGGATGAAGAGGCCGACGGTTCGGTTGGAGGGCTTCAGGTACTCGACGGCGACCCGCTGAACGTCCTCGGCCGTGAGCTTCTTGATCCGGTCGCGGTTCAGGAAGAAGAGGCGCCAGTCGCCCGCGCCGATCCACTCGGACATCTCCAGGCCGACGCGGTCGGCCGAATTCAACGTCAGGTCGATGTTCTTCAAGAACTCGGCGCGCGCCCGCTCGACCTCTTCCTTGGTGATGGGGTTGCCGGGGATCGCGTCGATCGTCGCGAGCATCGTCTTCTCGGCATCCTCGAGCGAGCTCTCCTGCCGCACCTGCGCCTGGAAGAGCAGAAAGCCGGGGTCGTGAAGGTAGAGGAAGAAATCCGACACCGACGTGGCCTTATTGGTTTCGACGAGGGCCTTGTAGAGGCGTCCCGACGGCGTGTCGGCCAACACCTGCCCCAGCACGTCGATGGCCACCGAGTCGGGATGGGGACCCGATGGGACGTGATAGGCCGCGGCGACCGACTGGACGTCGCCCACGCGCCGGAGAGTGACGGAGCGCTCGCCGTCCTGCGTCGGCTCGGCCGTATAGGTCTTCTCGAGCGCGCGTTTCGGCCGCGGAATGGAGCCGAAGATCTGGTTGACGAGCGCGAGGGTCTTGGCCTCGTCGAACCGGCCGGCCACGAGAAGGTACGCGTTGTCCGGCTGGTAGTAGGTCCGCCAAAAGGCCTGGAGGCGATCGATCGGCACATTCTCGATGTCCGCCCGGGCGCCGATCGTGCTCTTGCCGTAGTTGTGCCAGAGGTAGGCCGTCGAGAGCACCCGCTCGGCCAGGACACCCTCCGGGTCGTTCTCGCCCGCCTCGAACTCGTTTCGCACGACCGTCATTTCGCTGTCGAGGTCCTTCTTGGCGATGAAGGAGTGGACCATCCGGTCCGCCTCGAGCTCCAGGGCCCACTTCAAGTTCTCCTCGGTCGCCCGGAACGTCTCGAAGTAGTTCGTCCGGTCGTACCAGGTCGATCCGTTTGGCCGCGCGCCGTGCGACGTCAGCTCCTGCGGGATGTTCGGGTGGTTCGGCGAGCCCTTGAACATCAAGTGCTCGAGCAGATGCGCCATGCCGGTCTCACCGTAGTTCTCGTTTCGCGAGCCGACCAGGTAAGTGACGTTGACGGTGATCGTCGGCTTGGTTTGGTCGGGAAAGAGCAGAACGTGCAGGCCGTTTCCGAGGACGTACTCGGTGATTCCTTCGACCGAGGTGACCTTGGTCGGCGCCGGCGGCGAGGCCGGCGCCTTGGGCTTGGCGGCGGGCCTTGCCGACTGCGCGGCCAGCTGGGCGGCGAGGGCGAGGGAGGCGAGGAACGATGCAGTTGACCTGGCGAATCTCATGACTCTCCTTAAGCTGCCGGGTCGGGTCCGGTCCCGGGCGAGCCTCCACGGCGAAGGCGGGATACTACAACCCGGTCGCGACGCGCCCGATTCCGAGACGGTGGGGCCTACCCCCGATAGGAGATCCGGTAGATCGCTCCGGCGTGGTCGTCGGAAACGAGCAGCGCGCCGTCCGGCATGACGAGCACGTCGACCGGGCGACCCCAGGCGCGCTCCCCCTGGAGCCATCCCGTCGCGAAGGGACGGTAGGACACCGCGTGTCCGCCTTCCAACCGGACGAGGCTCACGCGATATCCGATCTTGTGCGAGCGATTCCAGGAGCCGTGCTCGGCGATGAAGATCTGGTTTCGGTACTCGGGCGGGAACATCGCGCCCGTGTAGAAGCGCATCCCGAGGGAGGCCACGTGGGGGCCGAGCGCCATGGCTGGCGGCGTGAATTCGGAGCACGGGTGCTTCCGGCCAAATTCCGGATCGGAAATGCTCGCGCCGTGGCAGTAGGGGTAGCCGAAGTTCATTCCGGCGTGCGGAGCGTGGTCGAGCTCATCCGGCGGCTGGTCGTCGCCCATCCAGTCGCGGCCATTGTCCGTGAACCAGAGCTCCTTGGTTTGCGGGTCCCAATCGAATCCGACGGTATTGCGCACGCCGGAGGCATAGAGCTCGACTTTCGAGCCGTCCGGGCGCATCCGGTGAATCGCGGCGAAGACCGGCTGCTTGCTCTCGCAGATGTTGCAGGGAGCGCCCACGGGCACGTAGAGCCAGCCGTCCGGGCCGAACCCAATGAACTTCCACCCGTGGTGCCGCTCCGTCGGAAAATCTGCGCGCACGACCACCGGGCGCGGAGGGTTCTCGAGATGCTCCTCGATGTCGTCGAAGCGCAGGACGCGCGAAACCTCCGCAACGTAGAGCGAGCCGTCGCGCATCGCCACGCCGTTGGGCATGTCGAGACCTCGCGCAATCGTGACGACATCGCCGCCGCGCTCGGGCGTGTCGCGGCGCACCGCGAACACTTCTTCGTGTCGCGTTCCGACGAAGAGCGTTCCGCTGGGTGCAAGCGCCATGGACCGGGCGTTCGGCACGCGAGCGTAGAGCGCGATCGAGAAGCCCTTGGGCAGCTTGATCGTCTCGAGCGGTAGGGAATCCGGCCGCTCCCCGAAGGCGGCCGCGCCGGCGGCGAGGAGCGCCGCGCCGAGAGACAAGAACCTGGACCGCACGGTGCCTACGGAGCGATGCCGAGCATCGTGAGAATGAACGCGTCGTCGAAGGCGGTCTCCCGCAACCGATCGTATCGGCCGGAAGACCCTCCATGGCCTCCGGCCATGTTGATCTTGAAGATCAGCGGGTTCTTGTCGGTCTTGACCGACCGCAGCTTGGCGACGTACTTGGCGGGCTCCCAGTACATGACCTGGCTGTCGTCGAAGGACGTCTTGACCAGCATCGCCGGGTACTCCTTGGCGGCGATGTTGTCGTAGGGGCTGTAGCTCCGTATGTAGGCGTATTGCTCCGGAATCTTCGGATTGCCCCACTCCTCGAACTCGCCGACGGTCAGAGGCAACGACTCGTCGAGCATGGTGTTGATGACATCGACGAAGGGCACGTGATTCACGACCGCCTTGAAGAGGTCGGGCCGCATGTTGACGACTGCCCCCAGGAGAAGGCCTCCGGCGCTCCCGCCCTCGATGACGAGTCGGTCCTTGGACGTGTACCGGTCCGCGATGAGGGCCTCGGCGCAGGCGATGAAGTCGGTGAAGGTGTTCTTCTTGTTCATCATGCGGCCCTGGTCGTGCCACTTCTTGCCCATCTCGCCGCCGCCGCGGATGTGCGCGATGGCGTACACGAACCCGCGGTCGAGCAGGCTGACGCGGTTGGAGTTGAAAGTCGGGAAGATCGGCGCTCCGTAGGATCCGTAGGCGTACAGCAACGCCGGGTTCTTCCCGCTCTTCTCGATTCCCTTGCGATAGACGAGCGAGATCGGGATCTTCGTGCCGTCGGACGCCGTGGCGTACCGCCGCTCCGCCTGATACCGGTCCGGGTCGTAGCCGCCGAGAACTTCGGTTCGCTTGAGGAGTTTGCTCTGCCGCGACTTCAGGTCGTAGTCGTAGATCGAGGAGGGGATCGTGAGCGACTGGTAGTTGTACCGAAAGGTCCCGGTCTCGAACTCCCGGTTGTTGCTGGGAGTGACGGAGTAGACGGGCTCGGGGAAGGCGATGCGGTGGGACTGGCCGGAGGGGAGGTCGGTGATCCGAATCCGCTGGAGGCCGTCCTCTCGTTCCATCAGAACCATGTGATCGGAGAAGAGCTCGAGCCCCGCGAGCATGACGTCCTCGCGACAAGGCATCATTTCCTTCCAGTTCTCGCGCCCGGGCGCGGCCACCGGCGTCGTGACGAGACGGAAGTTGCGGCAGCCGGCGCTGTTGGTCCGAATGTAAAGAAGATCCCCCCGGTGGTCGACCTCGTATTCGTGCTCTTTCTCCCGGGCCGCGACGAGCTTCCAGTCACCCGACGGGTTATCTGCCGGGAGCATCCGCCATTCGTTGGCCGTGTGGGAGCCGGAATCGAGGAAGAGGTACTTGCGGCTTCCGGACCGAAAGACCTCGATGCGGAACATCTCGTCTCTCTCTTCATAGGCGAGAGCGTCGCTCGCCGGATCGGCGCCGAGTGGGTGGCGGTAGAGTCGGTAGGACCTCTTGGCGGCGTCCTCGGTCGTGTAGAAGAGCGTTCGGTTGTCGGCCGCCCAGGCCACGGACGAGACCTTCGGCACCGTGTCGGGGAGGATCTTTCCCGTCGAGAGGTCCTTGACGTGCAGCGTGTAGTCTCGGAAGCCCGTGGTGTCGGTGGTGTAGGCGAGCAGCGTCCCGTCGTCCGAGACGTCCCAGTCCCCGACCGCCATGAATCTCTCGCCCTTGGCCATTTCGTTCAAGTCGAGCAGGACCTGCTCGAGCGCTTCGAGGCTTCCCTTCTTGCGGCAGTAGATCGGGTACTGCTTCCCGGTCTCCGTGCGCGAATAGTAGAAGTAGCCCCGCATCGGATAGGGAACGGTGAGGTCGGTTTGCTTGATGCGTCCGAGCATCTCCTGGTACAGCTTTTCCTGCAGGGCGAGGGTGTCTTTCATGACCTCGTCGGCGTACTTGTTCTCCGCTTCGAGGTAGGCACGGACTTCCGGGTTCGAGCGATCGCGCAACCAGAAATAGTCGTCCTGGAGCCGGTCGCCGTGAATGTCGGTGGTCTTGGGTTTCTTGTTTGCCATCGGGGGGCTCGTGGCCGGGGCAGCCCGCGCCGACGCGGGCAGGGTCAGCAGGAAGGCCGCCAACCCGGCCGCGAGCGCCGTCCTTCGCCTCACGCCGTCTTCTTCATGAGGGGCGCGAATCATAACAGGGGCTCCTTCTCGGGCGGGCGGCCCGCCAATTAGAATCCGGCGGCGCGGTCTTCACCGAGGAGCCTATGAGACACCCTTTTCTCATCTCGACCGTTGTCCTGGCGAGCGCCCTGTCCTCCCCGCTGCTCGCGCAACATTCGCACGGGCAGCCCCCGCCGACTCCGGCGGCGCGGCCGGCGCCCGCGCTGCTCGAGGGCATGGGCTCCCATCATCATGCGATCTCGACCTCGAGTCCGGAGGCTCAGAAATTCTTCGATCAAGGGCTGACCCTCCTCTACGGGTTCAATCACGAGGAGGCGATCCGCTCCTTCGAGCGCGCGGCCGAGCTCGACCCCTCGGCCCCGATGCCGCACTGGGGGATCTCGCTTGCTCTCGGAATGAACTACAACGATCCACAGCCGGCCGTCGAGCGCTTGAAGAGTGCGTACGAAGAGGCGCAGAAGGCTCTCGCGCTCTCGGCCGGCGGGCCCTCGAACGAGCGCGCCTACGCTCAGGCGGTCGCCCGCCGCTACTCGGCGGACCCGAAGTCCGACCCGAAGGCGCTTCTGCGAGACTACAACGCCGCGATGGGCGAGCTCTCGAAGAGCTACCCGGACGATCTCGACGCGGCGACGCTCTACGCCGAGAGCGGGATGAACCTGCGTCCCTGGAAGCTCTGGAAGGCCGACGGCACGCCGGAGGACGGAACGGCGGAAATTCTCGCCGCGCTCGAGTCGGTCCTGAAGCGCGATCCCTCGCACCCCGGGGCGAACCACTACTACATCCACGCGGTCGAGGCGTCGCTCCATCCGGAGAAGGCGCTGGCGTCCGCCTCGAGGCTCCAGACGCTCGTGCCGGGGGCCGGACACCTGGTTCACATGCCGGCGCACATCTACATGCGCACGGGCGACTATGCCGGGGCGGCGAAGGCGAACGCGGCGGCGGGGGAAACGGACCGAGCCTATTTCCGGGAGACGTCGCCCTCGGACATGTATCGGATCATGTATTACTGCCATAACCTCCACTTCGAATCGGCGGCCGCGGTGATGGCAGGCCGGTACTCCGAGGCTCGAGAGTCGGCGGACCGCCTCTACGAGGAGGCCCTGCCAAAGGCCTCGATGGACCCGACGGTCGAGGGATACCTCGTCCAGCCCCTGGTCGTGGCCATCCGCTTCCGCAAGTGGAGCGAGATCCTCGCCATGCCGGACCCGGGCCCGAGCCTGCCCGCGACGAGAGCTTTCTGGCTTTACGCGCAGGCCGCCGCCGCGGCGGAATCAGGAAATCGGGAGGGAGCGGAGAAGAGACGCGTGGCGTTCCAGGCCGCTTCCCAGGGGATCGCGCCCGAACGTCTCCTGGGTCCCCAGAACACGGTGCGCGGGGTCCTCGCGGTCTCGGGACACGATCTGGATGCCCGGATCGCCAAGGCTCGGGGCGACCGGCAGGCTGCGATCGAGAGCTGGAGACTCGCGGTTGCGGCCGAGGACGCGCTGGCCTATGACGAGCCTCCCCCCTGGCAGCAGCCGATGCGAGAATCCCTCGGCGCGGCTCTGCTCGCTGCCGGCCAGGCCCGGGAAGCCGAGCGGGTCTTTCGAGACGATCTGCAAGTGCATCCGCGCAACGGCCGCGCGCTCCTCGGCCTGGTGGAGAGTTTGAAGGCCCAGGGCAAGTCCTCTGACGCGGCGTGGGTTCAAGCGCAGTTCGACGCCGCCTGGGCGAACGCGGATACGAAGATCAGTGTGGAGGGCCTCTAGAAATGTCACGCTCGCCGCAGGAGATCGCGAGACTCTACGAATTCAACCGTTGGGCGAACGGGCGCACGCTCGAGGCCTGCGACGCGGTTTCCGCGGGGGAGCTCGAGCACAAGGTCGGGGGAAGCTTCTCGACGATCCTCGGCACGCTGGCCCACTTGATCGGCGCCGAGTGGGTCTGGCTCGAACGGTGGCAGGGACGCTCGCCCCGCGCGTTGCCTGAGGGCTTCGCCAACCTCGGCGATCTCAAATCGAAGCTCGCGGAAATCGAGGATGGACAGAGGGGTGTCTTCGGGACGCTCACCCCGGCCCGGATGGCCGAGCCCATCTCCTACGTGAATTTCAAGGGAGAGACCTGGTCATACCCGCTGGGTGACGCTCTCGTGCACGTGGTCAACCATGGGACCTATCACCGCGGACAGGTCGCGACACTGTTGCGGCAGCTCGGCAAGACCCCGCTCGCGACCGACTACCTCCTGTTTCTGGACGGAAAGGCCAAGGAGGACACCGCCGGAGCCGGTACCCCCTAAACGCCGAGCTGTTTCGAGGCCATCGCCGTTCCCTCGACCCGGGCGCGGATCTTCGCAAAGGCGGTGTCGCGCGAGGTCGAAGTGTCGTCGCCGAAGGGGGAGAAGCCACAGTCGTCGGTCGTGCCAAGGTGCGCCGCGTCAATGAACTTCGCAGCTTCCAGGACTCGGTCTCGGACCTGTTCGGCGGTCTCGACACGCGGGTCGATAGGGTCGGTCACGCCGACGAAGACCCTGCGGTCTCCGGTCGCGTTCTTTCCGAGGATCGCCAGCACACGCGGGCGGTCTGTCTCGCTCGAAAGCTGAACGTAGAAGTTCCCGACGTTGAGGCGGAAGAGAGCGGGAAGAAGCTCCGCGTAATCGACGTCGGCGCTGTGCGTCGAGTCGCGGTCGCCGCCCGGGCAGGTGTGGACGCCGATTCTCTTTCGCTCGGCCGGCGAAAAGCGCTCGAGCACGCGATTGTTGAGATCGACGAAGGAATTGAGCAGGCCCTTGGAGGGATCGAGCTTGACCGCCAGGCGCCCCTCGGTGAAATCGATTTGGACCGGGCCGCCTCGGTCGAGGCACTGCCGGACGTCCTTGGCGGTCTCGTTGACGAGATCCTCGAGGAAAGCATCCCGCGAGTAGCCCTTCAAGCCAGCCTGCGGGTAGAGAAGACTCAAGGCCGAGGCCGAGATGACGGCCTCCTTGAGCGGGACGTGCGCGTGCTTCTTGGCCGCGTCGAGGTAGCTCACGGCGTACGTGGTGTATCGGAAAGGTCCGGCGCTCAGGACGGGGAGCTGGCGCGTGTGGCCGTCCTTGAACTTGATCGTCACTCCTCCCGGAGCGAGGTTCTTCGCCCCCTGGATCGGGTACGTGGCGAAGGAGGGCTTTCGCTGCTCGCCGTCGGTGATGATGGGGGAGCCGGTCTCCTCGAATCGCCGGATCGTGTCTCTCACGGCTTCGTCAAAAAGGGCTTCGAGCTTCTCTCCGGGAAGTCGGCCCTCGGAGGCCGCCTTCATCCCTTCGAGGAGCGCGGCGGGGCGTGGAATGCTGCCGATCGGTTCGGTGGGTAGCGTCATGAGGCAAATCTATTTGCGGCAGTCGTGCGGTGCAAGGGTCAGACGATTCCGAGGGACGTCGCCTCTCGGTCCTCAGGCGGAATCGTGCAGAGAGCAGGCTCGACCCGCTCGGTGCGGACGGCTTCAGGTACCAGATCACGTCGAAGGAGATCCCGACTGCCCGGTGCGTTCGGGGATGCGAGGTGGGAGCCCGCGTCTGCGCGCGTGCTCCCAATCACCCTACTGGAGCACGCTCGAGAGGAGGCTCTGGACCGTTGGCCCGCCGGCTTTTCCGACGTAATTGACGACGAGCGGCGTGACCTGGGACCCAATCTCGGGACTGATCCCGAGCTTCGCGTAGGCGCCATCGAGAGCGGACTCGCTCGAAATCCCCGTGCTCGGCACCGCTCCCAGGTCCTTTGCCTTTTGAACGTACTGACCGGCGCCCGGGACCGCCCCCGCGACTTTCGAGTAGTCCGAGGAGGAGAGCTTCCCCTGCGCGAGCGAGAGGATCGAGCCGACCGCTCCGGAGGCCTGATCCGGCGTCAGCCCGAGACTCGAGCCAAGGGTTCCGGCGAGATCGACACCCGTGGCGCTGGCGGCGCCGCCGGCGGCCGAAGCGGCGGTCGACATCGTGCTCGTCTGCCCGGTCGTCGACTTCGCCGTCCCGGTGGAGGAGCTTCCCCCGGTTCCCGAGGCGGTCTTCGAGGCAGATCCTGACGTGGATGCGGTTCCCGCCGACCCCGTTGAGTTCGAGCAACTCGAAACGACCGCGACCGCCGTGGCTAGTCCGATGCAGGCGGCAAGGTGTTTCATGGAAGGCCTCCTTCCGAAAGATCCGTTGGAACGCTTGCCCCGGAGCATGTTGCGGATACCAGCAACTTTCGTTCCAACTCACCCAGGGTGCCAGGTTCGGCAAGGCGACTTGGCCTGCCCGGGGAGATTCGCCGCGGCTCGACGCCGCGGCTTGTCGCGCTCCCTCGGGTGCTCCGTTGTCGCACCCGATGAGCGCTCGGTACGAACCGCCGAGCCGGGTTCCCAAGTTCTTGGGAAGCAAGATGGCCTGCCCGGGGAGATTCGAACTCCCGACCTACGGCTTAGAAGGCCGTTGCTCTATCCGGGCTGAGCTACGGGCAGGGAGTTTGATTATCGGTCAAGGCGCGGCGGGAAGGGTGGCCTTGCCGCTTCGCGGATCGTAGACACTGCCAGCCGGCAGGATCTGCAGGCGCACGTCCGCGGCTCCAAGAGACTCGGCTCCGGACGGCGTGATCAAGGCGTGCCTGGCGTCGTAGATCACGGCCACGCTCTCACCAAGCACGTGCCAAGTTCCGTCGGGGTCGACCTCCAGGGCTGTGGACTCGTCGATGCCGACGCCGATGAGGTCCGGATGTTCCAACACGAGACTGATCAAGCGATTGTGGCGCCGCCGACGCACGAAGTGCTGGTCGACGATCGCGCCCGGCAAGAGGTCGAACCCGTCCTTGGTCACGATGTTGTCGCGGGCGATGGTCAGGAACGCGCTCGAGGAGTCGCTCGGGTCCTTCGGAGGCCGGCTGCCGCCGGGATGCTTCTCGTCGCCCGTGATCATCGGCGTCGTGATTACGGCTGCCCCCGCCGACGTGCCTCCCACGACAGCGCCCTCTCGATAGCGCTGGTGGATCGCCGCCTCGACGGGTGTGCCCTGAAGAGCCGCGGTCTGCCGCGACTGGTCGCCGCCTCCGAACCAGATGCCCGTCACCCCGTCGAGCCGATGCGCCGCCCCGTCCGTCGAGGCCCCCGCGCGGTCGAAAACGATCCTATCGGCCCGAGCGCCCAGAGCTTCGAACTCCTGGGCAGCCTCGGCGCCGGCCTCCGGGTCCTCGCTCGCCATGGGAAAGACCACGATTCTGGCCTTGCCCGCGCCTCCTGCCAGCTCGACGAACCGGCGCCGGATCGTCTCCGGAATCGGACCGCCTCCGACCAGGAGCAGGTGGCCGGTTTCGAGTGGCGGTGTGGGTTTAGGAGAGCTGGCGCAGCCGAAGGCGAGGAGAAGGGCGGCCCACGAGACGAGGCGGCTCGAGCCCGACATGGCGCGTCACTTCGCTTTCGGCGCGTCCGCCTGGGCGTCGCCACCCGTCAACACGCGCCCGGGCCGCGCTCCCGGCGCCTTGCCGCCTTGCCACACGATCTGTCCGTTGACGAAGACCACGCGGATCCCGTCAGAGAGCTCTTCGGGCTTCTCGAATGTCGAGCGGTCGGCAACGGTCTTGGGATCGAACAGCACCAGATCGGCCTTCATCCCCGCGCGGATGACACCGCGATCGGAGAGCTTCAGCCGCTTGGCCGGAAGGGAAGTCATCTTACGGATCGCCTCCGGCAGCGTGAGCCAGTGTTTCTCGCGAACGTATCGGCCGAGGACCTTCGGAAACGTTCCGGTTCCGCGGGGGTGCGCGGCGCCGATTCCGCCGTCGCTACCCACCATGACCCAGGGCCGCGTGTAGAAAGCCCGGACGTCCTTTTCGGTCATCGAGTGGCCGATCACGTCGGCGCCCCCGTCCTTCACGACCCGGATGAACACCTCGACCGGCGTCGAGCCCTCGGCCTTGGCGATCTGCTCGAGCGTGCGCCCGGCGTAGTTCGGGTGCGCCTTGCATTCCGTGATCGTGACCTTGCTGCCGCCGCCGACCTCCGCGAGGGCTTTCTGGACACTCGACGGGTCGTCGTACTCCTTGTTCGGTACGAGCACTTCGATGTTCGCGTGCCAGGCCTCGTAGGGGTAGCAGTCGGCCGTGAGGTCGACCCCGCGGTCCCGCGCGGCCTCGAGAAGTCCAATAGCCTCCGCCGTGCGGCCCCAGACGCTGACGGTGCCCATCTTGATGTGGGAGACCTGGACCGGAATCGGCGCTTGTTCGCCGATGGCGATCGCTTCTGCGAATGCCTCCATCGTCTTGGCCGCTTCGTCCCGGACGTGCGTCATGTAGAAGCCGCCGTGACGCGCCGCGACCTCGCACAGGGCGATGAGCTCGGACGTTTCGCTGTAGCTGCCGACGTCGTACTCGAGACCGGAGGAGAGGCCGGCCGCCCCTTCGCGCATGCCCTGCTCGACGAGCGACACCATGCGAGAAACCTCCTCGTCGGTCGCCACGCGGCGATAGTCCTTTCCCATCACGAGCGACCGCACCGTGGCATGCCCGACCATCGTCATCACGTTGACGGCGGGAGGCGCCGAGCGCAGCTTCTCGAGATAGTCCGCGATGGGCCATGCCGACTCACCGTCGGGTCCTTGAACGGCCGTCGTGATGCCCTGGGAAACCTGCGACTCGGCAAGCGGGTCGGAGAGCAGGCCTTCGGTCGAGTGGTTGTGAATGTCGATGAAGCCGGGAGCCAGCACCAGCCCGCGCCCGTCGATGACGGCCTCGCCCTTCTTGGGCTTGAGGTTTCCGACGGCGACGATCGTGTCGCCTTCGACGCGGATGCTGGCAGGCTTCAGCACGCCGCCGGTTCCGTCGGAGACTTGCGCTCCGGTGATGACGAAGGACTCGGCGAGTGTCGGCGTCGCGACGCCGACGAGCAAACAACCGGCAAAGGTTGCGGCGAGGGCCAGGCGATGTCTCATCGGACGACCTTTCCGTCGAGCGCGGCCAGCGCCGCGCGAACTTGGGCGATGTCCTTTTCATATTGGGCCGGCGGAGCGGTCTCGACGAAGCGCTCCATCGCTTCGCGGGCCCGGGCGCGGTCGCCCAGGCCGGCGGCCACCCGCGCGGTGTTGTAGAGGGCGTCGTACTGCTTCGGGTTGTAGGAGAGACACTTGCCCCAGGCCTCGAGCGCCTTGCCGGGCTCGCCCAACCGCATCCACGCCACACCCAACGCGTTCCAGGCCCGGGGGTTCCTCTCGTGGATCGCGAGGGCCTTTTCCAGATTCTCTCGAGCCTCCGCGGCGCGGTCCATCTTGAGCAGGGCGATCCCGGTGTTCTGGTAGGCGAGAGTGTCGCGGGCGCTGATTACGAGCACCCGGTGGAAGGTGGCGAGACCCTCTTCGCCCCGGCCGGCGTCGGCCAGCGCGATTCCCAGGGCGTTCAAGGTCTCCGTATCGGAGCCGTCCCGGTACGGCCAGAGCAAGGAGATCGCCTCCTTCGGCCGGCCCGATTCGCAGAGCAGCAGGGCCCGGCGGCGATCCATGTTTTCGCCGCCCGCGCCCGCTGCGCTCGCCTTCTCGAAGAGACCGATGGCGCCCCGGAGGTCTCCCTTCTCCTGGAGCAGGAAGCCCAGGTGCTCGTATCCCGCCTTCATCCGGGGATTGGCGGCGACGATCTGGCGGGCCACGGCGATTGCTTCGTCGGGGTGGCCGGTCTCGTAGAGCGCGACGGTCTGGTGTAGTTGTGCGTCGACGGCGATCAGGTTCTTGGGATCATCTTGCGGACCATACCGGGCCTTGGGGGCGGCGCTGCCGGAGAGATAGCCGAGGCTTCGCAGCTGGGCCGCTTCCTCGGATCCGACGGATCCGCGCTCGGTTGGGCCGGCAGGAGTCTCGAGGAGATCCTTCCGAAGCTTGCGGAACATGGCCGAGTCGGAAGCGGCCAGGTTGTTCTGTTCGCCCGGATCGATTTTCAGGTCGTACAGCTCCTGAATCGGCAGGTCGATGTACTTGTCGCGATCTCGAAGCACGCCGCGCAGCGGCGCCCATCCGCGATTGAAGGTCGGGCCGAGGGACTCGAAGTAGGACTCCTGCGGTCCAGCAGCTGGCGCGAGCAGTGGCCGGCCGGGAAGCCCGGCGTCGTCGGGTGCTCCGACCGCCCACAGGACCGTCGGCAGGATGTCCACATGACGTGCGGAGCGCTCGTCCCGACCCGGCGCGACGAGGCCCGGGCACCAGAGGAAAAGGGGAATGTGCAGGGTCGCCTCGTAGGCGAAGAGGCCGTGAGTCAGCTCCTTGTGGTCTCCGCGCGCTTCTCCGTGGTCCCCGGTGACGATGAGAAGCGGCGGCGGGTTCGTTGCCCGCAAGGCTTCGAGCAGGGGGGCGAGCGCCGAGTCTGTGTACGCCACCTCTCCCAGATACGGGTCGTCCGGAAAGCGTTTGCGAAAGTCGTCGGGCGGATCGTAGGGCGCGTGCGGGTCGTAGAGGTGGACCCAGAGAAACCGTGGGGTGCCCTCCTTGGACCGATACCAGGCGAGCGCCGAACGGACGACTTCGTCGGCGCGGCTCTGCGGAATCTCGAACTCGCGCGGCTCGTCCACGTGCCGGTACAGCTCATCGTACGGGTCGAAGCCGCGAGTCAACCCATATCGGCCGTCGAGCGGGAATGCGGCGACGAAGGCGGCGGCCGCAAAGCCCCGAGTCGAGAGCCGCGTTGCCGCCGTGTCGAAGCGTTTGTCCAGGCGGAAGCCGGAGTTGTCCCGCACGCCGTGCTGGTAGGGATAGAGCCCCGTCAGGATGTTCGTGTGGGAAGGCAGTGTGAGCACGTTGTGGGCATGGGCGAAGGGAAAGACCCTGCCTTCGGCGGCGAACCGATCGAGATTCGGGGTGGTGCCGCGCGCATTTCCCCCGAAGCCTACGGCGTCGGCGCGCAAGGTGTCGATCGTGACCAGGACGACGTCGCGGACGGTGGGGCGGGGCCCGGCGGGGCCGGCCGGGGTCTCGGCGTTTCGGCAGGACGCCGCCAGAAACGCCGCGGCGAGCGCCATCCCGAGGGCTATTGCGCGCATCTCCGGAAGTCTACAGAAACAGAAAGGGCCGCCCGGATTTCCGGGCGGCCAGCCGAGGCCGTCGTTCGAGCTAGAAGGCGATCCGAATCCCCAGGCGCAGGATGCGTGGGCTCTGCGTTTCCACGATTTGATTGAAGGTCGGGCTGGGATCGAAGTAGGCGGCCGTGTCGGGCGTCGCCGCGTAATAGCTGCCGACCTCGTTGTCGCGCTGCAGGACCGCCCCCTGATTGGTCACGTTGAAGAGGTCCACCATGGGGGTGATGGACACTCCGCCGATGTGGAACGTGTTCTCGAGCCGGAGGTCGAGCTCGTAAACGTTGGGCAAACGGTAGGTGTCAAGGTGGCCGATCGTGTTTTCGATCCGGTTGTCGGCCAGGACGCCCACGAGGTTGTCGCTCGGAATTCGACTTCGAACGAAGTAGCTCTGCGGGTAACCCTGTCGGCCGAAAAAGTTGGCAGCGAACGCGAATCCATAGGGGAGCTGGTAGAGGCCGCTGACGTTGAACTGCCAGCTGGCGTTGAACCAGATCGTGTCGCGGCCATACCCGACCGCGATCCCGTCGTTGATGTTGGGCGCTCCCTGGCTCCAGAGGTTGTTCGGATCGAGAATCGACTGAGGCTGGATGTGCTGACGCCAGTTCTGCCAGGCAAAACTCGCCCGCATCATCCACTTGTTCGACAATCGTTTGTTCATCGCCACTTCGACGCCCCAGAAGGTCTGCGTGGCGCCGGGGCGATTCAGGATCTCGTCGCCCGTGGGCTGCTCGGCGAGCGTGAGGCCGTAAAAAGGCACGTCGAAGGGGAGCGTGAAGCCGTTGGAGGCGACGGCCGTCCCGACCGCGTTGTCCACATAGGCATAGGTGCTCGCGTTGGTGCCTATCGGGTTCGAGAAGGCGAGCTTGCTGAAGCGTCGATACGTGCCGGTCACCGAGACGGCGAAGTCGTCCATGATCTGCTGATCGATCCCGAGCAGGTACTCGTCGGTAATCGGGGTGGCGAAATTCGGCGCCAACGTGTTGGGGACGTTCGGGAGAGTGAAGGGATTGACTTGGTAATAGAACTGAGGCCCGGAGGCGATGTCGACCTCCGACGGCTGCACAATCTTGTCGCCGCTGGCGTCATTCCAGTAGTAGTAGGCCCCGGCCGCGATTGGGAAAGCGTTCAACTGGTAGACGACGTTGCTCAATTGATCCGCGAAGCGCGAGTACGAGGCGCGCGCGAGCGTCTTCTTGTCTTTTCCGATCGCGTAGGTGGCGGAGATCCGCGGCTCCCAATTCTTGAAGACGAAGGGATAGCCCGAGTCGCCCGGCCACGTCGCGTTGGGCAGGATGTCCGGGAACATCTGGTTGCCGATGCCGTAGGAAGGCAGGTTCTTGCCGCGCTGGTAGTCGTAGCGAACGCCCGCCGACACGGTGAGGTTTCCGGCCGTGAGCGTGTCGCCCAGGAAGCCATAGAACCAATCCTGCTCGTACTTGGTGTCGACACCCCGCGTGACGATCGCGTACGTCGAGGAGGAGCCGATGACTTGCGAGTCGGGCCAGGCCGATGCCGAGTCGTTGAATTGGTGCCGATAGCCGAACCCGAACTTGAGCTCGTGGGAGACGTTTCCGGTGTTGAAAAACTTCGTCACCGTCCCGTTGACCTGGTGCTGCGGATTGCTGGTGACGAAGTACTTGTAGTTGCCGTGCCAGCTGAAATCGTAGTACTCGGCTTGCACGTCGGCCGGCGTGACCGGGATCGATGCGTAGTCCGCTTGGAGGTACGCGAAGTTGAGGGATCCAAAGAGGCTCGTCGAGAAGACCTGGGAGTCCTCGGCCTTGTAGAGGTTGACCGGGATGGTGTTGTCACGGAGCGTCTCCGGCGGACGATCGGGGGCGGCGCCGCGGCCGGGCTCTGTGCGATCGCTGCGTGAAAAGAGGAAATTGAATGAATTGGACGGCACGATCTGCGCGTCGAGCTTGGCGTTCCAAGGCACGACCTTGATGTCGCTGTTGAGCAGGTTGCCGTAGAAGTCGGACCCGGTGTAGGTGAGCCCGAAGTCCTGGCGCGACCCGGCTCCCCAGAGCCAGACTCGGTCTTTGACGAGGGGTCCGCCGAGCTCGATCCCGTAGTCGCGTACGAAGCGGATCTGGTCCGTCTGCAAATTCTGCGCCTTGGCCTCCGCGGACTGGTTGCTCGCTTCCCAGTTCGATGAGGTGTAGTAGTAGCGCGCGGATCCCCGAATCTCATTCGTGCCCTTCTTCGTGACGACGTTGACGGTCGCCCCGGGCGTCTGCAGTTCCAGGTTCGAGCCTCCGGTCGAAATTTGGAGCTCGTCGAAGGTCTGGAAGTCGAAGTAGAGGGGACTCGCCCCGTTCTGGCCTCCGTCGATGTTTCCATAGGAGTTGTCGGTGATCGTGACGCCGTCCAAGACGTAAGTCGACTGGCCGGATCCCTTGCTCGTAAAGGAGGGGCCGCCGACATCGGCCGTGTGGATCCCCGCGGTATTGGGCACGTCGGTCTGGATGCCCGGTACTTGCTGCATGTAGGCATAGATGTCGCGGGTGGTGGGGATGTTCTCGAGCTCTGCGTTGGCGAATGACGTGCCGGTCTCCGTCTTGCGCGAGTCGAGCAGCGGCGTCGAGCTCGTCACCGTGACGGTCTCGGCGACGGCCGAGAGCTTCATCGAGACGTCGACGTCGGTATTCCTTCCGAGCGTCACCACGACGTTCTCGCGCGTGACGGTCGTAAATCCGGTCATGGACACGGTGACCGTGTAGCGTCCGGGCTGGACCGCCAGGAAACGGAAGCGCCCGTCCGCGTCGGTGGTCGTGGACTTCGGCGCGCCCGGGCCGGCGAGCGTAGCGGCGGCGCCGGGAATCGGAGCGCCGTTCTCGTCGACGGCGCGTCCGTAGACGTTACCGACGCTTTCCTGTGCGAGAGCGGAGAGGCCAAGCCCGGCGAGCGCGACGAACCAGACCAGGAATTTTTCCCAGCTTGACCTCCACATCGGGAACCTCCTCTCGTAAAGGCGGACCGATGGCGCCTGTCGCCGAAAAGAATCTCTCGGGGTCTTATTGACGACTATCCTAACTCTCCGGGGCAACTGAACAACGAGAAAAGATCGGCGCCTCGGGTCGAGGCTGGCGGGAACGTATTCAAATTTCTGGTCGGTGGGACGGGGCGTCTCGCGCGCTGGAATATGATTCCGGCAGCTCAGGGGCCCGACGAATGAAACCCGCTCCGACGCCCGTTGACGAGACGGTAAGGCTCGCGGCGCTCGCGCGCTACGAGATCCTGGACACGGCGCCGGAGCGCGAGTTCGACGATCTGGTGCAGCTCGCCGCCCAGATCTGCGGCGCGCCGCTCGCGCGGATCTCCTTCATCGATCGAGAGCGCGAGTGGTTCAAGTCGCGCGTGGGAGTCCGGGAGACCGGAGGACCTCGCGAAACCTCCTTCTGCGGCCACGCCATCCTCCAGGATGACGTGATGGTGGTGCCCGACGCGACTCGGGACGAGCGTTTTGCGGACGGTCCCCTGGTGACCGGCGCGGCGGGCATCCGCTTCTACGCGGGAGCGCCGCTGCGAACGGCCGACGGCCAGGTCCTGGGCACGATCTGCGTGATGGACCACAAGCCGCGCGAGCTCTCGCCGGCGCAGCTCGAGTCCCTGCGGACCCTGTCGAGGCAGGTGGTTGCCCAGCTCGAGCTGCGGAGACGGCTGCGGCAGGAGAGCGAGATGGTGGGCGAAATCCTTCGGGAGAAGGAAGCGAACCTGGAGCTCGTCGCCTCGCAAATGCCGGCGGTCCTCTGGTCGACCGACTTGGAGCTGACGATCACCTCCTCGAGGGGGAAGGCTCTCGGCGAAATGAACCAGCGTCCCGGTCAATACGTGGGCGTGCCGCTGACGGAGTACTTCCACACGCGCGATCCCGAGTTTCTGCCGTTCGTCGCCCACCGCCGGGCATTGCTCGGAGAGTCCGTCAGTTTCGAGGTCGACTGGATGGGGCGGACGTTCGCCTCGCACGTCGAGCCGCTGCGTAATCCCGACGGCACGATCAAGGGCGTCATCGGTGTCGCCCTGGACGTCACCCGATTGAAGCGCGCGGAGACGGAGGTGAAGAAGTCGCTCTCGCTGCTCCAGGCGACACTGGACGCGACCGCCGACGGAATCCTGGTCGTGGACGAGGAAGGCAAGGTCGTGTCGGCGAACCGGCGCTTCTACGACATGTGGCGTGTGCCCGAGGACGTCGTCGGCTCGAAGGATCCCCATGAGCTTCTCGCCCACGTCATGGAGCAGCTGACGGACCATACCGGCTTTCTCAAGAAGGTGATGGGAGTTGCGGCGTCGCGAGACGCGGAGCCTCCAGCGCTGCTCGAGCTGCGCGATGGGCGGGTCTTCGAACGCACCTCCCGGCTTCATCGCCTGGGCGATAGGACGCTCGGTCGGGTCTGGAGCTTTCGAGACGTCACCGAGCAAACGGAGATCGAGAAGGAGCTCGAGGGATCACTCTCTCTGCTCCGGGCGACGCTGGACGCCACGACCGACGGCGTGCTGGTCGTCAATCGCGAGGGCAAGATCGTCAGCTCGAACCGCCGCTTCGCCGAGATGTGGCGCATCCCCGAAGAAAAGCGCGTCCTGATGGCGGAACTGGATGAGCGGCTGGCCTACTTCCTCGATCAGTTGAAAGACCCGGAGCGCTTCTTGAAGAAGGTCCGAGACTTGTACAGCCAGCCGGAGTCGCAGAGCTACGACTGGCTCGAGTTCAAGGACGGGCGCGTCTTCGAGCGTTACTCGGCGCCGCACCGGGTGGCCGACAAGATCGTCGGCAGGGTCTGGACCTTCCGCGACGTCTCGGAACGCACTCGGATGGAGGAAGTCCTGCGTCGCCACGCCCGCACCTTGGAGCACCTCTTCGATGGCGTGCTCTTCATGGACCTGACCGGCAAGGTGCTCGACTGCAACCCCGGCGCGGAAAGGATGTTCGGCTACGCGAAGCAGGAGATCCTGGGCCGCGTCCCGCCGATCCACGCCGGAGCGGACGCGGCAAGCCAGACGGCGCAGATGCTCTCCGAGATGCGCCGTCGGGGGCGCTGGTCGGGAGAGGTGCCCTTCCGGCGCAAGGACGGCACGGAAGGCGTCTGCGAGACGTTGGTCGTGCCGCTCTGGGATGACTTTGGCCGCATCGTGGCGGCCCTCCAGATCAACCGCGACATCTCCGAGCTGCGGCGGCTCCAGGAGGCGCCGGAGGCGGTTCGTTAGCCGGCGGACGCCTTCGCGCGGTTTTCGAGAAAGGCCTTCTGCTTCCGGATCGCCTCGGCGCGGATCGCGGCGAACTCGGGATCGGTGCGGATGCCCCGGAACAGAGGGTCGTTGTCCATGGCGGGATAGGCGATGAAATTGCCTTCGACGGCCTGACGCAGCAGCCTCAGAGCGCCTGCTCGGTAGCCCGCGACAGCCAGACCGCCCGCGATGAAATATTTCGGTTCCGGATCGCGGCGCCTGCCAAAGTCTGTCTCGATCCGCGCCGCCGCTTGATCTCGCTCCGAACGCGGGCCAGACCCGAACAGGATTGCAAACGATTCTGACCGTTCGGTCTCACGGTAGATCGGGGAGACTTCCTGCACTCTTCCTTCGCGTAACAGCACGCCGACCTCCCGGCTTCGAGACCAGTCGGAGCCTGCGTCGAGCTGGAGGAAATCTCGGGCCCGGTCGTACCGGTTCAGCAGCATGAAAGTCGTAAAGCAGGACCGGAAGTCGCGATTGCGGGGGTCGGCGGCCAGAGCGGCGTTGCATTCCCGCGCGGACTCCTCGAGGAGGCCCGCATAGCGCAGCACGTAGCTCATCGTGAAGTGCGCGTCTGCGCTCCCTGGACGGCGGCGAAGGGTGTCGAGCATCTTGCGGTACGCGGCTTCGAGGTCTCCTGCCTCGACCTGATCGATGACGAGATTGTCGACGGCGCCGGTGAAGTCCGGGTCGAGCGCGATCGCGCGCTCGAAGGCCGCCCGGGAGCTCTGGAGCGCGATCTTGCCGCCGTCGGCGTAGTTCCCGTCGTAGTAGTAGCGCTTGCCGAGCTCGTTCCAGGCCGGTGCGTAGCTGGGGTCGAGACCGACGGATCGCTCCAGCATCGGAATTGCCTGCTTGTTGGGTTCGGGGTCTCTCGGAAGTGCGGTGCTGCGCAGGTACAAGTCGTAAGCCTCGGGATTTTTCGGCCGCGTGGCCGCTTCCGTCGTTCGGCTGGTCGCACCCAGAAGCGGGAAGAGCCCGCGACGGAGTCGGCCCGAGATCTCCTCGCGCAGACCGATCAGGTCCGCGGCCGCGACCGAAGACGTGTCCCGCCAGATCAGTCGGTTCGCCTCCGTGTCCACGACTTCGAGGGTCACCTGAAGCTTGTCGCCCTCCTTGAAGAAGTGTCCCGTCAGGACGTCGGCGACGCGCAGCTCTCGGCCCGCAGCCTGCGGATCGACCTCTTTGCCGGCGTACTTCCGCGTCGAGGCGAAGGGGCGGATCGCGAGTGTGGGCGCATAGGAGAGCGTCGTGGCCACTTCGTCGGGAAGGGCGAGCCGGAGGTAATCGAGAGACGCGTCGCCGCCGAGATTCTGGAAGGGAAGAATCGCCAGGGTGATCTGACCGTTCGGCACCGCTGCCGCCGTGGCGCGATGAGTGATCCACCAGGCAGCCGCGGCGACGATCGCGACGGCGGCGCCGAGGCCGACGAGCGCAGCCCAGGAGAATCGCCGGCGCGGAGCCGCAACGGCGACGGCCTGGCTGACGCGGCCGGAGTCCGAGTCGCGCTTCAACCGCTTCAAGTCCGCCCGCATCTCTGCGGGGCTCTGGTAGCGGAGGTCTCGGTCCTTCTCGAGGGAAGTGTTGATGATCCGGGAGAGCTCCCCGGGCAGTTCGGGATTCAAGCGGACGGGGGATACCGGAGCCCGGTTCAGGATGGCGTCGAAGATGACGGCGGTCGTATTTCCCGCGAATGGCTGCCGTCCCGTCGCCATCTCGTAGAGCACCGCGCCGAGAGAGAAGAGATCGGTCCGCGCGTCGAGCGCCTCGCCGCGGGCCTGCTCGGGGGACATGTATGCCACGGTGCCGAGTGCCGTGCCGGGGCTCGTCAGGTGTTCCTCGGCCATCGCGGTCGCGACTGCCGACGCCGCGGGCCGCAGGTCCTCTTTCGCGGCGAGCTTGGCCAGGCCGAAATCGAGAAGCTTCGCCTGTCCTCGCCGCGTGACGAAGATGTTCGCCGGCTTGATGTCGCGATGCACGATGCCGCGGGTGTGGGCCGCCTCGAGCGCGTCAGCGATCTGGATTCCGAGATCGAGCAGGGGCTCGAGCTTCAACGGTCCGGCGGCGAGGCGATCGCGCAACGTCTCGCCTTCGAGAAGCTCCATCGCGATGAAGGGGCGGCCGCCGTGCTCGTCCACGTCGTAGACCGTGCAGATGTTGGGGTGCTGGAGGGAGGAGGCGGCCCGAGCTTCGCGCTGTAGCCGCTCGAGCGCCTGATGGTCTCGCACGAGCTCCTCCGGGAGGAACTTCAAGGCGACGTGCCGCCCGAGCTTCAGGTCTTCGGCTTCGTAGACCACGCCCATCCCGCCCCCTCCGAGCTTGTCGAGGACGCGGTAGTGCGAAACGGTCTGGCCGATCATTGTTGGAGAAGAGGCTTCGGAGCGATTCTATCGGCCGTTTGTCCCGAATCGGCGAACCGGGTTAGGCTGTCCGCCAGTGAAACCGCGCATTCTCGGACTCGCGGCGACAGCGTTGCTCCTGGCGGGTGCTCTCTTCGCGCAGGCCGCTCCCGAGCCGGCGGCGACGCCCGGTGTTTCGGCATCGGCCGGAGGGCCGGTCTCCTACACGCTGACACCCGAGAAGTATCAGAAGGCCGTCGCCTATGCGCGCGCCCGCTACGGGTTGCACTTTCTCTCCTCTTTCTGGAGCGCGCTGGTTCTCGTCGTGATCATTGGGCTGCGGCTGGCGCCCCGCTATCGAGACCGGGCCGAAGCGGTTTCGAAACGACGTTTCTGGCAGGCGGCCATCTTCGTGCCGCTCCTGCTCTTGACGGAGTCGGTGCTGGAACTGCCGACGGGCATCTATGGGCAGCACATTTCTCGTCTCTACGACCAATCCGTGCAGGGTTGGGGATCCTGGTTCTGGGATTGGACCAAGGGGCAGCTCGTGGGTTTTGTCATCGCCATCCCGCTCGTCTGGCTGCTCTATGCGATTCTGCGCCGAAGCCCCCGGCGCTGGTGGCTCTGGTTCTGGCTGGCCTTGCTGCCGATCCTGGTCTTCCTGATCTTCGTCACGCCGCTCGCCGTCGACCCGCTCTTCTTCAAGTTCGAGCCCCTCGCCCCGAAGAATCCCGAGCTCGCTGCCAAGATCGAGGAGGTGACGGTCCGGGCCGGGCAGCACATCCCGAAGGAAAAGATGTTCGAGATGAACGCGAGCTCGAAATACAAGTCGATCAACGCCTACGTGACCGGCCTCGGCGCCTCGAAACGCGTCGTCGTTTGGGACACGACGATCGCCAAGGCGACGATTCCGCAGGCGCTCTACGCCTTCGGCCACGAGATGGGGCACTACGTGCTCCTCCACATCCCGAAAATCATCGCGTTCTCGTGGGCCCTCCTCTTCGTTCTCCTGGCTCTGTCCGCCTGGGTCCTGTCCCGCACACTCGACCGGCCGGGAGGCCGCTGGGGGATCCGAGGCGTCTCCGACTGGGCCTCGCTGCCCGTGCTGCTGCTCGTCGTAACCGTTGCCAGCGAGCTCGCGCAACCCGTGGTCAACGGCTTCGTCCGATCGGAGGAGCACGACGCGGACGTCTTCGGTCTCGAGGCGATCCACGGAATCGTGGCGGAGCCGCAGCGCACCGCGGCGGAAGCGTTTCAGCTTCTGGGCGAAATGAACCTCGACGATCCGGACCCGAGCCCGTTCATCCGGTTCTGGCTCTACAGCCACCCGCCGCTCGCGGAGCGGTTGCGCTTCGCGGCCGAGTACGACCCCTGGGGCAAGGGACAGCAGCCGAAGTTCCTTCGCTGACGAGTCGGGTCGCCGCCGGAGTCCCGGGCTGCCGCGAGGGGCTGGCGCTAGCGCTTTCGCACGAGAGTCATGCCGTCGCGCACGGTCAGCATGACTTTCTCGACGCGGGAATCGCCCATGACGCGCTCGTTGAAGGCCGCGATGGCGCGATCGGTCTTTTCCCTCGGATCGAGAACCTTCCCGCTCCACAGGACGTTGTCGGCGACGATCAGAGCGCCGGGGCAGAGGAGCGGGAGGACGGCGTCGTAATAGTTCGGATAGTTCTCCTTGTCGGCGTCGAGAAAGACGAAGTCGATCGGAGGCGAGAGCGTCCGAATCGTTTCGAGGGCTGGGCCCATGCGCACCGTGATCTTGTGGCCGTGGGGGCTCTTGGCGAAGTAACGGCGCGCGACCGCCTCGACCTTCGGATCCACGTCGCAGGTGGTCAATTCGCCATCGTCGGGGAGCCCCGCCGCGATCATCAGCCCGGAATAACCGGTGAACATCCCGATCTCGAGCGCACGCCGAGCGCCCGAGAGCCGAACCAGCAACTTCAGGAAGGTTCCCTCCACGCGGCCGACCTGCATTTCCGGGCTCTCGACCGACCGGTAGGTCTCCTCCCGCAGCTCCTCGAGCAGCGGATCGACCGGCTCCGTGTGCGCTTCGGCGTATCGGTCGATTTTCTCGGGGACGAGCCGGACGGCAGTCGGCCGGCGCCGGCGAGGCATTGTCTTCCGGCGGGGCAATGCCTTCCTCAGTCGAGCGCGCATGCGCCGGGTCCGCGCGGATCGCCGCAGGATCCGCAGGCCGAGCCGGCCGATTCGGCCTCCGGCCGGGAGCCGCCGGAAGAAACGGCGAAGACCGAAAGGAGCTTGGAAACCTTCGGACTCTCGCAATCGGGGCAAGCGGGCTTGGATTGGCCGACGACGAACTGCTCGAACCTCCGGCCACAAGCCTGGCACGCGTACTCGAAGAGCGGCATGGGAGCTAGGATAACGCCGATCCGGGCGGCGGCCTCACCGGGGGCCAGCGCCCGGATTCGCGTTCTCCGTCGAGGCCGGCTGGCTGCCCAGCACGGTCCTCGGGGCCGGAAGGTCCGACTCGCTCCAACCGCCCCCGAGAGCCTTGATGAGGTTGACGGTCGCCGTCAGGCGTCGGGTCTGCAGGTCCACGGCCGTCCGCTCGTTGGAGAGCGCCGCCGCTTGGGCGGTCACGACTTCCAGGTAGGTGGTGATGCCGCCCTCATAGCGACTCTGTGCCAGGGCGAGCGCTCGTTCGGCGGCGGCGACCGCCCTCCTCTGCTCTTCGACCTCTTGGGCGAGGAACCGCAGGGCGGCGAGATTGTCCTCCACTTCCTGGAGGGCGCCGAGAACGCTCTCGCGGTACGCGGCGACGGTTGCGTCGTAGGCGGCGATCGCCTGCTCCTTGCCCGCGAGCCTCGCCCCGCCGTCGAAGATGGTCTGGGCGAGCGCGACCCCCAGCGACCAGAAGAGCGACGGAGCCGAGAACCAACGGGTCAAGGAGCTGCCCTCCCACCCGCCCGTGGCGTTCAAGAGAAGGCTCGGGAAGAAGGCGGCCTGTGCGACACCGACGTCGGCGTTGGCCGCCGCGACGCGCCTTTCCGCGGAGGCGACGTCGGGCCGACGCTCCAGCAGCTCCGAGGGAAGCGGCGGCGGAGCGGCGACCGGCAGCACGCCGGCCGGCGCCGCGGCGATTGCGAAATCCGCGGGAGGCTCGCCGACGAGAATCGCGAGGGCGTGCTCGAGCTCGGCTCGGGTGATCGAGAGCTCGGTCAGCTGTGCGCGCGTGGTCTCGAGCTGCGTCTGCGCTTGCGCGACGTCGACGCCGGAGACAACGCCCTGATCGTGCCGATGGATCGTCAGCTGCAGGGCCTTCTCGTCGGCGGCCACGTTGGATTGCAGTATCCGCTCTTGCTCGTCGGCTCCTTGAAGGAGGAAGTAGTCGACGGCGAGCTCCGCATGCATCGAGAGCCGGACGGTTTCGAGGTCGGCGGCGGTCGCTTGCGCGCTCGCGATCTTCGACTCGACGTTGCGCCGGACCTTGCCCCAGAGGTCGACCTCGTAGGCGACGTCTCCCTGGAGCTGATAGGTCG
>Ga0335084_10000909_pt1 | contig 26560 bp, 27 predicted proteins | sample Lox_Sample_44_FD_206721 | JGI IMG/M metagenome (GOLD analysis project Ga0335084, IMG submission 206721) | Soil microbial communities from Loxahatchee National Wildlife Refuge, Florida, United States - Lox_Sample_4.4 | ecosystem: Environmental > Terrestrial > Soil > Wetlands | place: USA... | reverse complement strand
TCGACACGCGCGCCCGGGGCAGAGCGTTGATCCGCCTCTGGTCCCGGCGGGAGCTGCCTGGCCTCAGGACCGGCCGAGGTCGAGCACCGCCTGCAGCCGGGCGATGACCAGGTCCGCGCCGGTGAAGAGGCGCTGACCATCCCAGAGCGCGGGCGTGTCGCTTCCCCCGCGGGCCACGAAGTCGGCAGCGGCTTCCGGGAAGACGACGTTGCGGAACCGCACCGCCTCGAGCAGGCCGTGGTCCACCACCCACCGCCGGACCCTCGCCGAGCGGGGCTCCTCGAGCCGGTGAAACAGCTCGAGGCGCCGGGCCTCAGCGGCCGCCGGCACGCGCCGCCGCCACCCGGGCGCGCTCGCGCTGCACGCGGGCGGTCTCGGCTGCGGTCTTCGCGTCGCCCGGGCCCAGAGCGGCGAGCCGCTGCTCTGCCTCGCGCAGTGCTGCGGTCGCGGCCTCGAGATCGATGGACGAGGCCGGCTCGGCCTGGTCCGCCAGCACCAGCACCGTGTCGTTCTGCACCTCGACGAAGCCCCCGGCGACGAACCAGGCCTGGGTGCTGCCCCCGTCGCGGACCGTGAGCGGCCCCGGCGAGAGGCTGGAGAGGAACGGGCTGTGGCCGGGCCGGACGCCGTAGAGGCCTTCGGCCGCCGGGGCAACCACCTCGTCGGCGTGCGTGGAGATCAGCCGCCGCTCGGGGGTGACGATGTCGACGTTCAGCTTGGCCATCGGGCACTCACTCCTGGAAGTCGAGCCGCCAGGTCCGCGGCTCGACGGTCTCGAACTCCACCTGGTTCCGGTCGTTGACCCGGGGCTCCTTGCCCGGTACCCCGAGCACGCCCTCGAGCCAGACGAAGCGCCGGTCCAGCACTCGCAGCTTCCGGTGCGCGCCCTTGGGCAACAGCTCGGACAGCCTCCGCTCGGCGAGAACGTTCCCCAGCCGGTCGTACATCACCGCCACCACCACCGGACCGAAGGCGTCGAAGGGCGGCTTCCTCTTCGCCGCTCGCTTCTGGGTCTCGCCCACCGGCGTCGAGCCCGGCGGCGGCGGCAGCGACTTCGGCACCGCAGCGAGCACCCAGAACCGATCGCCGGAGTTGCTGACGAAGTACTGATCGTCCACCGTGCCCACGCAGCGGGGCAGCGTCCAGGCGACGTCGGTGTCCCGGGTCACCTCCACCCGGCATTTCCCCTCGGGTTCGACCCGCATCACGATGCCGTACTCGGCGTTCGACGAGGCGCGGGCCCGACTCTGCCCTGGCTCCTCGCCGGCCGCGCCCGCAGGCAAGACTGCCTGGAGAAGCAGCAGCAGCGTGGTCTCGCACCGGCTGGTCCTCACGGGCTCTCATGGGGCAGCGGCGTCAGGCCGCCGCCTTCTTCGCCGCCTCCACGACCTCCTCGATGCCCCCGGCGTAGAAGAAGTACTGCTCCGGGATGTCGTCGTGGAGCCCCTCGGCGATCTCCCGGAAGCCGCGGATGGTGTCGGTGAGCTTCACGTAGCGGCCCGGCTTTCCAGTGAAGACCTCGGCGGTGAAGAACGGCTGGCTGAGGAAGCGCTGGATCTTCCGCGCCCGGGCCACGACGGTCTTGTCGTCCTCGGAGAGCTCGTCCATGCCGAGGATGGCGATGATGTCCTGCAGCTCCTTGTACCTCTGGAGAATGCCCTGGACCTTGCGGGCCACCGCATAGTGCTCGGCGCCGACGATGTTGGGGTCGAGGATGCGGCTGGTGGAATCCAGCGGGTCCACCGCCGGGTAGATGCCCAGCTCGGAGATGGGCCTGCTGAGCACGGTGGTGGCGTCGAGGTGGGCGAACGTCGTCGCCGGCGCCGGGTCGGTGAGGTCGTCGGCAGGCACGTAGATGGCCTGCACCGAGGTGACCGCGCCCTTGGCGGTGGAGGTGATGCGCTCCTGGAGGTCGCCCATCTCGGTGGACAGCGTCGGCTGGTAGCCCACCGCGCTCGGGATCCGGCCGAGGAGCGCGGACACCTCCGAGCCGGCCTGGGTGAAGCGGAAGATGTTGTCCACGAAGAGGAGCACATCGCGCCCCTCGACGTCGCGGAAGTACTCGGCGATGGTGAGCGCCGACAGCCCCACGCGCGCGCGGGCGCCGGGCGGCTCGTTCATCTGCCCGTACACCAGCACCGCCTGCGACTTCTCGAGTTCCTCGAGGTTGATCACCCCGCCCTCGCGGAACTCCTTGTAGAGGTCGTTCCCCTCGCGGGTGCGCTCGCCCACGCCGGCGAAGACGCTGAACCCACCCTTCTCGATCGCTGCGTTGCGGATGAGCTCGGTCAGGAGCACCGTCTTGCCCACCCCTGCGCCCCCGAAGAGGCCGGTCTTGCCGCCGCGGGTGTAAGGGCAGAGCAGATCGACGACCTTGATGCCGGTCTCGAAGATCTGCACCCGCACGTCCTGTTCGATGAACGACGGCGGCGTCCGGTGGATCGGCCAGTGCTCGGTGGCGTTCACCGGACCCTTCTCGTCCACCGGGTCGCCGACCACGTTGAGGATGCGGCCCAACGTGGCCTTGCCGACCGGCATGACGATGGGCGAGCCGGTGTTGCGCACCGGCACCCCACGGGCCAGGCCGTCGGTGGAGTCCATGGCGATGGTGCGGACGGTGTTCTCGCCCAGGTGCTGCGCCACCTCCAGGACGAGATTTCCCTCGGCCTTTCCCAGCGAGGGGTTGGTGACCTTGAGGGCGGTGTAGATCTCCGGGAGGTCGCCAGGCGGGAACTCCACGTCCACCACCGGTCCGAGGACCTGGGTCACCTTGCCTTGGCTCTGTACGGTCGCGGTCATGTTCAGTCGTTGCTCTCGTCGGTGATTCGGGAACGGCGCTACTTGAGCGCCTCGGCGCCGGAGACGATCTCCATGAGCTCCTTGGTGATCGCCGCCTGGCGGGTACGGTTGTAGGTCAGGGTCAGCCGGGAGATGGCGTCCTCGGCGTTGCTGGTCGCGTTCTCCATCGCGCTCATCCGCGCTCCATGCTCGGAGGCCACCGACTCCAGCAGCGCCCGGTAGACACGGGTGGCCACCGCCTGCGGGACCAGCCGGTCGAGCACCGCCTCCTTGGAGGGCTCGTACTCGAAGTCGATCAGCGAGCGTAGCCCGCTGGCCTCCTCCACCGCAGGCCGCTCGAAGGGCAGCAGCGGAGTGAGCACCACCCGCTGGGTGATGGCGGAGACGAACTCGTTGTAGACCATGAGCACCTGGTCGACCCGGTCCTCAAGGAACTCGGTGGTCAGCTCCTCGGCGAGCTTTCGCGCGATCTCGTAGCTCAGCCGGGCGTACAGGCCGGCGTGGTCCTTGCGGATCTCCAGGTGCCGGCGCCGGAAGGCCTCCAGCCCCTTCCGGCCCACCGTGGTGATGCGGAGGCTGGTGGAGCGGTCCCGCTCGTAGGCGAAGCGCCCCACCCGGCGAATGACGTTGGCGTTGAAGCCCCCGGCGAGGCCACGGTCAGAGGTGAGGGCGAGGATCTCCACCCGGCGAACCGGCCGGGAGGTGAGCAGCGGGTGTGAGAGCCCCTCGCTCCGCGACACGAGATCCGCGATCATCTGGTCCAGGGCGCGCGCGTACGGGCGCGCAGAGACGATGGCGTCCTGGGCCCGGCGGAGCTTGGCCGCCGAGACCATCTTCATCGCCTTGGTGATCTGCTGGGTGCTCTTCACGGACCGGATGCGCTTCCGTATGTCTCGAAGGCTGGCCATGGGAGGTCGGGGGGGCCCCTTACAGCCCGATGGCCGCGGAATCAACCACCGTGCACTCGGGAGGCGCCCCTGCGCCGCATGAGCAGAACCGTGGCTCTGGGATTCGCCCTGCTGCTGGTCGCCGCGGTGGCACCCACCACGTACATCGAGCTGGCCACGCGCCCGCACCTCGTCGCCCCCGAGGCGGCGCCGGCGGTGCCCTGGGGCATCGTCTTCGGGGCGGGGCTCGCCCCCGGCGGAGAGCCGTCGCCCATCCTCGCGGAACGGCTGGAGGCGGCCCTCCTGCTCTGGCGGAATGGCCGGGTGGAGCGGCTGCTCCTCACCGGCAACGCCGACCCCCACCACGACGAGATCCGCTCGATGCGCCGCTACCTCACCAAGGGCGGCGTCCCCGAGCGCGCCATCTCGGTGGACCTGGAGGGCGTCTCGACCTTCGACAGCTGCTGGCGCGCCCGGGGCGTCTTCGGCGTGCAGCGGGCCATCCTGGTCACCCAGGCCTTCCATCTGCCCCGGGCAGTCTTCCTCGCCCGGGCGGCCGGCATCGACGCGGTGGGCGTCCGCGCGGGCGGAGGGCGGTGGCGCGCCCCGTACGTCTGGCGCGAGCTGCTGGCCCGGCCACTGGCGGTGGTGGACGCCTGGGTGCATCCCAGGCCGCTGCTCCCGGCCGCCAGCCCCCTGGCCGGCTGACGAGGACCTCGACCGAACGCCCTTCGAGGGCGCTCGTCGAGCCGGAGGAGCCACGCCGAGCGCCCCGGCCCGGCCGGGGCTCCGGAAACGACGACGGGGCGCACCACACGCGGTTCACGCGTGCAGCACGCCCCATCGCGTTCCTCTGGAGCGAAGACCGCGAACGACTTACTTCGCGGGAGCCGGCTCGGCGGCCTTCTCGGCGGCAGGAGCCTCCTTGGAGGACTTCTTGGCCTTCTTGGACTTCTTCGAGGACGACGACTTCGGCGCGTCCATCTTGGCAGCGTCGTCGGCGAAAGCGGCGAACGAGGTGGCGAGCACGAGGGCGGCGATCAGCTTCTTCATGGTTGTCGGAACTCCTGCGGCGAGACTTCACGACGGCAGCGAGATGCTGCGTCAGCGGAGATCTGAGCACCGAACGTGCCAGCGGGGCGAGCCGGCTTCCGCCAGACCCACCCCGCCGGGTGCAACAAGACTGCGAAAAGCTTACTTCTTCTCGGGAGCCTTCTCGGCCGCCGGCTTCGCAGGGGCCGGAGCGTCCTTCTTCGCCGGCTCGGTGGTCTTCTTCTCGGACTTCGCCGGAGCAGTGGTCTTGGCAGCGTCGTCAGCCAGGGCGGCGAATGAGGTGGCGAGCACGAGGGCGGCGATCAGCTTCTTCATGGATTTTGCTCCTTGAGGTGTTTGAACAGCGGGGGCAGCAGGGAGCACCGGGCGTGCCACATCGCGCAAGGCGCCGGTCCACGGGCGCGAGATGGGGACGCCTGGGGAAGGGCTCCGCAACCCTGGGCAACCCAGTGGGGAGTTTTTCCCCATCGGACGCGTTACAGTGGCCTTGCAACCACGGCCGAGATGCCCCTCGGCTGTGAGAGGATTCCGGCCCCCGCCTTGAACGGACCGCTGTCGTTTCGCCGCTACCGCGCGGCGTTCTTCTTCGTCGTCGGCCTGCTGGCCGCGGTGACCGCCTTCACGCTCTGGAACGAGCTACGAACCAACGCCCGCATCGATGAGCTGTTCGGCGCGGCGCTCGAGCGCGAGGCGCTCATCGCTCGCATCCGGGTGGACGCCGCGGTGCTGGAGAACACGGTCGACGACCACATCCGGGCCACCAACGACGACGCGCGCCAGCTGGCCGACGCGCGCATGGAGGAGACCCTGGCCGACGCCAAGGAGGCCCGGCTGGCGTACACCCAGGGGCTGCCCGAGGGCGAGAAGGAGCTGTGGAAGCGCTTCGACGAGACCGCCCGGGCGCTTTCCCAGTCCGCGCGCGTGGCCTTGCGCTTCAGCAACCGCCGCGAGGCCGAGCGGGCCCGCCAGCACCTCGAGGCCGAGCTGCGCCCCATCTCCGAGCAGCTGAACGCGCTGGCCGGCGAGCTGGCCCACAAGGACGCCCAGGAGACCCGGGCGCTCCTCCACCAGCGCGAGAGCCTCCGGACCAAGACCACCTTCGTTGGCGCCCTGGTCGCCCTCTCCGCAGTGGCGCTGGCGGTGGTGGTGGGCACATCGATGGTCCGGGTCCTCCGCCGGCAGGAGCACACCATTCAGGAGCAGCTGGCGGAGCTGGACCGGCGCAACCACGAGCTCGACTCCTTCGCCAGCCGCGTGGCGCACGACCTGGTCTCCCCGCTCAGCCCGCTCCGGGGCTACCTGACGCTCATCCGCAGATCCGAGTCGATCACCGACCCGGACGTGAAGGAGATGCTCGCCGAGGGCGAGGCCAGCGCCACCCGGATGGCGGAGCTGGTGGAAGCGCTGCTGCGCTTCTGTCGCGCCGGCAAGCGCAGCGAGGGGCCACCGTGCGAGCTGGACACCGCGGTGAGCGCCATCCTCCTCGAGCAGGACCAGGTGGCGGCGCTCAACGGCGTGGTCATCGAGCGAAAGCTGGCGCGGCAGGTGGGGGTCGACGTCCCGGCGCAGCTGGTGCAGTCGATCGCCCAGAACCTCATCTCCAACGCGGTGAAGTACTCCGCCGGACGTCCGGGCGCACGGGTGGTGGTCTACGCCGGGCGGGAAGGCGACGAGGCGGTGCTGGAGGTGACCGACAACGGCCCGGGGATGTCGGAGGCCGTGCTGGCACGGGTCTACCAGCCGTTCTTCCGAGCTCCCGAGGCCCGCGGGCTGCCAGGGCAGGGGCTGGGGCTGGCGACCACCAAGCGCCTGGTCGATGCGCATGGTGGCTCGCTGCGCATCCGCAGCACGCCCGGGAGCGGCACCACCGCCACGGTGCGATTCCCTCACGTGGAGCGCCCCCGGGCCGACGTGGGCCCCGCGGCATCGCCCACCCGGGTCCAGCAGCCCGTGGCCGGTGAGCTGGCGTCGGTGCGATGAGCCTGCCGGGCATCCTGGTCGTCGACGACGACCCCCACGCCCGCGGATTGCTCCGGCGGCTGCTGGGGCCGCTGGGGCAAGTGTCCGAGGCCGCCTCCGCCCCCGCGGCCGAGGAGCTGCTGAAGGGGAGCGCCCCGGTGGACGTGGTGCTGACCGACATGGCGATGCCCGACCCGGACGACGGGCTTCGGGTCCTGCGCGCCACGCTGGCGAGGAACCCGGACACGCCGGTCATCGTTCTGACCGCCTTCGGCAACATCGAGGGCGCGCTGGACACCATCCAGAAGGGCGCCTTCGACTACCTGGCCAAGCCCTTCGACGTGGACGGCATCGTCCGAGTGGTGCGGCGAGCGCTCGAGCAACGGCGGCTGGTGGAGGAGAACAAGAGCCTTCGCGCACGGGTGAAGCAGCAAGAGCTGGTGGGCCGGAGCGCAGCCATCCTCGAGGTCTACAAGCAAGTGGCGCGAGCCGCGGCGACCGACGTGCCGGTGCTGATCACCGGCGAGACCGGGACCGGCAAGGAGCAGGTGGCACGAAGCCTCCACCAGCGCTCACCCCGCCGGGCCGCACGCTTCGTCGCCGTGGACTGCGGCGCGATCGCCGAGTCCCTGATGGAGAGCGAGCTGTTCGGACACGCCCGCGGCGCGTTCACCGGCGCCTCCGGCGCCCGCCGCGGCCTCTTCGAGGAGGCGACGGGGGGCACGATGTTCCTCGACGAAATCGGCGACATCGGGCCGAAGATCCAGAGTCAGCTCCTCCGCGCCCTCCAGGAGGGTGAGATCCGGCGCGTGGGCGAGAGCACGCCGATCGAGGTCGACGTCCGCATCGTGGCCGCGACCAACAAGGACCTCAAGCAGCGGGTGACCGAGGGAAAGTTCCGGGAAGATCTCCTCTACCGGCTCGACGTGGTGCACCTGCACCTGCCGCCGCTGCGCGAGCGGCGCGAGGACATCCCCGCGCTGGTGGAGCACTTCGCCGCGCTGCACGCCCGGGGCGGAGCGCGTCCGGTGGTGACCGAGGAGGCGATGGCGCGCCTGCTGGCGTACGACTGGCCGGGCAACGTGCGGCAGCTGGAGAATGTGGTCGCGCGGGCGCTGGCGCTCAACACCACCGGCGTGCTCGGTCCGGCCGACTTTCCCGAGCCAATCGGCGATGCGCCGAAGAAGCTCGCCGGCCTGGCCGCGGACATGCCCACCCTCGCCGAGCTGAACCGCCGCTACGCCCAGCACGTGCTGACCACGGTGGGCGGGAACAAGAGCGAGGCGGCGCGGCTGCTCGAGGTGGACCGCAAGACGCTCTACAAGCTGCTGGAGCCGATGGAGCGAGGGGTGGAGCCAGAGCCTGAGAGCACGGGCACCGCGGGTGCCGAGGGCCCGCCGCAAACCGCAGGATCCTGATCGGTCAGCCCCTCGGCCTCCGCCCCCGGGGGTCCCAGAGACAGGTCGCTGCGCTCCCGCCGACCCAGGCGCCCAGGCAAAGCAGCGCCACGCCAACCGCGAGGAGAAGACGCCGAGCGATCACGCTCCGGGTGAACGACCGGCGGCGTGCCTGGTTTCAGCTTCAGTGCCTTCGGTCCCTTTGGCTGCGGACGAGCAAGCGTCCGGCCACGTCGGGACGCACGGTTCCGTCCCCGGCCGGGGGTGTGAGCGTCACGAGGTGTCCGTCACGAGGTGTCTGGCACCTTGCGAGGCGCCGGGCCCGCCGGGCCTACGCGGCCTCGCCGACGCCCTGGGGGCTTCCGCGCGGGGTCGGGGGCGTGGGCCCTCCGGCGGTGGCCTCGGCGACCAGCGTTCCGAGGCGCACACTCACGTCCTTCATCTGGTTGCGGTTCTTCGCCAGCGCTGCGGTCCGCCCCAGGTGCACCAGCGCCCGCAGGTCGTCGACCAGCTTGACCGTCGCCGCCCGTTCCTTCTCGTCGTCGCTGCGGCGGGCTCCGGCCTCAAGCGCGCGCCGGAGCGTGTCGCCCTGCTCGAGCAGGTCCTCGAACGAGGCCAGCTCCCGCGTCTCAGGATCCGCCCGGTGGGCGTGGTAGGCCGCCTGCTCGGCGCGCAGCGCCTTCACCTCCTCGGCGGAGAGCTCGGTCCGCTGGGTGATGCGCAGCGCCTCCGAGAGCCCGGTGGTGAGGTCCATGCAACGGACGCTCACCGTCCCTTCGCTGGAGAGCTCGAACGTCACTTCCAGCGGTGTGTCCGCGCGGTGTTTCACCCGCAGGTCGCTGAGCAGCACCTCGCCCAGCCGCACGTTCTCCTCGGCCTGGTCCGACTCACCCTGATAGATGACGATGCGCGCCTTGTTCTGCCCGCCCGCGGAGGGGAGGAACACCTCGCGCGCCACCACCGGGATGGCGGTGTTCTTTCTCACCACCTTCCGGACGCCGCCCCCGTAGACCGCCACCCCCAGCGAGTGGCTGGCCACGTCGATGAGCAGCGTCTCCCCGTCCTGGGCAACGATCTCCGAGGCGTGCACCGCCGCCCCCAGCGCCACCACCTCGTCAGGGTTCACCCCCACCACCGGCGGCTTGCCGAAGAGCTCTGCAACCCGCTTGCGCACCAGGGGCACGCGGGTCATTCCCCCGACCAGCAGGATGATCTGGATGTCCTTCGCCGACGCCCGCGCCTCGTCCATCATCCGGCGGGTGACGTCCACGCAGCGAGTGACCAGCGGCTCTGCCAGGCGCTCGAACTCGGCGCGGGACAGCGGGACATCGAGGTCCACCAGCACGCCGCCGGGACCGTGGTCGCCCAGCCCGGAGGCGGTGATGCGCGCCTGGTCACCCTGTGACAGCTCGCGCTTGGCCTGCTCGGCGGCCACCTTGAGCCGCTGCAGGGAGAGCGTGTCTCGCGCGGCCGTCTCTCGCTGGGGGAGCGGCAGCTGCTCCAGCAGCCACCGCACCACCGCGGCGTCGAAGTCCTCGCCGCCCAGCACCGGGTCACCGCCCGTGGCCTGCACCTGGAACACGCCCGACTCGACCTCGAGGATCGACACGTCGAACGTGCCGCCTCCAAGGTCGAAGACCAGCGCCTTGCCCTCGAACTTCGAGGTCAGCCCATAGGCCACCGCCGCCGCGGTGGGCTCGTTCACGATCCGCAGCACGTGCAGCCCGGCGATCTGCGCCGCCTGCTTGGTCGCGGCGCGCTGGTTGTCATCGAAGTTGGCGGGCACGGTGATGACGCACTTCTGCACCGGCCGGCCGAAGTGGGCCTCGGCGTCGAGCTTCAGCTCCCCGAGCACCATGGCGGAGATCTGGGTGAGCGGCAGGACCCGCCCGGCGAGCTTCGCCCGCACCTCGCCGCTCGGGCCCTCCACCAGGGGGTAGGGCACGAGCGAGCGCGCCTCGTGGACCAGCTTCGGGCTCCACCGCCGCCCGATGAAGCGCTTGGTGGCCGCGGCCACGTCGGCGGGTCGGGAGACCGCGAGCAGCCGGGCTTCCTCGCCCACCACCCGTTTCCCGTCGGGGGTGAAGCCCACCAGGGAGGGGGTCAGCGCCCGGCCGCCACGGTTCGCCAGCACCCGCGGCTTTCCGTTCTCCACCGTGGCCACGGCGCTCGTGGAGGTACCGAGGTCGATGCCCACCACCGGTTCGCGCATGGGAGAGGTGAAGAAGCGTCCCACGCCCCGGGACGGTGGGAGCAAGGGCGCGCATGGGCGTTGCGAGGCGCCGCGGCCGGGTGCTAAGCGCCCCGTCCGTCATGGTGAACGTGTCCGTCGCCCGCCGTTACGCCCGCGCGCTGCTCGAGGCGAGCGCGCCCGACGCCGTGGTCGCCATCGTCGAGCAGCTGAACGCGCTCTCCGGGCTGGCGGCGACGAATCCGGCGGTGGCGGACATCTTCCAGAACCCGGCGTACTCCCGCGCACAGCGCCATGCGGTCATCGAGGGGCTGATCCAGCTCCTGGGGCCCAAGTCCCCGACGCTGCCCAACTTCCTCCGCCTGCTGGTGGACCGGCATCGTCTGGCGATGCTGCCCGACATCGCCCGGCTCTTCCGGGACATGGCGGACGAGAAGGCCGGGCGCATCCGGGGCACGGTGGTGAGCGCCGTCGCGCTGGACCCCCAGTCCATCCGGGAACTCGAGCAAACACTGTCACGCCTGGTGCAGAAGCAGGTGGTTCTCGACACCCGCGTGGACCGCGACGTCCTGGGCGGGGTGAGCACCCAGGTCGGCTCGGTGGTCTACGATGGAACACTCCGCACGCAGCTCGACGACCTGAAGCGCGCACTCCAGAGCTAGATCGGCGTCGATGTAGGCAGCGTTTCCGTCGCCACCGGTCCCCCCGGAGCGCGCTGAGTTGTGGTTTCATCGCGCGAGCAGGTCACCTCCTCCTCCGGAGCCCGTGCGCATGCTCGAGGGCGATCCCCAAGGCCCCATTCCATCCGTCGTCGGCGCGACCGATCCGCTCATCGGTCGCATCCTGAACGACCGCTTCCGCATCCTCTCCCCGCTCGGCTCCGGAGGGATGGGCAAGGTCTACAAGGCGGTGCAGACGCCGCTCGACCGGGTGGTGGCGCTGAAGATCCTCAACCCCAACTTCCCAGCGGACAAGGATCCGGCGTTCAAGCGGCGCTTCTTCCTCGAGGCGAGCCTCACCTCGAAGCTGCGCCATCCGAACACGGTCACGGTCATCGACTACGGCCAGACCGAGGACGGCATCTACTTCATCGCCATGGAGTACATGGAGGGGCAGACGCTGGCCGAGGTGCTGGCGCACGAGAAGACCCTCCCCTGGCGCAGGGTCCTCGACATTGCCCAGCAGATCTGCCGCTCGCTGCGCGAGGCGCACAAGCTGGGCGTCATCCACCGCGACCTCAAGCCGGCGAACGTGATGCTACTGAACGAGGCCGACCACGACATGGTCAAGGTCCTCGACTTCGGGCTGGTGAAGTCGTTCCTCGCCACCGACGGCCAGGGGGGCGACCCGGAGGTGACCCAGAACGGCGTCTTCCTCGGCAGCCCGCAGTACATGGCGCCGGAGCAGGCCCGCAACGTGGCCGACCCGCGGAGCGACGTCTACTCGCTGGGCATCCTCGTCTACCAGATGCTGTCCGGCCGCCCGCCGTTCCAGGGCAAGGATTACCTCGAGGTCATCTTCCAGCACATGAAGGAGACCGCGCGCCCGGTGAACGAGGTGAACCCCTCCACCGAGGTGCCACCCGAGGTCGAGGCGGTGGTCGCCCGCTGCCTCCAGAAGGAGCCGGCGGCCCGCTACCAGTCGATGGACGAGGTGCTCGAGGCGCTCCGCGAGACCGCCCAGCTCACCGGGATGGCCGGCATCTTCCCCGATCGGAAGACCCCCACCGGCTCGGGCCCGATGTCCACGTCCGGGCTGTACTCCCGCCCGGGGTCGGGGCCGATGTCCACCTCCGGCCTGCATTCCCGGAGCATCTCCGGTCCGGTCACCGCACCACGCGCCCAGGTGGAGCGGGAGATCGAGATCGAGGACGCAGGGGAGCCGAAGAAGGGCGGCAAGCTGCTGCCCGCGCTCCTCTTCATCAGCGCGGTGCTACTCGGCTTCGTGGTCGTCTGGCTGCTCCTGCCCAAGGGCGAGCAGGCCCAGGTGGTCACCACCCCTCCGCCGCAGCCCACGCCCGCACCGGCGCCGGTGGTGGTCGCGCCCCCCAAGCCGGCCGAGCAGCCGGCCGAGAAGAAGATGGTCCGCTTCCACGTCTCCACCGAGCCGGCGGGGGCGCACGTGTTCATCGGCCGCCACGACATGGGCTCGACGCCCACGGTGTTCGAGATGCCCGCCGGCGCCGACGGCATGGCCGCCGCAGAGATGGTGCTCGTCCTCGACGGCTACCCGACCCAGGCCATCACCTCGGGCGGCTCGGGCGACGTGGTGGTGAACGCCCGGCTCCAGAAGAAGGTAGTGATGCGGGTCGAGAAGCCGGTTCCCCTCAGCAAGCGCGACGAGGAGCGCGAACGCGAGGAGGGCAAGGCCCCGGTGCCGGTCCGGGCCGAGGCGGTGGCCGCGGTGGCCCGGGGTGCGGCCACCCAGCCCGCGCCGCAGCCGGCCTCCGTCGGCGCGACGGCGCCCAAGCCGGCGCCCGCTTCCGCTCCCATCGTGGAGGCTCCGCGCGACGTGGTGCCCTTTGGCGAGGGGATGACCCGGCCGGTGATGATCCAGCCTGGACGGCCCATCACCTACACCCGAGAGGCGCTCGCCGCCCGGGTGGAGGGCGTGAGCATCGTCCGTTGCGTCATCACCGCCGAGGGCACCGTCGAACGGTGCAAGGTCATCAAGCCGCTGCCTTTCATGGACGAGGCGGTGGTCGAGCACCTCCAGTCCCAGCGGTTCCAGCCGGTCACCTACCAGGGCAAGCCGGTCTCGGTCGGGTACAACTTCTCGGTTCGTCTGACCCTGCCCAAGTAGCCAGCCTGGCCCGGTCCGCCTCGGGCAGCAGGCGAAGGCGGGGAGCCCATCAGGATGTCTGACCCGCGCCCGCACCAGCGTTGCGAGCGCCCTGTCCCGATGGTAGAGCCCCGCCGCTCATGGACATCCGCGCCGACGAGATCAGCAGAATCCTTCGCGAGCAGATCCAGGACTACGGCAAGAAGGTCACCGTCGCCGAGACCGGAACCGTGCTCAGCCAGAGCGACGGCATCGCCCGCGTCTACGGCCTGGAGGGTGTGCTCTCCGGCGAGCTGGTGGAGTTCAAGGACGGGGTGAAGGGCCTGGTCCTGAACCTCGAGGAGGACAACGTCGGCGTCGCGATCATGGGCGAGTTCAGCCAGATCCGCGAGGGCGACACCGTCCGCCGCACCCAGCAGATCGCCTCGGTTCCGGTGGGCAAGGCTCTGCTCGGCCGGGTGGTCAACGCGCTCGGCGAGCCCATCGACGGCAAGGGCCCGATCAACGCCACCGAGACCCGGCGGCTGGAGATCAAGGCCCCCGGCATCGTGAAGCGGAAGAGCGTCCACGAGCCGATGGACACCGGGATCAAGGCGCTCGACGCGCTGGTGCCGATCGGCCGCGGCCAGCGCGAGCTGATCATCGGCGACCGCCAGACCGGCAAGACCGCGGTGGCCATCGACGCGATCATCAACCAGAAGGGCAAGGACGTCTTCTGCATCTACGTGGCCATCGGGCAGAAGCAGTCCACCGTGGCGCAGGTGGTGGAAAAGCTGACCCGCTTCGGGGCCATGGAGTACACCACCGTGGTCGCGGCCAACGCCTCGGACTCCGCGCCGCTGCAGTTCTTTGCCCCGTACACCGGCTGCACGATGGGCGAGTACTTCCGCGACAACAAGATGCACGCGCTGATCATCTACGACGACCTGTCGAAGCAGGCGGTCTCGTACCGGCAACTGTCGCTCCTTCTCCGCCGGCCGCCGGGACGCGAGGCGTACCCGGGCGACGTGTTCTACATCCACAGCCGGCTGCTCGAGCGCGCGGCGAAGCTGTCCGACGCCGAGGGTGCGGGCTCGCTGACCGCGCTTCCGATCATCGAGACCCAGGCCGGTGACGTGTCGGCGTACATCCCGACCAACGTCATCTCCATCACCGACGGGCAGATCTTCCTCGAGACCGACCTGTTCTACGCAGGCATCCGCCCGGCCATCAACGTGGGCCTCTCGGTGAGCCGGGTGGGTTCGGCGGCGCAGATCAAGGCGATGAAGCAGGTGGCCGGCGGCATGAAGCTGGCGCTCGCCCAGTACCGCGAGCTGGCGGCCTTCGCTCAGTTCGGCGCCGACCTCGACAAGGCGACCCAGGAGACGCTGGCCAACGGCGAGCGTCTCACGGAGATCTTGAAGCAGGGTCAGTACGAGCCGATGGCGGTCGAGCGGCAGGTGCTGCAGATCTACGCCGCCACCAACCGGGACGATCCGAAGAAGCGCGGCTGGCTGCGCGACGTGCCCACCCCGGACGTGCAGCGGTGGTCGAAGGAGTTCCTCGACTTCGTCGACGCGAAGTACCCGCAAGTTCCCAAGGAGATCCGGGAGAAGAAGGAGCTCTCCAACGATCTCAAGGCCAAGATCAACGCCGCGCTGAGCGAGTTCAACGCGCTCTTCCAGCCCACGACCGGCAAGGGTTAGCGCCGCAGCTGCCGAGCCACGGCCGGCGGTACACTGGGCGGAATGCGACGGGTGCTGGAGCGGTGCGAGCTGAGGCCGTTCTCGGCGGAGGACGCACCCTCGCTGGCGCGCTTCGCCGACGACGTCACCGTCTGGCGGAACCTCCGCGACGCTTTTCCTCACCCCTACACGCTCGAGCATGCGCGTGGCTTCATCGAGCACGTCCGGGGCCGGCCGAGCGGGTGTCATCTGGCCATCGTCATCGACGGTCAGGCGGTGGGGAGCATCGGGCTCAAGCTGGGGGAGGACGTCGAGCGCGTCTCGGCCGAGCTCGGCTACTGGCTCGGAGCGCCGTTCCGCTGCCGGGGAGTCATGAGCGAGGCGATCCGCGCGTTCACCGACGAGTCCTTCGAGCGCTTCTCGCTGACCCGCATCTTCGCGCTCCCGTTTGCGCACAACACCGCGTCGTGCAGGGCGCTGGAGAAGGCCGGGTTCACGCTCGAGGCGACACTCCGGAGGTCGGCGATCAAGGACGGGCAGATCACCGACCAGCGGCAGTACGCGCGGCTGAGCGGGCGAGGGGCGCTCGAGAGCGAGGCCCTCGACCCCTGAGTGGTGGCTGCCGCCGGAGAGCTTCTACGCTGCTTCGCCGGAGGCCGACGTCTCCGCGGCGCGCGGGTCCCGGCGGCGGAGAGTCCCCACCACCGCGTCGATCCACCGGTGGCTGATCCCGAAGTTCCTGGTCGGGTCGGCGAAGTGGTGCGCCATGTGATGCCCGCGGATCGCCTTGCCCCAGGCCGTCCTCGGGTTCCGAGCGTGGGTCGACCAGTGGGTGAAGTCGTAGAACAGGTAGCCGGAGACGAACCCGGCGAAGCCCGGGATGGTCACCGCCGGCGCGCCGACCAGGTAGAGCCCGCCCCCGATGAGGAGCGCCAGCGGGATGCTCGCCCCGAGCGGCATCACCAGTCGGAGGGCGTCGTCCGGGTACTTGTGGTGGTAGCCGTGGATGATCTCGTGGAACTTCCGGGTGAAGGGCCCGTTGCCCTCCCAGTGGAACCACCAGCGATGAATCCCGTACTCGGCGAGGTCCCAGGCCACCCAGCCGAGCGGGAAGCACACCGCCACCGCACCCCAGGACGTGAGTCCGTGGAGCAGCCCCCAGGCCAGAAGCCCGACGACCACGGGGATGTAGACCACGAACGGGACGGCCGGGTGGATGTTCGAGGCGAACTCCAGGAAATCATTCTCGAACATCCGGGTCCGGGCGTGGCGGTTGTAGTCGAGCTTCATTCGGGACTCCCCTTGCGCGCCCTGGTTTTGCTGCCCGGGCTGCTTCCTGTCAACACCAAGCGCGCGGCGCGTCAGAAGCGAGGGCCACCGAGGGCAGAACGCCGGGGCTTGGGTCACCGCGCAAGCAAGCTGAGCGTCAGGACCCCGAAGCTGAGGGCCAGGGCCCACAGCCCCATGCGCCAGGGCGCAGTCCCGGTCGAGAGCTCGTCGGACACCACGATGGCGCCCACCGCGTGCACTCCGAGCAAGGCGATGAGGACCTGTTCGGCCCGACCGGGGTCCGGATGGGGGCCGAGCCCGAGCAGCCGGGTGATGGCCACGAACACCGCCGCCTGCTCCAGGCGCAGCACCACCCGGCCGACGAATGGCGCGCGGGTCCCCAGCGCCGCGGCGAGGACCAGCAGCACGAGCAAGGTCACCGCTCCCACGTGCAGCCAATGCTGCGAGTCCGCCGGCGCGTCTTCCGTGCGCTGGAGCATCACCCGCAGCGCGAGCAGCAGCGCGAAGAGCACCGCCCAGACGGCGGCGAGCACCACCTCGCGGCGAGGTCCGCTCCTCAGCGCCCGGCGCATCGCCCCCGGGCCCCGTGGCACGACTCCGAGCGCGGGGCGTGCCGTCGGTTGCGCGTCGACTCCCGGTGCATCGGATGAAGTCCTCCGCGGCGGGAGTTAGCACTGCCGCCGCCCATCGTCATGGACGCACGCCCTGCCCCCGCCTCCATTGCTCGCCCGAGCCTGCAGCCGTGGCTCTGGGCCGGCTTCCTCGCCCTGGTGATGGGGTTGCCCGTTCTTCGTTCCGCCCTCCCCGCCCCCGTCCACCTGCCCCCGGTGCTCGGCACGGTGCCGGATTTCCGGCTCGTGGACCAGACCGGGGCGCCCTTCGGGCCTGCGCAGCTCACCGGTCGGGTGTGGGTCGCGGATTTCGTCTTCACCCGCTGTCCGGACGTCTGCCCGCGGATGACCGAACGCCTGGCTGGCGTGCACCGCGCGCTCGGGGACCGGGTGGACATCGTCTCGGTGAGCGTCGATCCGGAGTACGACACCCCGGAGCGGCTCGCCGACTTCGCCCGCGCCCACGCTGCCGAGTCGGCGCACTGGCACTTCCTGACCGGGGACAGCCGGCACGTCCAGGAGGCGGTGCTGCGGGGATTCAAGGTCGCCTTCAGCAGGGAGTCCGAGGACATCGCCAGCATCACCCACGGGGTGCACCTCGTCCTGGTGGACGGCGGTGGCCGCATCCGCGGCTACTACGACTCGAACGATGCCGATGCGCTCGAGCGGCTGGTGGCGGATGCGCGCCGGCTCGCGGATCGGCCGGGCGCCTGAGGGGTGGAGGCGCCTGGTGCCGCAGCCGACTCGAGCGGGAACGGGGCCCGCCGCGCGGCAGCGCCTCCCATCGCGCTCACCGGCGCTTGGTCCCCTTCTTCGCTGACCTGGCCTTCTTCGTGGGTCGGGCCTTCTTCGCTGGCTTGGCCGTCCGAGCGGACTTCACCCGCGGGGCAGCTCGGCTCCGCTGCGCGGGCCGCGCCTTCGCCTTGGGACGTGGACGCGCAGGCGGAGCAACTCGCGAGGAGGCGGGGCGAGTCGCGAGCGGCGTCGGGCTCTGCAACCGCGGGGAGGCCGGACGGGGGGGCGGCATCGCGGCGCGGCGCGCCCACTGCGCACGGCGGGAGGCGATGCCTTCGCGCATCCCCGGCGCATCCAGGTTCAACAGTCCCATCCGGACCCGGTAGTGGAGGTCCTCGCGCAGGACTCCGGCCTGACGCGCGCTCGCCTCGGAGCGGTTCAGCCCGAGCACCATCTTCGGGCGCTCGTCGAGCGAGGTCAGGGTCCGCACCAGCAGCTGCTGACCGGCGTCGCCGAGCGTCACCACGTCAGGCACGAAGAGCACCGCGGTGCGCACCGCCAGCGCAGACCCCAGCTGCTCGGGGCGGGTCACCGTCACCAGGGGTCGGCCGCCGATCTCCGCGGCCTCCTGCGCCCACGCCGCCCGGTCCGCTGCCGCGCCACCCGACAGCAGCACGGGCGCGCGGTTCATGATCAGCTCCGACTCCGCATACGTCGGTGCGTCCAAGGGCACCCCCAGGGAGCACGGGGCTCGAGTGAGGGGTCCAGTGTATGCGCGATGGCGGACGTTCGGGGGTTAGCGGGGGAGCTCCAGCTCGGTTCGGACGTCCCACAGTTCAGGAAAGAAGCGGACGTCCAGCGCTCGCTTGAGGAAGGGCACCCCCGAGCTCCCTCCTGTGCCCGTCTTGAACCCGATGATGCGGTGCACCGTCATCATGTGGCGGAACCGCCAGAGCTGGAATCGCTCCTCCACGTCCACCAGCTTCTCGGCCATCTCGTAGCCGTCCCACCACCGTTCGGGGTCGGCGTAGACGGTCTGGAAGACTGCCACCACCCCAGGGTGGGACTCGTAAGGGCCCGAGAAGTCTCGATCCAGGCGCTCGGGAGGCACCGGGAGGCCCCGGCGAGCCAGGTGGCGCAGGAACTCGTCGTACAGGCTGGGCTCGTGGAGGAACCGCTCGAGCCAGGCGTGCACCTCGGGGCTCTGGCGATGGACCAGGAGCGCGCTCGGGTCCTTGTTCCCGAGCAGGAACTCGAGCGCCCGGTATTGCGCCGACTGGAAGCCGCTGGCCGGTCCCAGCACGGAGCGAAACTCCAGGTATTCCGAGGGAGTGAGCGTTTCCAGCACGCTCCACTGCTCGAAGAGCATTCGCTGGATCTGCCCCGCCCGGGACAGGATCTTGAAGGCGGGCTCGAGCCGGTCCTCCCGGACCAGCACCCGGGCCGCGGTGAGCTCGTGAATGAGCAGCTTCATCCAGAGCTCGGATGTCTGGTGCTGGATGATGAACAGCAGCTCGTCGTGGTGCTCGGGCCGGCTCCGCGGCTCCTGTGCCGACAGCAATCGGTCGAGCCGCAAGTAGTCGCCGTACGTCGTCTTTCCGGCGAGGTCGAGCTTGAGTCCCGGGTCCGGGGTGCGGAGGTTGGCCATGCGATCAGGGTACGCCCGGGGGTTGCGCCGGGCTGCCGCCCGAGGAATGACACGGTCCATGGACGCGCGCGAGTTCGGGGGAACACTCGCCTGGAGGACCCGCGCGCACGAGGCGCTCGGGACCTCCCGGCGCCGCTTGCTGGAATTGCTCGGCCGGGTCCCCACCGGGGTGCTCGCCGCGCAGCACTCGCCCTTGATGTCGCCGCCGGTGTGGGACGTTGCCCACGTGGCGAACTACGAGGAACAGTGGCTCCTCCGAGCGCTCGGTGAGCCCGGACTGACCGGACCGGAGACCGACCGGCTGTACGACGCCTTCCGGAATCCGAGAGACACCCGCGGCGCGTTGCCGCTGCTGGGGCTGGAGGAGGCCCTCGCCTACGCCGAGCAGGTCCGTGCGCGGGTGCTTCGTCGGCTCGACGCGCTCGACGACGAGACGGTGGCGCGGGTCGGTCCGCTTCTGGACGGTGGCTACGTCTACGGGATGGTCGCCCAGCACGAGCAGCAGCACATCGAGACCCTGGTGGCCACGCTCCAGCTCGTCACCTCCACGGCACTCGACCCGTTGCCGAGCGAGGCCTCGTCGCCGAACCGGGCGGTGTTCCCGCGTGAGGTGCTCGTCCGGGGCGGCCCCTTCGAGATGGGGAGTGACGAGGCCTGGGCCTACGACAACGAGCGGCCTCGGTACCAGGTCAACGTCCCCGCGTTCCTCATCGATCGCTTCCCCGTCACCAGCGGCCAGTTCCTGGCCTTCATGGAGGACGGTGGGTACGCAAACCGGAGGCACTGGACCGACGCGGGCTGGGCATTCCGGGCGGGCGAGCAGCTCGAGCATCCGCTCTTCTGGCGCCGCTCCGGGGAAGGCTGGGAGCGACGGCGGTTCGGGACCTGGGAGCCGCTCCGGCTGGACGAGCCGGTGTGTCACGTCTGCTGGTACGAGGCCGATGCCTACGCGCGCTGGGCTGGCGGGCGGCTTCCCACGGAGGTCGAGTGGGAGAAGGCCGCCGCGGGGACACCCGAAGGCAAGACCCGGCGATTTCCTTGGGGCGATGCACCGCCGGACGTCACCCGGGCGAACCTCTGGCCGGCCGGGGGCCATCCCGCCCGCGTGGGTGCGTTCCCCACGGGGGCGAGCGCGTGGGGGGTCGAGCAGCTGCTCGGAGACGTCTGGGAGTGGACGGCCTCGGATTTCCAGCCGTATCCGGGGTTTCGCGCCTTTCCCTATCCGGAGTATTCGGCGGTCTTCTTTGGCGCCGAGTACAAGGTCCTGCGCGGGGGGTCCTGGGCCGTCGCACCTGACGCAATCAGGAACACCTTCCGGAACTGGGACTACCCCATCCGGCGGCAGATCTTCGCCGGCTTTCGCTGCGCTCGGGACGCCTGAGCGGACCAAGGACTCTGGAGCCGACATGCATGTCGACCCTCTCACGCTGGACTGGCGCCCACACCCCCGGGTGACCTGGGACGTGCTGCTTGGGCCGCGCGACCTGCGGCGGGCGCTCGAGCAGGACGTGCGCCGCGGGCTGACCCACCGGCCGCGCGAGCTGCCCCCGAAGTACTTCTACGACGCGCACGGCTCCCGGCTGTTCGATGCCATCACCCATCTGCCCGAGTACTACCCCACCCGGCGCGAGCGGGAGATCCTCGGTGCGAGGGCCCCGGAGATCGCCGCGCGGGCGGGAGCGGACACGCTGGTCGAGCTCGGCAGCGGCACGTCGGACAAGACGCGCCTGCTGCTTCAGGCGCTGTCGGCCGGGGGCACCCTCCGGCGCTTCGTTCCGTTCGACGTGGACCCGGTGACGCTCCGCGGGTCGGCGCTGAGGATCGCCGGCGAGTTCCCCTCGCTGGCGGTGCACGCGGTGGTGGGAGACTTCGAGCGGCACGTCCCGTTGCTTCCACGAGGAGGGCGGCGGTTGATCGCCTTCCTCGGGGGCACGATCGGCAATCTCGCACCGCTTCCGCGGGCGCGCTTTCTCGACGCCATTGCCGGCCAGCTGGGCCCGGGAGACGCCTTCCTCCTGGGAACGGATCTGGTGAAGGACATCCCCCGGCTCGAGGCGGCCTACAACGACGCGAAGGGCGTGACCGCCGAGTTCAACAAGAACGTGCTCGCGGTGCTGAACACGGAGCTCAACGCCGACTTCGATCTCGATCGCTTCGAGCACCTGGCCCGGTACGACGCAAGGCAGGGGTGGATCGAGATGCTGCTCCGGTCCACCGTCCGGCAGACGGTCACCGTGCAGGACCTCGACCTCCGGGTGGAGTTCGGCGAGGGCGAGCTGATGCGGACGGAGATCAGCGCCAAGTTCACCCGGTCGCAGATCGACCAAGAGCTCGAGGCCGCCGGGATGCGGGCGGAGGTGCGCTGGACGGACCGCGCTGGCGACTTCGCGGTGACCCTCGCCATCCGTGCCTGAAGCGAGCCCCCAACCAGGTCTTGGAGACCTCGCCCAGACACCTCGTCACGAGGCCGTAACGAGGTGTTTGGCACCTAGAAAACCTGCGTAGTTCTAGCGACTTACAGTTGATCCGACTCGGGTTCAGCCGCCGTCGTGGCCCTCGCCGGCGCTGCGGCAGATGTGCTCGATGACATCCAGGGCCTCGGCGGACGCGCCCCGGATCGAGGCGCACAGAAGCGTGTCCGGGCCGAGCGCCGTCGCCGAGAGGAGCAGCTCCTGCTCGCTGCCGGCATCGCCTGGCTCGACGACGAACAGCCGCACCCCGACGTAGCCGGGCTCCTCCGCCGCCTGGGCCTTCCGCACCCGCCAGCGGCGCAGGCCCTCGGTGAAGCCGCTCCGGAGCGTCTCGGGCGTGGGCAGCCCCATGCCGCTGCGGATCTCGGCGCGGAGCACCAGGTGACCCGGCGAGTCCGACACCCGCAGCGTCCCGTCGCCACCGGTCACCACCGACCAGCCGGACGGAACCTGGAGCAGGCCCGACGGGCGGACGACCGGAACGCCACCGTCCTCCGGCGGAGCGACCACGGAGTGCGACCGCGGGCAGCCGCCGAGCGCCCCGGCGGCCACCGCGCAGCAGATCAGCGCCCCGCGGCGACCCGGCACCAATTCACCGCTTGGGTAGCTCGGGAGCACCCGCCGGCGCGAGCGGTGTCGGCGTGGGGCTGCCCTTCGCGCTCTCCATCTTGCACGCGCCCTCGAACATGACGCCCTTGTCGATGCTGAGCGAGGGGCACTCGAGGTTGCCCTTCACCCGCCCCGGGGTGTGGAGCTCGATGAGCTGGGTGGCGCGGATGTTCCCCTCCACCAGTCCGTTGACGATGACGGTGCCGGCGTTGATCTCGGCGTTCACCCGCGCGCCCTCGCCGATGACCAGGGTGTCCTTGGTGAAGATCTGCCCGGAGAACTTCCCGTCGATCCGCACCTGGCCCTCGAAGGTCAGCTTCCCCTCGAACTCGCTTCCCTTGCCCAGCAGCGTGTGCACGTCACCACCGCGAACCACCACGTTCTCCTCCTCGCGCTTCAGCACCGCCATCGGGTTCCTCATTCCGTGTCCTGGAGGGCAGCCCGGGATGTCGCTCGAGCGACGAGCGGCGGCGCGGGCTCCTTGAGCGCCGCGGCCTCAACGCCGCAGCAGCGCGAGAATACGCTCCAGGTCCTCGTACGAGAAGAAGTCGATCTCCAGCGTTCCCTTCCCGCCACGGTCCTCGAGTCGCACCTTCGTCCCCAGCCGTCGCTGCAAGTCCTCCACGACGGCACGTGCCGCGGTGCTGCCTGCCGGTTTGCGTGTCGACCCCGTCACGGGAGCCCGCGCGGTGCGGACGATCCGCTCGGTCTCCCGGACAGAGAGCTGTTCGCGGACGATGCGCTCGGCAATCGTCACCAGCTCCGGGCCCGTGCCCATCCCCAGCAGGGCCCGCGCGTGGCCCATCCCCAGCGCGCCCGAGACAAGCAGCTCCTTCACCGCGCCAGGCAGCTGGAGCAAGCGGAGCGCGTTCGCGACGCTCGTCCGATCGCGTCCCACGCGTTCGCCCACCTGGTCCTGCGTGAGCCCGAACTCCTGGATGAGCCGGCGATACCCCTCTGCTTCCTCGAGGGGGTTCAGGTCGGTGCGCTGGAGGTTCTCGACCAGGGCGAGCTCGAACGCCTCGGCAGCGGTGACGTCACGGACCACCGCTGGCACCTCGTGCAGTCCGGCCAGCTGGGCCGCGCGCCAGCGACGCTCGCCTGCGATGAGGCGGTAGTCGGCCCCATCCCGGCGCACCAGCACCGGCTGGATGACGCCCTGGGTCCGGATGGACTCGGCCAGCTCACCGAGCTTGGCCTCGTCGAAGGTCTTCCTCGGCTGTGCGGGGTCGCGCAGGAGGCGCTCGACGGGGATGCGGACCACGCCGGTCGAGGGCGGCAGCTCCCCCTGCACGGGAACGGAGGCCTGTGGAATCAGGGCAGAAAGTCCTCGTCCGAGCGCGCGCTTCGGGATGCGGTCGGAGGGGCCGGTGGGCATCGGGGAGGTCATCAGGCGGCCCGCCGATCTGTCGGGCCCTGGTCGCGCCGCAGAATCTCATGTCCAAGGGCCAGGTAGCTCTCACAACCCTTCGACTTGATGTCGTACAGCAGGATGGGCTTCCCGAAGCTCGGGCACTCGCTCAGCCGGACGTTGCGGGGCACGACTGCCTCGAAGACCAGGTCCTTGAAGTACCCGCGGACGTCGCTGGCGACCTGGTGGGCGATGTTCGCCCGGGCATCGAACATCGTGAGCAGGATGCCTTCGGTCGCCAGCGACGGGTTCAACCCCCGTCGAACGAGCTCGACGGTCTGCATGAGCTGCGAGAGCCCCTCGAGCGCGTAATACTCGCACTGAAGCGGAATCAGGACGGAATCGGCAGCGGTCAGCGCGTTGAGGGTCAGGAGCCCCAGGGACGGAGGGCAGTCCACGACCAGGTAGTCGTACTGGGGTACCAGCGGCCGGAGGGCCTCACGAAGCCGGAACTCGCGCCGCGGCTGGGTGACCAGCTCGATCTCCGCCCCGGTGAGGTCTGGCGTGGACGGGACGACCTGCAGGTACCGGAGCTCGGTGAGGTGGACGAGCTCCGCCATCGGACGGTCGCCGAGGAGCGCGTCGTACACGGTCCCCGTGAGCGCCTCGCGCCTGAGCCCCAGGCCGCTGCCGGCGTTCCCCTGCGGGTCCATGTCGACCAGGAGGACCTTTCGCTCGGCCGAGGCGAGGCTCGCGGCGAGGTTGATGGCCGTGGTCGTCTTTCCGACCCCACCTTTCTGGTTCGAGATGCAGATGACACGTCCCACGCGCAGCCCTCCAGTGCCGTTCAGTACGGCTGGATGCGGGCGTAGCACGGCGGGATGACAGGGCAACTTCGAGCCTGGCCGGACGCCTGCTCCAGCCAGAAGCAGCCCCGTGACGGCGTTCCACGTGGAATGAGGACCTCGGGGTGACCGCGGGCGGGCGTTGTTTGGCGAGACGTTCACCGGGGCCGCCCTGAGCTTGATCGGCGCGGGCTCGCACCCCAGCCAACCAAGAGCACGTGCGGCGGCGTTCCACGTGGAACGGCGATCCTCATGCCAGGGCCGACTGTCCACCCGCAGACGTCGGCACTGGCATTTCGTTGCGACTCGTGGCACACGAGTTTCGCGCTCGGGGGGACACCGCCGCTGATTCCCGGGAGCAAGCAACGGGTCAATCGGCCGCACGCCCCACCGCGACCTGCAGCGCCTCCGTGAGGTGCCGCAGGTCACGCTGTGGGAGACCTGGGGAAAACAACGTGCCAGCAGCTTCCCCCAGTGGTTTCATGGGGTTCGAACCTGTAGCTTTCGCCGTGCCTGTGGAGAAACCAGCAATTTCTGGAATGGTGCTGGAGGGGAGCCGCTCGCTCGGGCGACACCTCACGCATACCCAGGTGGACGCGCTCTCGTGGCTGGCGGGGGAGCTGGGGCGGTGGAGCTCCCGGATCAACCTCACGGCCATCCTCGATCCGATCGAGATGGCGGACAAGCACATTCTCGACTCGCTGAGCGTCCTCCGGGCGCTCGAGCAGGGGCCGCTGACCCTCCTCGACGCAGGCACCGGCGCCGGGTTTCCAGGCCTGCCGCTCGCCATTGCGCGGGAGGACCTCACGGTCACCTTGGTCGACGCCGTGGCGAAGAAGGTGGGCTTCCTCAAGCACGCCATCGCCCAGCTGGGTCTGGCCCCCCGGGTGCGCGCCCTCCACCGGACGCTCGAGGGCGATCCCGCCGCCGAGGGGCTCGGACCCTTCGACGTCGCGGTGTCCCGGGCGCTCGCCGACCCCGCGCGCTGGGCCGCGCTCGCGGCGCCCTACCTGCGCCCCGGGGGGACCCTGGTGGTCATGGCCGGCTCCGACGCCCCCGCGACGCAGCTGCCGGGATGGACCGGCCCTTCCGTCGACCGCCTCCGCCTCCCCTTGAGTGGAGCCGGCCGGACGCTGCTGAGCTACCGGACATCCGGAACCTAGCTGCGAGTGCCGGAGGACCCCGCGCCCCGGACCTCGGGCGCCGCCGCCTTGACCTCGCCGACTCTAGTGCCCGAGGACCCGCGTCCCGGACCTCGGGCGCCGCCGCCTTGACCGAGCTGACTGCGGCCGCCTTGACCTCGCCGACTCTAGAGCCCGACGACCCCGTGCCCCGGACCTCGGCTGCGGCCGCCTTGACCGAGCTGACTGCGGCCGCCCTGACCTCGCCGACTCTAGTCCCCGAGGACCCCGTGCCCCGGACCTCGGCTGCGGCCGCCTTGACCTAGTTGTCCTCGCGGAGCGCGACCGAGGCGTCGACCCGGACCGCCCGGCGGGCCGGAATCCATGAGGCCAGCGCGGCGCAGGCGAGCAGCCCGAAGACGGTGACCGCGTACACCGCAGGATCGAGCGGACGGACGTTCTCCACCACGCTGCGGAGCAGCCGGGTCGTCGCCAGCGCCCCCACCAGACCGACCGCGAGCCCCACACCGGCCCAGGCCAGACCCTGCCCCACCACCTGGCGGAGCACCAGCCCCGGCGGCGCGCCGAGCGCCATGCGGATGCCGATCTCGTGCGTTCGTTGCGCCACGCTGTAGGAGAGCACGGCGTACAGCCCGAGCACCGCGAGGATGAGGGCGAGGAGGGCGAAGAGGGCGAGCTGGAGCGTCGCGAACCGCTGCGCATCCACCGATTCCCCCAGCAGCTGATCGGTGGTCCGCATCTCGTAGACCGGCAGCTCCGGGTCCAGCTGGGTCACCGTCCGCACCAGCTCGGGCCGCAGCATCTCCGCAGTGGTGCGGCTCCGCACGGCGACGTTCACCGACCGGAGGCTCCGGGCATAGGCCTCCTCGGGCAGCTGCTCGGCGGCCAGGTAGAACTGGTGCCGGGCCGGCTCGGGACCCACCACCCCGTACGCGGCGACGTGACGGACTACGCCGATGATTTCGCGATCCTGCTTTCCGTTGTTCGACAGCAGGTGACGGCCGATGGCCCCGGTGGGGTAGTAGTCCTTGGCGAGCCTCTCGTCGATGACCGTCACCATCGGGCGCTCCCGGGCGTCGCCCGGCTCGAACCACCGCCCGGCGAGCAGGCGCAGCCCCAGTGTCCGG
>Ga0335084_10000908_pt1 | contig 26590 bp, 33 predicted proteins | sample Lox_Sample_44_FD_206721 | JGI IMG/M metagenome (GOLD analysis project Ga0335084, IMG submission 206721) | Soil microbial communities from Loxahatchee National Wildlife Refuge, Florida, United States - Lox_Sample_4.4 | ecosystem: Environmental > Terrestrial > Soil > Wetlands | place: USA... | reverse complement strand
GGAGTGAAGGCGAAGGATTTTATAAAGATGGTGAAACAAAAGGTGATCGAGAAGGCAGATCATCCCATGGGAGAAGATGTCGCGTCCGCCTTAGCCTCGGCGGCGATCCGGTACTATCTCCTTAAATTCACATTAGAGAGTCAGATCGTTTTCGATTTTGATGATGCCCTGAAAACCACGGGGGACACAGGAGTCTATCTCGAGTATGCCCACGCCCGGGCCTGTAGCATCCTGAGAAAAGCCGAAGAACAGAAAGCCGAGTTTCAATGGAAAAGAGATTGCCTTCCCGAGCGACTGACCGAGACGGAAAGAGGGCTTCTCGACGCCCTGTCGAGGTTTACGTCTTCCGTGGCTAAAACGGGTAAGACGCTCCGGGTTTCTCAATTGGCGGAGTATGCCTTTGAACTGGCGACCTCTTTCACGGACTTCTACGAGCATCCAGATCCGGGGGCCGATGTCCAGACGCCGTTTATTCACCTCCGAGATCAGGGACTCAAAACCTTTCGGCTCTCTTTAGTGATGGCATTTCAAAACGTGATGGGGAATCTCCTCAACCTGATGGGAATGCCCGCGCTCGAAAGAATATGATCGTTCGGAGTCTTTTTATTTTTAAACCCTGAACTCCGAACGAAGGAGGAAGGAGAACGCGATGAACCGGAGAAAAAGGACGCTGCCCAGAGGGTGGTATCCGTATGACGGGAAGGATTGTAAACGGGAGATCGAGTCCTATTTGGAGGGATGGTCCCCTTCTCAACTTCCTTCGATCAAAGGCCGAGGCGGCGTTATTCCTCATGCAGGGTGGTATTTTTCCGGAAAGCTTGCGACCCGGGTATTCGCGTCCTTGACGCCAAAAAACAAGGTGGAAGTCGTTGTTCTTTATGGGGGCCATCTTTCTTCTAAGGACGTTCCCCGGATTATGACCGAAGAAACCTATGAGACCCCGCTTGGCGATATCGAGATTCATCCAGACTTTGTCAAAACCTTAATGAAACGCGTTGATATGAGTAAAGAAAGTCCGAACAGCGGGGACAACACGATTGAGGTCCAACTGGCAATGGTCAAGTATTTTTTCCCGGAAGCGAAGCTGGTTGGGATTCGGTCTCCTCTTTCCCTGAAAGCGGAGGGGTTGGGTAAAGAAGTTGCAGAGATCGCAAAAAGGGAGGGGATTTCCCTCCTTGCGATTGGATCGACCGATTTAACCCACTACGGGCCTAATTATGGGTTCTTGAGGAAGGGGACTGGACCGGCCTCTGTGGAGTGGGTGAAGAAAGAAAATGACCGGGGGTTTATCGACCACGCGTTGAAGATGGATGCGGAGGGCCTCCTGAACCATGCTCTGGAAAATGATAGCGCCTGCAGCGCGGGAGCGGTCGTCTCTGCCGTCGCTACCTGCAAGGCCTTGGGTTCAGAGAAGGGGGTGCTCCTCGACTACTACACAAGTTATGATATTATGCCGGACGATAGTTTCGTAGGGTATGCGGGGATTTTGTATTAGGCGGTGGCGGTTACGCCGAGAGACTTCGCAAAAAATCCTGGAGTCTTCCCACATCCTCCTGGGAGATCATAATAAATCTCACTCCAGTTCGATAATCGCCTCGATCCTTTTCCAGATGCATGTCCGTCCAAACCACCTCGACGACTGCTTCAATGGCATTCAACTCAGAACCCATCGCGAAAAAAAGTTTCAACTTCAATTGCATACCCATCTCCACCTGCTCCGGAAGATGGAGAAGCAATCCTCCTTGACTGGCGTTGATGGCACGGCCCTGTTCGACCACCCGTTCCGTTCGACCATACTCCACGGGCAGGTCGACGCTAAACCTGGGATGCTTTCTCTTTTCGAAATTCACAGTCCCGTAATGAGGTTTGACCTTTTTCTCTTCTGCTGCCATTGAATTTCTCCCCGATCGAGATTTTTCCCAAAGGGTTTAAGAACAAATCCACAAAAAGATGTTGAATTGTTGTGGAATCAACCTTTCTTCTCCTTGCGGGAAGCCCTCTTGACCATTTTGCCTAGAGAATAGGCACGTATAACTTAATGAAAAAGCTTGTCAATTCCAACATTCCCCCCGTTTCTTCATGAGTCCTTTCGGTGACGCAGGAATTCAATGATTCCGGGCAAAATCGAGAGAAAGATAATCGCAACGATGGCCAATGAAAAGTTGCCCTTAATCAGGGGAATGGTGCCGAAGAAATAACCTCCAAGCACGAGGATGACGACCCAGGCAATCCCGCCAGTAATGTTATAAGTAATGAAATGTCCATACGTCATACTCCCGATTCCGGCGACGAAGGGGGCGAAAGTGCGTATGATCGGAATAAATCGAGCAATAATAATTGTTTTTCCACCGTATTTTTCATAGAATTGGTGGGTGCGGAGAAGGTGTTTTTTATTGAAGAAGCGAGATTTCTCTCCATGAAAGACCTTTGGTCCCGCGGTGTAACCGATCCAGTAATTCACCGTATCCCCGGCGATGGCTGCAACCGTGAGGAGAATGATCAGCCATTTTACGTCTAATGAGCCAAGGGCGGCGAACGTCCCTCCGGCAAAAAGCAAGGAGTCTCCTGGGAGGAAGGGAGTAACGACCAGCCCCGTTTCTAAAAAAATGATCAAAAAAAGGATACCGTATGTCCAAAAACCGTAGTTTCGAATCGCCCAATCGAGGTGTATATCCAGATGCAGCGCAATATCGATCAAAGTCTTAATTAATTCCATTTCCCACCCTTACGGTTGCACGGGTTGAGTTTTTCCCGACCGTGTTCAATTTACCCACACCCCAGAGGCGATCGGATTCGTTCTTCCAAGAATCTCAACTTCGATAAAAGTTGTACCAGACCTTTTCAGGGAAGTCAACCCACGGTCCCTGGGGGGTTGGGGATTACTTTAATTGCTGTAGAGATTTCGCTTGATTTGCTTTTCAAATCATTGTAGGTTGGAAATGACAAGGACTTGAGGAAGTCGTTCGGTAAATAGGAAGGAGGAGGGAAAGTGATGGGTTTTATCCGCAAACGGCGAATCTGGTGGGAACCCGTTCCCGAAGCGACGAGTTATATGATCTATATCAGCAAAGACCGGGGGAACTTTGACCCGAATCGGTTTTCATGGGAGACGACCCCCGGAGTCGTCTCCAAACCCGTTGCTGGGAGGACTGAAATAATCATTCCTGACGAGTGGCCGGAATTCCCTACCGAACCGGGAACTTACTATGTTGGGATAGCATCCAAAGACGAGGTGGGAAATCAAAGCGACCCTTTTTTATCTTCTGGCCCGTTCAAATTCGTCGCTCCACCGCCCCCGCCGACGGGAGGGATCGAAAGTCTCTAGAGGAACATGCCTTATGGGCCGGGTCGATTCGTTACCTCAAAAGCGTGCTGGATTCTATTAGAAGCCTCACGGAATTTTCCCAGGATAGATTCAGTGACAAGGAAGTCGGTCAGTTTCTTTACCGAATGACGATCCAGGAGATCGCCCGGACCGATTTCTTCCTGACCAGCCTTCTCAACTATTTCCAGGCTACCGCGCCGATCAAAAGGGCGAACACCGTCAATGCTCTTATCGAAGAGGTGTTGAAAAAAAGCAAAGTTCAACTGGAAGATAAGAACGTGCATCTCTTCAAGAAACTTGAAGAAAACCTGCCTGAAATCATCGTCCCCGATGATCCTCTGAAATATATTCTGAATTCTGTCTTCCAGTATGTCGTCCTATCAACGCCACGCGATGGGAACATTGCGTTTCGAACAACCTCCTTCGTATTTCAGAGGGAGGGGGCGGGAACGCAAGCATTGTTTGAAAGGTATGGAGGGTACGTTGAGATTTCGGTCATTTTCCCCGACATACGGGAAGCGACGAGACATCCCAAAGCCGCCCAGGCGCACGTTCCAACTTCACCCAAGGGCGAGGTGTTGGACCTGATGTTACGGCTGGTGAAGGGAGTGGTGCTGAAACATTGGGGGAAAATGGAGTTTGAAAAAGACGCGGGGAATGGGAATACGGTCATCTCTTTGCGATTCCCTCTTGAGAGAAGGAAGCTGTTTTTTTGTCAACCTCATCCAGCACCCCCGCCCGCCGCCCGCCCGCAGTCCTGAATGACCCTCTTTCGAGCCCCCGGGCGAAGTCCGGCAGTTAAAAGATTGACAAACATCCTGGCTTTTGAGATATTACAGCCCGATGAGAGAAACTGGTCGCCAAAGGGGAAGAGTCGCATGAATTTCGATTTGACCGAGGAGCAGAAAGAAATCCAGCGCGCTGCCGATGAATTTGCAAAAGGAGAATTTGACAAAGAAGCTATTTTGGATCTCGAGCGAAACCACCAATTTCCTTTGGCCTTCCTGAAGAAGGCCTGCCAACTTGGGTTTATCGGGATTCATTATCCGGAGGAATATGGCGGACAGGGGTTTGGAATCCTCGAAAACGCATTGATCGTCGAAGCCTTTTGCAGAAGGGATTCGGGGGTTGGAATCTGCCTGAGCATCGCCAACTTTGCCTCCGAGATCATTCTGAGATTTGGAAATGAAGTCCAGAAGAAAAAGTATTTGATTCCCATCACGCGAGGCGAGGCTATTTCGGCGGGCGGCTTCACCGAGCCGGATCATGGAAGCGATATTACCCGGGTACGAACCACCGCGGTGAAGGACGGGGACGGATATCGGATCGACGGCGTCAAGACGTTCATCTCCAACGGGACCCTCGCCAATTTTGTGGTCGTCCTCTGCCAGACCGACTCCCAGGTCAAGCCGAGTTATCGAGGCATGTCCACCCTGCTTGTTGAAAAAGGAAGCCGGGGATTCGAGGTGAGTGAGCTCGGAGAAAAGATGGGCATCAAGATGACCTCGACCACGGAAATGTCGTTTGATCAGGTTCGGGTCCCCGGGGAGAATCTCATCGGAGAGCTTCACAAAGGTTTTTATCAGGTGATCGAATTCTTCGATGAGAGCCGTGTGATGGTGGCCGCCCAGGCGTTGGGAATTGCTCAAGGAGCCTTCGATCGCGCTCTCGATTACGCTAAGAAGAGGGAACAGTTTGGCCAGAAATTAGTCGAGTTTCAGGTGACACAACACAAACTGGCGGACATGGCGACCCAGATTGAGGCGGCCAGATGTTTGGTTTATAAGGCGGGCTGGAATTTTGACCAGGGAAGGATCGACCCCAAACTCACCTCCATGGCCAAGATGGTCGCGGGAAGAGTGGCCGTTGAAGTGGCTTATGAAGCCATCCAGATTCACGGCGGTTACGGCTACATGCTGGAATATGAGGTGGAGCGGTACTACCGGGATGCAAGAATCACGGAGATCTATGAGGGAACACGGGAAATCCAAAAAAATACCATAGCCGGTTCAGTGATCGGAAAGAAGGGATAGGAGAAGAATATGAGAAAAGTGGCTATCGTCGGAATTGGTCATGGAAAATTTGGGATCCGGTCGGACGCTTCGTTGCGGGAGCTTGCCTTTGAGGCGGTGAAGGCCTGTCTCGACGATGCGGGGGTTTCTCTCAAAGAAGTGGACAGCATGGTGACAGGAATCGCAGGAGATGAGTTCTCCATCGCCCTCCAGCCTTCTGCGCAGGTCCATGACTATATCGGTTTTCATCCCAAACCCAATTTCCGAGTGGAAGGAGCCTGCGCTACGGGAAGCATGGCGGTGAGGACGGGATGGATGAACGTGGCATCGGGTCTCGCCGATTTCGTCCTGGTCGTTGGCGTGGAGAAGATGACCGAAGTGCCGACCAGCGTGGCTACGGACATCATGGGAAGAGGAGGAGATGCGACCTGGGAATATCCTTTTGGGACGACCTTCCCCGGCTACTATGCGATGATCGCCAATGCCCACATGGCCGAGTTTGGCACGACCGAGGAACAGCTGGCGGGGGTTGCGGTGAAGAATCATTATTATGGAAGCCTCAACCCCTATGCCCATATGCAAAAGCCCATTACCCTGGACAAGGCTTTGACTTCCTTTACGGTGGCTCACCCGTTGAAGCTTTTTGATTGCAGCCTCATCACGGACGGGGCGGCGGCTGTACTTCTTGCCTCCGAAGAGAAAGCAAAAGCCGTCTCAAAAAAACCCATCTGGATCGCCGGGCTAGGGCTTGCCACGGATACGATGAGGATCGGTGACCGGAAGAGCTTAACCTCGATTCTTTCAGCCCGAGAAGCCGCAAAGACCGCCTACAAGATGGCGGGGGTCGCGCCGTCCGATATCGATGTCGCAACCGTCCATGACTGCTTTACCATTGCGGAGATTGTGGCTTATGAAGACCTGGGTTTCTGTGAAAAAGGGGAAGGCGGAAAATTGATCCAGGCAAAGGAGACCTATGTGGGGGGGAGGATTCCGGTCAACGTGGACGGAGGGTTGAAATCTAAAGGCCATCCTCTTGGAGCGACAGGGGTCTCGATGGCCGTTGAGATGACCAAACAGTTGAGAGGGGAAGCGGGTGAGCGACAGGTGAAGAATGCAGCCATAGGACTTAGCCACAATGTCGGCGGGACCGGACAGGTCGTCGCCGTCCACATCTTCAGGAGGGAGTAGCATGGATTTCAGAAATTTCTCTTTAGCCATCTCGCAGACCAAAGTGGCCCGATTCGCAGAGGACCTGGCCGCAGGGAAGATTATGTCGACGATCTGCAAGAAATGCCGTAGGGCGTACTATCCGCCGCAGGCCGATTGCCCGGAATGTATGTCTAGCGACATGGAGTGGAAAGCATTGAAGGGCGAGGGGAGCCTGGTTACTTTCACAAAGATCCATGTTCCTCCCGAACATTTCGCCGTTCGGCAGCCGCTGATGCCTTTTTCGAGCATTCAATTCGAGCCCTGTCCCATCGGGCTTCTGGAAGTAGAAGGTGGATTGAGAATCATGGGCTGGATACCGAAGGTGGATCTGAAGAAGATCAAAGTGGGGATGAAAATGAAGGCTTCCCCTCAAACGCTTCCAGATGGCAAATTGACAATCGTGCTGGAGCCTATTTAATACGCCGGGTTCCAGGGGCCCGGGATCCCAGGGTTCGAGTGAAATGCATTCTTCAATAAAACTTGAACCCTCGTCCCCTCGAATCCTTGAACCCTCAACGAATGGAGAATTCATCATGTTGCTCGAGGGAAAGGTGGCGTTGGTCACCGGGGGGTCAAGAGGACTCGGAAGGGTGGATGCCCTGGCTTTGTCCGAAGCGGGGGCGGACGTGGTCATCGCCGACATTGCGATGGAAGGGGCCGAAAGAACGTCCCAGGAAATCCGAGCCCGAGGGAGAAGGTCTTTCACCATTCAAATGGATGTGACCAAGAAAGAGGAGGTAAAGGAAGGAGCCGCAAGAATTAAGAAAGAGCTGGGGTCCATCGACATCCTGGTGAATAGCGCAGCCACCTTAGACCACGTCGGTCAGATCCTCGAACAAAAAGAGGATCTCTGGGAGAGGGACCTTCATGTCAATTTGACTGGCACCTATCATTGCTCCCAGGCGGTTTGGCCCTCTATGAAAGAGAAGGGTTGGGGGAGGATTATCAATATGGCGTCCGTCGCAGGGACGCTCGGAGGGTTCGGTCAGGCGAGCTACTCAACCACCAAGGCGGGCATCATCGGTTTTACAAAATCACTGGCTCTCGAAGGCGCCAGGCACGGGATCAACTGCAATGTGGTCTGTCCGGGTATTATCAACTCGGAGTCTTTTCGAGTCATCCCTGCTGAAATGAGGGAGAGATTGATCAAGCGGACGGCTTTTAGAAGACCCGGGGAGCCAGAAGATGTGGCCCATGCCGTCGTTTTCTTAGCTTCGGATCATGCGAAATACATTACTGGTATCGTGCTGAATGTTTCGGGCGGGATCGAGCTTTTTACTTTCTGATCCTCTTGTCCCTTCTTCTTTAGATCTTGCTTCCTGACATCTCCCGGAGAAACAGGCGAGCACGGGCGCTTCTCAGTAACGGCCCCTGCCTCCCTCATGCGGTCTTCCCCCGCGACCTCCAGACCTTCCGGATCCTCCTCCCCGATCGGGGCGAGGGCGAGCTTCATTCACATTCATCTGCCGGCCGAGCAGTTCTTTCCCGTTCAGGTTTGCGATGGCGGTTCGGGCCTCATTCTGATCGGGCATTTCGACAAAGCCAAAACCTCGAGGCTGGCCGCTATACTTGTCTCTGACGATCGTCACCGCGCTGACCTTCCCAAAGGCTTCAAACGCTGTTTGAACGTTTTCCTCTTTCACGTCGAACGACAAATTCCCCACATAGATGTTCATCGTCTTCCTCCTGTTCTAATACTCGACAAAGGTCTTTAGTTTCTCCGCCCGGCTGGGATGCTTTAACTTCCTGAGAGCCTTTTCCTCAATCTGTCGGATTCGTTCCCGTGTCACATGAAAGTCCTGTCCGACCTCTTCGAGGGTATGGTCGTGGTTTTCCCCGATCCCGAACCGCATCCTCAGAATCTTTTCCTCTCGTTTATCCAGGGTCGAGAGGACCGTTCGAGTCTGCTTGACCAGGTTGGAATTAATGGCGGCATCCTGAGGAGAGATGGACCCCTTGTCCTCGATAAAATCCTCCAGACGACCATCCTCCTCCTCGCCGACGGGCGTTTCGAGTGAAATGGTCTTTTTGCTTACCTTTAAAATCTTCTGAACGTGATGAAGAGGCACTCCCATTTTTTCGGCAATCTCTTCAAGGGTGGGTTCTCTTCCCATCTGTTGAACCAGGGATCGAGAGGCCCGGTTCAGCTTGTTGATGACTTCGATCATGTGGACTGGAATACGAATGGTGCGGGCCTGATCGGCGATCGCCCGGGTGATGGCCTGGCGGACCCACCACGTCGCATAGGTGCCGAACTTATATCCCCTCTGGTATTCGAATTTTTCCACCGCCCTCATGAGCCCAATATTCCCCTCTTGAATTAAGTCGAGAAACTGGAGCCCCCGGTTCAAATATCGCTTGGCAATCGAAATCACCAATCTCAGATTGGCCTTGATCAACTCAGCCTTTGCGTCCCTGATCCTGGTCTCCGCCTTTTCTATCGCTCTCAGCGCCCCGTTCAGCTGCTCTGAAGGCTGGCCACACTCGATTTCCATCCTCCTGATTCGGCGGTTCAAATTTCGCGCGACCGCTCGCTTCGGGTCAACCTTCTTAGCCTTCGTGGACTTTTGGGTTCGTTGGATCGCACCCGGAATCCCCCCCATTCTCCTTAACTCTTGCTGGGCCTTTTCCATTTGAAGGTCCGACTGCCGCAGCCGCTGAATGATCCTGTTGACCTGCTCTTCTCTGAGGTTGATTCGTTTAAACGCGTCGAGGATCTGAGCGTTTCTTTTGGACAGGTCTCCTTCGATCTTCTTCCGGGAAGATTTCGTCTTGATGCCCTTCAGCTTCTTTCGAAGAAGTTGAACTTTGTTCTCCTGTCTCCGGATCCTTTCGATGAGTTGGAGGACGCGCATTCTTTGGAGCTTTTCTGTTTTCGGATTCGTTTCCTCCTCCTCGATCTCATTCGTGACCTCGCTGATTCTCGTCTTTCCACTTCGGAGGCCCTTTCCCAAGGCAACGATTTCTTTGATGGAAAGGGGGCAGCCGAGCACGATACGGAGAAGCTCCTGCTGTCCGTTTTCGATTTTCTTAGCCACCTCGACCTCTCCCTCACGGGTTAAGAGTGGAAAGGATCCCATCTCCTTCAGGTAGATCCGAACAGGATCGATCAGCTTTCCGGGGAAAGACGGGTAGCCGACTTCGACGTCTTCCTCCTCCACGGGTTGAGCGTGTTCGGTCTCCGCGTCCATTTCCGGAAGCTCAGCGGAGAGGTCGATGTCCAATTCATCGGACAGGAATATGAGGTCTTCGGTTGGATCCAATAGGTTGGTTTTTTCGGAAATCCCTTCTTCCAAGCTTCTCTCTTTTTTCCAGTTTCGGCGCATTAACCTGTTCTTAATGGAACTTAGTGAAGGGTTCCGTCAGGCAAGGAAGAATATCAGCGCTTTATCGCTCTTTAAGCCCAGACTTCGTCCACTATAAACTATTCCCCATCGAATAGCAAGGGAATTCATCCGTCGGCAGGAGTTCCGCATTCAGGGGTCAGGCGAGGGGTAGGAAGAGCGATGAGGTTCATGTTTTAAGTGGGTGATAGGGCACAAAGAGGTCAAGAGCCAGGAGGAAAGCATTTTCGGAGTAGCCTTTTTGAGGTAGGGAGGAGAGAAGTGGCGCAAGGAGGCAGAGTTTTCTCTTTCCCTTTTGAGAGGGTTGGACAAAAACCTGTAACCAGACAAGCCTACGGGAAAAGGCTATCCCCCTCGTCTTAGCCATGGAGCGGAGCCGTCCATGGTGGCCAGGCCAAGAGCCAACTCCATTGCAAGACTAAGGAGTGTGAGATGGGCACGGCGTTGGGGTTTGAGATTTCCCAGGTAAAAGCTTTGCAAAAGAACGAAGGCGATGAACAAGGTCAGGATAAAATTCAGGATAGCGATAGGTTCGTGTCTAAAACAGTGATCGAGGGACCAGTAGGTTGCCAAAGTATGAAACAGATCATTCTCAATCTCCCACCGGCCGTGGCCGATTTGCCAAAGAAGGTAAGTGGAGAGCCGAGCGACCGATAAGGTCGTCACCCACTCCCAATGATGGGTTTCCTTCTTCTGGACCCACCCCTTCCCATCACGATGTCGGCGGGTGATGACCTCCTCCGTACGCAGGACACGCAAGGGGGCCTCGATTCCCTCGGCCGAGGTGAACCCTTCGGCGTCCCAAGCCCGGATCTTTTGGTTCGGTTCTTCCCAGACTTGAGGCGCGGTGAAGGAGAAGACTCCCAAAGCATCCTGGAATAAAACCCGGTCCTCGTCCTTCAGGACGGTGATCACCTCTTTACCCAGACCGAGACACAAATTAAAAAAAGGAGCGTTAAAAAAGAGGGCATCCGCCAAAACCACCTTAAAGAAGCGGTCATAGAATTGGACCACCCGGGGCAAAAGACGCTGAGCTGCTGTCAGTTCTCCTTCTCCCGGTTGTAGCATCTCCACATCTAATGGGACGGCGGTGCGGAACCCTACGAGATAGAAGACTACCCCGCGATGATAATATTCCACCACCTCTTCTCCTTTTATCAACAGGCGCCGCTGCAAGCATTGGGGACAGCAACGATGACGGGAGGGAAAAAAACTCATGCCCGTCTATGGCCCCTACTCGAAAGGGCCAGTGGTTCTTTAACCCCTTGTTGCGCCCCACCTGATGGTTGATCCCTGAAAGCATGGCCCGCAGCTGGCTCGGATCGATCAAGCTCAACACCTGCCCCATGCGGTCGGCACTCGGTTTCTTCTGCCCGATCAGTTGTTCCATTCTCCGGGGCTGGCGCAACTGCCCTTCCATGGCATGTAAACTGCGCTGCCGCAGAACAAAGAGGAAAAACACACTGCCCCAGATCGCCTTCAAGGGGAGGCGAGGCCTCAGGCGCGAATCCTCCAACCGGTCCATTCTGAACCCAAAATCAAAGACCTTCTCCACGTACCGGCAGAAACGGCTCATCATGGCCGCTTCCCCTTGGACCGCTGCTTCTCTTGAAAGAACCGCTGATAGCAAGCCTGCGAAACCTTTTCCATTAACCGCCAGATCTCCTGGTAAGTCTCTACCCATTGGCAAACCTGGGCCTCCAGGGATTGGGGGACATGGATCATCTTGCGCTTCTCGCCCACCCGCAGGGAGAGATAGAGGCCGGGGTGGAGTTCTCCCTGAGCACATTTGCAGCTGGGCTTGCCACACACCCGGGGCATCGAGACCAGGGAGCCGATGAGCAAGGGTTTTTGGTGCACAAGCTTGGCCAGGCGGGATCTCACCTGCCGTTCCTTTGCCGGAAGGTAGCCTCGATGGCGCATAAACACCTCCATTATTATCTGATATATATTACTATATCAGATAGTCCCGAACAGGTCAAGCTTTTTTTAAATGCGAATTTGCTCACAATAGAAGATTTACTTGAATCGGTGGAATTTACGAGGACTTATGAATAATGATAAACTGGTTTGCGGAATCTCTGATCCGTCGGTTTTTTAGAAACGGTGAAAGCTATTATCGATTCGGGTCGAGCCGAATCCACAGGCAACTTTCACTCTACGTGAGGAGTGGGGTGAGCACGCTATGATGCGGATGTTCCCAAAAAAATGGACCCAAGAGCGCCTGGGAGAAGATGAAAAAGCGTGTTTTAACGAGCCCTTGCCTTCAAAAGACTCTCACTCATCGGTGGAGAGGATTCCTTTTTTTGAAGGGTTCCGTATGGAGATGGATGAAGAGTTTCCCCAATTTCAAGTTGTTTCCTTCGTCGAAGAAGGCCTTTAGAGGAAAAAGAGTTTATGAATGGTACTCGATTTTTCTTTTTGGATAAGTCATTTATCTGGTATCATCGAATAAAAGGGGACGATAGGATAGAGGAAGGTAGAAGGCGATAGCAGGGTCTGAATTCAAATTCGTTTAGAGTCTTGAAGGAAAAGCGAACATGGTTCTATTTGCCGTGAGTGAGGGGAAGAATAGGTGGCTTCAGGAAAGAATGGAGGCCCTGGGTATCCATGAGAAAGACATCGAGGAAAAATTCATTCGGTCCTCCGGCAGGGGAGGGCAAAAGGTGAATAAGACTTCCACCTGCGTTTATCTCAGACACATCCCGACGGGATTTGAGATAAAATGCATGAAGGAGAGAAGTCAGTCTCTCAATCGGTTTCTTGCAAGGCGTGAGCTCGTCACGAGGGTCGAAAAGGAAATGGGCCTTTCGACGCCTGAAGGTAGAATTCTGGACAGGGCGAGACGAAATCGATCAAAAAAGAAAAAGAGGGCAAAGCTCAAATATGGCGTCCATCTTCCCTCTTTGATGGGGGGGAGTGAGGGTGGGGGTGAACGACCTTATTCCGCTCCGCCTCCCGCCGAGGGAGAAGGAAGCTGATTTGCATACACTACAGTTAGTTCGGGGGGACCTGTGAAAAATGACATTGCAAAATTTCTGTACGAGGTGGGCCAGCTTAAAAGGGTCAAGCGTTCGGGCTGGTGGATTGCGGGAGTGAAAGATCCTGAAAGCGTGGCAGAACACACTTTCAGGACGGCTGTGATTGCCTATCTTCTCGCCCGGTTGGAGAAAGCGGACGCTGGAAAAGCTGTTCTCATGGCATTATTTCATGATCTGCCGGAAACAAGGACGAACGATGCCCATCGAATTGTCAGGAGATATGCGGACTGGAGCGACGTTGACCGGAAGGCAATGACCGAACAGAGTAAGAGACTTCCTGATGCCATGGCAAATGAAGTCGTCTCTTTTCTTGACGAATTCGAAAAGGAAGTTTTTCCCGAGGCAAAGCTGGCCCGCGATGCCGATCTCTTAGAGTGCTTAATACAGGCCCGTGAATATCAGGCACTAGGATATCAGGATGTCGACGATTGGATCTTGAATGCCCAGGCCGCGTTGATCACAGAATCAGCGAAGGCGATCGCCGCGGAATGCCTCAGGACAGAACCCAAAGAATGGTGGCAGGGGTTAAAGGCGTCGGAGGGGAGAAGAGAGAGTCGATCGTGATCAAAAATATTTTTTTAGGCTTTCCCGAAATAGCGATGAAGGAAGAAATAACGGAAGCACTGCTCGACACCGAACATTTCAGGCTTGAACGGATCCTTTCGTCAGGGCAGATGACGCCTCCCGGTGAATGGTATGACCAGAACACGAATGAATGGGTGATCTTATTAAGCGGAGAAGCGGGTTTGCTCTTTGAGGGTGAGGCGGAAGCGCGCGTGATGAGTCCGGGAGACTTTGTTCACATTCCAGCCCATAAACGTCATCGCGTTGAATGGACGGACCCAGAGCAGAAGACCCTCTGGTTAGCGTTACACTACTAATGTAAACACATTCCCGCTCTCCCCGGTGCGAGAAGGGCGGGATGAGGGGAAATCTAACCAAATGTCAAAATCGTTTCTGCGTTTGTAATAATGAACTTTGGACCGGAGAATGGTGAGAAGGGGGTTGAGAGAATGGCAAAGAGACTTGTTGTGATTGGAGGGGTGGCCGCAGGGCCCAAGGCGGCAGCGAAGGCGAGGCGATGCGATCCTGAGATGGAGATCGTCATTTACCAGGAGGAGGATGAAATCTCCTATGCGGGCTGTGGACTGCCCTACTATACGAGTGGCGTTATCGGAGAAAGGGATGAGTTGATTTCCCGAACACCGGGCCAGTTTGCCCTGGATGGGATCCGGGTATTGAAGAATCGCAGGATCGAAAAGATGGATATCCGGAGCCATCGCATCTCAGGAAGAAAAATGGGGTCGGGAGAGACCTTCACGGATCACTTTGACCGGCTGGTCCTCGCAACGGGCGCTTCTCCTATCCGGCCTAAAATTGAAGGCATTGACTTAGGCAATATCTTCTATCTCCGTTCGATCTTCGATGCCGATGCGTTCACACAAGAGATTCGCTCCGAGAAGATTCGGGACGTCGTGATTGCAGGAGGGGGTTACATTGGGCTTGAGATGGCTGAATCGCTCGTTCGCTTGGGCAAGAATGTAACGATCGTTGAGCTGGCTCCTCAAATCCTGACGCTTTTTGACGAGGATTTTGCCGGCATCCTGCAACAATACCTGGAGAAGAAAGGGGTGAAGATCTTCACCTCGGAGGGGATTCAAGCCTTAAAAGGTAAGGCAGGGAAAGTCACGAGCGTTCACACCGCGGCCCATGAGTTGAAAACAGATGTCGTTCTGATGAGTCTGGGAATTCGTCCCCAGGTTGAGCTGGCAAAAGAAGCTGGATTAAAGGTCGGGGAGACGGGAGCCATCTGGGTCAATGAGAAGATGGAAACGAGCGCTGAAGGGATTTATTCTGCCGGAGACTGTGCAGAAACAACTCATCTCGTAACAGGAAAGAGGGTTTGGGTCCCCTTAGGATCGACTGCGAATAAACAGGGGAGGGTCGTGGGTGTCAATGTCTGCGGCGGGAATGCCACCTTTCCCGGAGTGATGGGGACGACGGTCTTTAAGACTTTCGATTTCAACGTAGCCAAGACCGGGCTGAGTATGCGGGAAGCAGAGAAGGAAGGCCTTCGTCCCATTCAAGCCGTTGTCCGCGGATATGATCGGGCTCATTATTACCCCGGAGGCAAGGAGTCGGTCCTGAAGGTGATTGCTGAGAAGGGGACAGGCCGGATCCTGGGAGGCCAGGCGGTCGGGGAAGGGCCTTCAGATAAATTCATCGATATTTTAGCGATGGGCCTCCATGGGCGGATGACCTGCCGGGAGCTGGCCTCTGTGGATCTGGCATACGCCCCTCCGTTCAGTCCCGCACTGTCTCCCGTGATCGTAGCGGCCAATGTGTTGATGAACAAAATAGAAGGGAAGGTCGAGGGGATTCAGGCCTCAGAGGTGAGAGAGAGATTGAGGGCTCCCGCGGAATCCTTTCAAGTATTGGATGTCAGGGAAGAAGATGAGGTCAGGAAAGGGCGAATTCCTGGTTCCATGTGGATCCCCTTGGGAGAGCTGAAGAAACGAGCGGGGGAGATCGACAAAAAGAAGGAGACTGCCGTCCACTGCCACTCGGGTCTCCGTTCCTACAAAGCCTGTCTCAGGCTTCAGCAAGAAGGTTTCAAAACCGTGAAGAATATCGATGGAGGGTTGCTCTGCTGGACCTATGAGACGGAATCCACCCCCATCGACCCATCCATGAAGCCTTGAAGATTGGTTTGTGTTGTTTGACGTCATTCCGGCGAAAGCCGGAATCCAGTGTCAATGGGTCAAGGTTATCTGGACCCCGGTTTTCACCGGGGAGACGAATAGGGTCCAATTCTTTCGTACTTTCCCGGGGAGGACAACGAGATAGATTTTCATGGTTTGGGAGCGACAATCGAGATGGGGACTGAATCTCACAAACTGCCTTTGGTGGACTGCCATGCTCATTTGGAGCAGGTGGATGACCTCACGAGATCGCTTCGAGAAGCCAAGGAGGCGGGCGTATGCGGCATTGTTGCCGTAGGAATGGATATCGAGTCGAATAGGAGGGTTCTCCAGATCGCCGGGGCGAATGCTCGGTACGTCTATCCGGCTCTGGGTTATCACCCATGGGAGATTAAGGAAGAAGAGGCGGAGGCAAACCTCTCTTTCATTCGGGATCATGTGGAAGAAGGGGTTGCTTTGGGTGAGATCGGACTGGATTATAGAATTAAGGTCAAGAAGGATCTCCAATGGATCGTTTTTGGAAAGCTTCTGGATATTGCTGGTGAGTTCAACAAGCCCATCATCATTCATTGTCGGTACTCTCACAAGCGGACGTTTGAGATGGTGAAGGAAAAGAAGATAGAGAAGGCTGTTTTTCACTGGTATTCGGGGTCTGTCGATCTTTTGGAAGAGATTCTGTCGACGGGGTATTTTATTTCAGCAACCCCTGCCCTGGTTTACAGTCCACCTCATCAAGCCGCAATCAGGCGGGCGCCGATAGAGAGGATTCTCCTGGAGACGGATACACCGGTAAGCTATCAGGGGAAGGAGGTAAGACCTAAAGATGTCGTCGTATCCTTGGAGGAGGTAGCCAGGCTTAAGAATTTGGATCCTTCGACCGTTGCGAAGCAGACTACCGCCAACGCCTCTCGGTTTTTTGGAATTCCTTTCCAATATTAATGAAATTCTTCGACAATTTATTGACATATCGTCTTATCCATATTAAAGATAGTCGATTGACGCCTCAACCGGTGTCAACCGGCCACTGACCCCATGGAAGAAAAATGTACCTTCTGCAAAATCATAAAAGGAGAACAATCAGCCGATTTTTTGTACCAGGATGAGTCATTGGTCGTTTTTAAGGATATCCGTCCCCATGCCCCGGTTCATCTTCTGATCGTTCCCAGGGAGCATATTCGGAGCCTCAACGATCTTAAAGAAAAGGATAAGGATGTTATCTCAGAAATGATCGTCCGGGCGACGGAGATGGCAAAGAAACTTTCCGTTGCTCAGTCGGGCTATCGCTTGCTCTTTAATGTAGAGCGGGGCGGAGGCCAGGTCATTTTTCATCTCCATCTTCATTTGCTGGGAGGTTGGTGATTGGATTTCTTGAAGGCCGTGATAACGATGATCGCGAACATCCGATTGAGCCCGATGGGCGCCGTACTTCTCATGTCCGCGTGCATCTTCCTGAACAGTAGTTGCAGCTACATGGTGAAAAATGACCGACACAAGATTTATTCGAAGCCTCAATACGGTGTGGATAAATTCGTCGTGGTCGAAGGCTATAATATTCATTATGTCGAGGCGGGGGAGGGTGACCCCATCCTTCTCATTCCAGGGGCATTCAGCACGTACAGACATTGGAACAGGATGATCCCGTACCTTTCCAAACATTATAAGCTGCTCTGTATCGACTACCTCGGCGTGGGAGATTCTGACAAACCCCGGTCCGGGTTTGGCTATACCATTGAAGAGCAGGCTGATTTGATCCTGAAGATGATTGAGGCATTGCAAATCCCGAAGGTTCAGATCTTCGGGGTCTCCTATGGGGGGGCGATTGCCTTAAATCTGGCCGCTCGGTACCCGGAAAAAGTGGACAAGATCATCTCCATTGAAGGAAACGGGATTAAGAATCAAGATATTCCCTATCGGCCGATGAAGGGACTCTTAGGCTGGCCAGTGGTCGGAGAGCTTTCGATCGGAATGATCCGCCTGGGGGTGGCTGACCGGATCGTCTCGAAATCGGTCATGGGGAAGGCATGGGAGCAGATGGCCGAGGCAGAAAAGGATGAAGTTGCTGAGATCATCGCTCAAAATAACAAAACCGCTTCAGCCGTCTCGTGGCATCTTATCTCCCAGACCCTTGAGACGTCCAAAGATTTCACAGATCAGGCCAAGACCATCCAGATTCCAGTTCTTTATCTTTACGGAGGAAATTCCTATTATCATGGCATGGCCGAGACGAACGCGGAGTTTCTGAGAACTTATCTTCCAAATGCCAAGATTATCTGTTTTAGCGACGGCATTCACGATTTGGAGTTGCAGAAGCCGGAAGACGTTGCCGCCCTCGTTCTTGAGTTCTTGGCCCAGAACGACACCGCCCAGGAGAGCGAAACAACCAAATCTCAAATTTCAAATTGCAAACCCTGAATCAATCCCACCAAAGACTCACTAACCTATACCCATCCAAAATGGGTTTTTCACCGCGGAGCCGCAGAGAACGCGGAGCAAGGATTTCTTGTTCGGCGGAGAGATACCGCCAAACAAGAAAGACTTCTCTCGTTTAAGACAAGGCTCATGATAGGTACTATAGCCATCTCGCGGATCGGTCTTGATCCCGAAGGGGCGGAGTCACTGCTCCAATCGCCGTCTCCCGATTGGAGCAGAAGAAAAATCTTCCTCTGCGACCTCGGCGCCTCTGCGGTGAAACCTGGTGCCTGCTCAATGAAGGAGCCTTTGCAGAAGGAAATGAAGAACCAGACGAATTCGGTGATTGGACTATTGGGAAATTGGAGTTTATTTGGAGATTGGGATTTGGTGCTTGGAACTTCAAAGTGGTCTATAAGACCACAACCTCATCCACATACTTTACCCAGTCGGACCCGTAAGCGTCTTCATAAACCAGTCTCAAAGGAAAGCCGTGTTTCTGAGGAAGGGCTTCGCCATTCACCCGGTAGGCTAGAAAGATCTTTTTCTGATTGAGCTCCTTTAATGGAATTCTCACGCGCTTTTCGCCGGCTCCGACGATATCGATATATTGAGCTTCTTTCTTAACTTCCGCTCCCAGGAGTAGATTCTTCAAATCTACCCCGGTCCATCGCCCGTTATTGGCAAAGAAGCCGGGACAAATGAGAAGGACCGTCTCCGTCAAAGAGGGGGACTTGAGAATTTCATCGTAGCTTAGCGAAAGAGGGGTTCCTACCTTGCCCGTGACCTTGAGGCGATACGTTTTTAAATCGATCCCCACATTGGTCGGTCCCATCGTTCCGAATTTTCCAAGGGGGTCAATCTCAAGGTTGCGGCTGTCAATCTCAGCCGGGTTCATTTCCTTGAGCTTTCCCCTCGAGAAGCCCTTAGGAAGGATCTTCTTTGCCTCAGCCCAGCAGATTGAGAGAGGATGCAGAACAAGGCTTGACGACATAGCCCAGAACCACGTTCTCAGTAATTTTCTTCTCGTCCACATAAATTAAACCTAAAATACCCATTTCAAATAGTAGGGAACATTCCTTTCAGGTATTCTTTCTTTGTTGTTCAGAAATTGTTTGAATTCCGTAAGCATAATTAATTTGTAAATTATATCGCATGCAACATAATTTACAACTATAATATTTTGTCCTTATATATTGAGAAGTTAGATAAGCCACTCTCGAATTATTTTCTTGACATAACCTGCGAATTTCCATAGATTTTATCAAAAAGCAGTATTAAATATAAAAAATAATGATGGGCGGGACTATAACTAAGGAATGAAGAGAAATAATTTATATCCGTCCCGCCCATCGGCGGAGCTGAGCTTGCGCTCATCCAGCTCTTTGCTGGGCGCCTATAAATGGTAAAAGAACATAATATGTAAAGATTTCGCTGCCCATCAAATCGCTGGAGCGCATGTCACATCGCCTACAATGAAAGCCTTTGGCGTCCCGCAGGCTCGTGCCAGCGCTCAGCTCCGCCGTTGGCCCAATATAAAAAAACTGCAAAGGGGGTATTTGGATGTACAAGGTAGACCTTCAAAATAAGAAATTAATCGAAATACCGATTACGGCTTTCAGTACTCTCAACCTTAAAGAACGCTTCGATATTCAGGAATGGATTAGCGGTACGCCCAAAATACTCGGTGAGGAACTACTCATTATTGCAAAGGAACTTATTTTACTTTCAGGCAAACGCCTTGATCTTTTGGCTATTGACAAGCAAGGGGCTTTGGTCGTGATCGAGCTAAAAAGAGATGACTCTGGCAGTGACGTGGAATGGCAAGCAATCAAATATGCATCCTACTGTTCGAGCTTTACACAAGGCGACCTTTTCAAAACTTATGCTGAATACCTGAGTTCAAATGATGATGATGCCCAAGTCAAAATTGAGGAGTTTATAGATACCGAACTGGAGGAACTAAACCAGAAGCAAAGGATTATATTGGTTTCAAAAGAATTCAACTCAGAGGTAATCTCTGCTGTTCTATGGTTACGAGACTTCGAGGTTGATATTACGTGCGTTAGACTTACCCCTCATCTTGATGACAACGGAAATCTTTTCATAAATTCAGACATAATAATTCCACTACCCGAGGCTAAAGACTACATTCAAAAGAAGGAAAGCAAACAAAAAGAGCAAAGAGAACCAGGCACAAGTTCCTTCTCGCTGGAAAAGGCTAATCTTTCTCCTGACGAACTCAAGCAAAAGATAATACAGTCACTTTTACGCTCAAGTGATTTGACACCGCGACTTCGCGCTTTCCTCGAAATAATTGCAGCGGAGCCACGTGCCTATGATCGAGAAGAAGTAAAAACTGCACTTCATGAAGCTGGCATAGGCGAGGATATAGGACAAACTGGTCGTTATCTCAGCAACATTTCGCAATTCCTAACCAAAAAGTCAAACCCTCACGTCCGCCAAGTCGTCGAGTTTGAGAGCGGCGGTTCTCACGGTCAGACAAAGAATAATTATCGTGTTCTATCTGAGTACCGTGAGTTATTGCTTCAGGCTTTAGATGAAACATCAACAACAAATGAGAAAACGTAAAGGCCAACAAAAAAATCAACCCGACCGGGAATAGCCTGTTTTGGTTTTCAGTAAAGGTAGTTGCCCCGGCGGGTTATTTGAGTCGATGGGCGGGACTATAACTAAGGAATGAAGAGAAATAATTTATATCCGTCCCGCCCATCGGCGGAGCTGAGCTTGCGCTCATCCAGCTCTTTGCTGGGTGCCTATAAATGGGGAGATAGGGTCAGGTCTTGCAATGATACATTTTATTTGATAGGATGTCTCTATGGCAAGGCCGCTACGAATTGAATTTCCAGGGGCTGTTTACCACGTCACATCCAGAGGTAATGCGAGGCAGCCTATATTCAACGATTACGAAGATAGGGGCGGTTTTTTGGATATCCTATCGATAGTTGTAGAGAGATTTAATTGGCTCTGCCATGCTTACTGTCTTATGGAGAATCACTATCATCTTTTGATCGAAACTCCTAACGGTAATTTATCAAAAGGGATGAGAGAATTGAATGGGGTCTACACTCAGAGATTCAATCAAAGATACAGGCAAGTGGGGCATCTTTTCCAGGGAAGGTATAAGGCGATCCTTGTGGAGAAGGACCGTCATTTATTGTCTCTCTGTCGTTATGTGGTCTTAAATCCTGTCCGAGTTGGTCTAATCAAAAGGCCTGACCAATGGAGGTGGAGCAGTTATGGAGCGACGATGGGAATGAGGCGCAGGCCTCCTTTTTTGACGATTGATTGGATACTATCGCAATTTGGTCGGAGGAAAAGGGCAGCAAGGGAGGCATACAAAAGGTTCGTCATCGGGGAGACTGATCGGGAATCGCCTTGGAGGACATTAAAGGGGCAGATATTTTTAGGGACAGAGGAATTTATTCAGGGTCTAAGGGGGTTACTGGAAAAGAAGGTGGAAATCAAGGAAGTACCGAGGGTACAAAGATATGTGGCAAGACCTCCATTGAGGGGGCTTTTGAGGGGGAAGAGAGAGAGGGAAAAGGCAGTGGAGGATAGGGCGATTTATGATGCCTATGTTCGTTATGGTTACACGATGAAGGAGATAGCGAACCATTTAGGTTTGCATTATGCTACAATAGGTCGGGCGATAAAACGGGTGGAAGGGCGATAAAGCAAATGCATGAATGCAAGACCTGACCCCATTTCCTCCAAGGGGATCGAAAAATCCGCCCTCGTCCTCCTAACCTAATCTCCTCCCCCTTCGACGGGGGAGGGTGAGGGTGGGGGTGATCAAGGGTTCATGGTCTATCCTCACCCGGCCCCCCGGCCATCTTGACGCCCCTGTGCTTTTTTGATAAAGTCGTATTCCAGAAACACCGTGGCTTGTTGCCTCCGAAGATCTGCATCGTACCGTCGGACTTGATCGAGGAGTTTCGGCCCTTGACTTTTTGTCGGGTCAGGCATAGAGGACCCCATAATGATAGCCCGAGATCCCTTATAACAGGCGTCGGAAGAATGAGGGAATGGTACGGGGTCAGGTCTTGAATTATAAGGATTGATTTGAAGGTATTATTATATGGCTCGTCCTCTGAGGATAGAATGCCCTGGTGCTCTCTACCAATGAGATTGCCGATCATTTAAGGGTGCATTATACTACGGTCAGCAAGATTATGAAACAGGATAAGGAAAACTAATAATTCAAGACCTGACCCCATGCGCTTCTTCCTGACGCCCGCCGTTATGCTTTTAAAAGGAATCAAATGAGCTCTAAAATGATTACTTTCCACGTGCCTGAGGATAAAGAGCTTCTTGCTGCACTAGGAGTTGTTACACTCAGGCACGAGCACTTAAATCATATTCTCAAAATGACAATTAAGTCTATTGCAGGTATTACGCCAGCGGAAGCCTCTTACGCCTTAAAATACGAAGGATCACACTCTCTTCGACAGAGAATAAATAAACTTGCTAAAAAGGAGCTAGGGGAAAGTAAGACGCTATTAAAACTTCAAGCGATCTTAGGTCGCGCTGAGAGAGTTACTGAAAAAAGAAATAAATTCATCCATGGTTTGTGGGCGAAAGAACTTGATGGCGATCCTGGAATAATGGGAGTACCTGGAGAGTTACACCCTTTGCCAACTGTCGAGGAATTAAAAAGCTTAGCTAATGAAATCGCAGAGATCACAGAAGAATTAAACGAAGCAAGGTTAGAGGGATTCCTTAAAGAAGGATTAGATGGCAGGCCAAAGATATAAAAGCATAACAACTGGCTGAACGACGGACTTGCTAAAAGCGCTTCCGCGCTTCCAGCAAGCCGGTTAGCCAGCCCGTTGGGCATAAGGCCAGGAGAACAAAAGAGGTTAGATAAAAGGGTCAAAAAAGCTGGAAGCCGCCACAACACAAACGGTCTTAACGGACAGAGACTGAAACTATATGCTTGGCATACTTCATTAGAAGAGGAGGTTTTCAATGGCATATCGTGAAATCTGGCATGAAATGATCATCAAAGCTTCCCCACGCGAGCTTTACCAAGCGTTGACCGATGTGAAAAAGCTAGCGCATTGGTGGACCACCGAGACGCAGGGGGAATCTGCCGTCGGGAAGAAATTGGAATTCTGGTTTTATGGGAAATTGTTAAAGGAGATGGTTGTAACCACTCTGAGGGTTGATAAACTCGTGCGGTGGCGCGCAACTGAGCGGAGCGACCCTGATTGGGTCAACACCGAAATTGAATGGAAAATCTTCCGCGAAGGCGATAAAACGTTTCTTCACCTTCGCCACTCAAAATGGCGCGAGGATGCCAAAATGTTCCCTCGAACCTCGATGCACTGGGTGCTTTTCCTGCTTAGCCTCAAGGAATTTGTCGAGACGGGCAAAGGCCGTCCGCATCCTTACGACATGCCGGTGGGCCTATAAAGTCCTTCTGAATAGAAAGAGCAAGATAGCGGGGTCAGCCCTTGACAACGGACAGACGGAGAGAGAACAGCACAAACGTATTGCCCAACCCGGCAATGCAGCCGACTCCTTACAGTCGCGGCTGATTTTGTCGTTAGCTATGGGATCACAATGACATTTCAATTGAACAAATACATGATCGAGATGCTGGAGTCTCCTTGGCTCCGTCGGCAGGTGGAAACGCACCTTATATTTGGTCCCTTATCAAGGTCTCTATCATTCGGATGGATTTTACTATTTATATTCGGCACATACTTTCTGACTACGTTTCTTGGTCATCTCTCGGCAGTTGATATAGCTGAAGGTATAACAAGGCTATTCTTTGTGTTGATAGCTCTCTTTTTCTTAAAAATGCCGAGGTATCACCAGGCTGCCCTTGGATGGTGTATCATTAAGAGTGTTCTTGCTTTAGTTTCATTTATCATGCTTATCGTTGGAGGTCTTATTGGTTTTCTCAGAGGTCAGCCAGATGCAACGCACCTGACATTACTATCGCTTATATGGTTTCCCAGTCTTGAGTTCATTCCTAAACTTGTCGAGAACCAGAAATTTATTACCATGGCTCGCATAGTTCTCAGCATACCAATTGCGTACTTTGGTTATCTGACGGGTAACTGGTTTTGGGGTTAGCGGCTCTTAAGGATATTAAGAAAAAGAGACCCTTCGCTAACAAGCGGGTCGAGGCGAGCGTGAATAGTTCTGCCTCCTTTCAGGGTGAGTGTCCGCCGCCTCACCCTTGGCGTTATGCCTCGAAATGACATGAAAGAGGTTACTAAAGAACAGTTCAAAGAGGTTTACTTCAAACTGGGTGGTGACGCGGCGACCGGTTGGGGCCTGGGGTACTGGAACAAATTCTTCGAGGACGAAAAGAGACCGGGGATGAAGTATCTCTTGAAAGAACCCGAAACACCCGAGCATACGAGAATGATGATCGTTACGGACTTTGGCAGGAACGAATATCGGCTGTTCTTCTTGACCGAGGAGAGCGAAGAATCCTTCTTCGATTTTCCGGACGCGGGCTGATAGAAAGCGGGGCATCACAACGCAGCCGACACCACCACGGTCACCCCGTCGTTCGCTTCTTAGTTTGACGTTTTGACGTTATGGTGTTATAGTTACATACCTACATCCGGAGGTGAGGTCATGATTACACAAACGAAAAGGGCGACCGTATATTTGGACCCCGAGTTACATAAAGCGTTACGGCTGAAGGCCGCAGAGACCTCTCGATCAATATCAGAGCTTGTCAATAATGCCGTCAGAGAAGCTCTTGCAGAAGATGCCGAGGATATTGCAGCGTTCGAAGGTAGGTCCAGGGAGCCATTGATTAGCTATGAGGAAATGGTCAAAAGGCTAAAGAGAGATGGCCGCATATAAAGTTTATTTCAAAGCATCCGTCGAGAAAGACTTCACCACCCTACCCAAGAAAGATCTGAAGAAGGTCCTCAAGCGCATTGCAGAACTCGCCGAAAACCCAAGGCCCTCGGTTTGCGAAAAGCTGACGGGCCAAGAAAGGTATCGACTCCGTCAGGGACAGTATCGTATCGTCTATTCGATCCAAGACGATGAACTTACAGTTTGGATAGTCAAAGTGGGGCATCGTAAAGACATTTATCGGTGAAGCGAATAATCGGCTCCGCCGGATGGCCTCTATCTTCGCTTCCGGCCACGAGATAAGGTGCGCCGATAGGCATTTGTAGTGTGAGAAGATCGTGCGTCAGGAGGGAAGAATGATGAAGATAAATCCGGATTTGGTTGCCCCTTGTGGTCTTTATTGCGGAGTCTGTGCCATTTATCTCGCACACCGTGACCACAATCTTAAGCTCAAGGAGCGGTTAGTCAATCTTTACAAGGGAGAAGTTCCCGGCAAAGGTATTCTTCCTCATAGCGAAAACCTTTCAGTAGAGGATATTCGATGCCGTGGCTGCTTATCCGATGAACAGTTTATGCACTGCCGACAGTGTGAGATCAGGGCCTGCACAAGAAAAAAAGGCTACACCGGCTGTCATCAATGCGCTGAATTCCCTTGTCAGCATATTGAAAATTTTCCAATGACTGTGGGCAAAAAAGTTATCTTGCGAGCTATTCCGTATTGGCGAGAGGTTGGTACCGAAAAATGGATTCAAGATGAAGAAGCCCGCTACACTTGCCCTGAATGTGGAAATAAAGTCTTCCGGGGCGCTGTAAAATGTAATCAGTGTAAGATGAAGTTGGATCTGGACTAGGTCCTACAACAGAGACTTGCGACGGCCCCGCTTTCAGAAATGACATGAGGATCTAAGGTCTGGACATGATGAAGTCGCAAGAAACCTTCCCCGTGACCGCCGGGGATTTGAACATCTTTCATGCCCGCGTGATTGCCGACCAGCAGATTACCTTCGTGCTCGATTTCTCGAAAAGCCTCGATGTCGACAAACTCACCGTTGCTCTCGCTGCTCTTCATGAGATGTTACCCATTCTGTCGTCCACAATTCATAAACAAGGCTCTCACTTCCAGCGGATTCGGGTTTCGCGCCATCAGACAATCATTTCGATTGTGAGCGAACCCGCTCATCCGAGAGAGGAGATTGTACGCTTCATTGGATCGCCCTGTAATCCGGAACGTGAACCTCCTGTAAAGCTCCTCTTGCTCCGAGACCACGGTGAGGATACGTTATGTTTCAAGATCGACCACACGATCTCAGACGCCGCCGGCTTGCGCACCTTGCTCTTTCTGTTCGCAGAAGCCTATACCACCGCAAGAATCACTCAACCGGTCAACTACAATCGGGGTTTTGGGCAGGTGTTTCGCAGGTTTTCTCCTGTTTCTCTTCTTAAAGCGGTTTGGAGAGCCAATCTTCCTATCCCTGGTCGCGCGCTCTGGCACGGTCCCCTGGAAGGGGATGAGACGTTTGTCGAGCATGTCCTCCTAGAACCGGGCAGGTTTGAACGGATACGCGAAGGAGCGAAACGTTCCAACGCAACCATCAATGATGTCCTACTCGCCGGATTGTACCGGGCTGTTTTTACGTACCTGCCTCCGGAAGATACAACCGCCTATCCGGTCATGGTCCCGGTGGATATGCGCCGG
>Ga0335084_10000907_pt1 | contig 26597 bp, 25 predicted proteins | sample Lox_Sample_44_FD_206721 | JGI IMG/M metagenome (GOLD analysis project Ga0335084, IMG submission 206721) | Soil microbial communities from Loxahatchee National Wildlife Refuge, Florida, United States - Lox_Sample_4.4 | ecosystem: Environmental > Terrestrial > Soil > Wetlands | place: USA... | reverse complement strand
GCGCAATATCGACCGTAGCGGATCGCCAAAACCACGAGCCGCCCTCCAGGTTCGTACGTTTGGTGATCTCATCGACCTCCATGTCGAGGATATGCAAGGGGTCGGCCGCCCTCCCCGCCACTCCAAGGCCGCTGTGTTGGAGTCTCTTAAGGAATCTCTGGAGACAGTGAAGTTGCCCCGGCTCAACCGCGAGCGACTGATCGAATTTGGTCGCAAACGAGCAAACAAGGTGCCGGACCGGCTACACTGGCAATCGATTTCGCATTCATCAGAACCGTCGCGACTCACGCGGCAGCCGTTCACGGTATTGAGGCCTCGGCTGAAGAAGTTCGGTTAGCACGCTTTGCGCTGTAGCATTTGGGTCTTGTTGTGAAATCGGGCGAGCGAGACCGACGACCAACCCAAGATAAGCTAGATTCTGATCGATACTTCGAAACCAATCGTCGACAATTTATTCCAATGGGCCGCGTTGTTCAGTACGCCGTTGCGACAACGATGCGGCAAGAGGAGATTTGCCGGCCCGACTGCGCCTGCGATGAGTTGAAGACCGAGGACCTGCATTTTCATGATCCTCGGCACGAAGGTCCCAGCTAGCGGCTCGCAATTCATTGCTTGACGACGTCGTTGGCCGGTATGATGGCGCGGGTTACAATTTTGGCAGACACTGGATCTCCGCTGCCCGTGCGGCTACGCCTGTGGGCTTGGTCCATTGTCGGACCCAAAAAGATCGACGCCGGGGTCCTGGCCGCAAGACCGCGTTCCGCTTCGGCTTCGCCTTCCGGAAGCCCCGCTTTGCGCAGGCCATCGGAAAGACGCGGCACGTTCGGTCCGTGCGCCAGCAGCCACTTCACGTTAAGGTCGGGATTGAGGCGTCGGGCTTCCGTCAAGGCGGATCGCGCCTCGTCAATCTTGCCTGCTAAGGCATAGGCTGCGGCCATGTTTGCGTAAGGGACATAGGTTCGAAACCCCACCTCGATCGCAGTCCGATACTGATCAATGGCAGCGTCGAAATGCGCAAGCCCGAGTTCCGCATCGGCCCACATCACATGCCATATTCCGACGATCGGATCGCGCGGCGACAGTCGTATCGCTTGCTGCACGTCGGAAATTGCCTGCTCGAAGCGGCCGAGAGAGGTCTCGGCACCACCGCGCGCGCCGTACAACGCGGCAAAGTTACGATCGACGGCAAGCCCAGCGTCGGCGGCGCCGATCGCCTCTTTGGCGCGGCGCGAGAGGAAGAGGTAGACGCTCTTGGCGTGATAGGCGCGCGCATTGTCCGGAGCGAGTGCGATCGATCGGTCGGAAGCGCCAAGTATCATCTTATCGTAGTCAATGCTGGGATCGGTCCACCCGAACGAATAGTCGTCCAGATAAGTCCGCGCCGTGCCCGCCAAGGCGTCGGGGTCGTTGGGGTCAATCTTGAGAGCCTGCTCGAACCAGCTTCGCGCCGTGATGTTGCTGGCCCTCGTTGCGCGTTGGGAAACCAAGCTCCAGCCGCGCATGTCGAGATCGATCACGTCCGGGTTGCTGGAACGAAGGCTTTGCCGCGCTTCCGCCTTGATCAACTCGTGCCCGAGCGTGTTGGCCAGTCGCGCCACCACCTGATCCTGCATCCTCAGCACGTCGGCGATGTCCTCTTCAAAGCGCTCGGCCCAAATTTGGGCGCCGGTCTTGCCATCAATGAGCTGCGCATTGATGCGAACACGGCTCTGGTCACACTGTACGGAACCCTCGAGGACATAGCGCACACCGAGTTCGTTGCTGATCTCCGCGACGTTGGAGTTCTTGCCTTTGAAGCTGAAGGCGGTATTTCGCGCAATCACGAAGCTATTGCGGATGCGCGACAGATCGGTGGTGAGATTCTCCGTGATGCCGTCGGCGAAATAGTCCTGGCCTGTATCGTTGGACAGATTCGTGAACGGGAGCACCACAATGGAGAGATGCGCGGTCCCCGGTCGCAGTTTCGCGGCAATATCAGCCACACGGCCTGTGACGACGAAATACGATTCGGGATTCAAAGCCAGGATGAACGACCCGAGAAGTCCCGCTGTGGCGAACACCAGCGCTGTTCGCCTTCTCCGCACTGAAGATTTGTTGCGTCTTATGGTGTGGCTGGAACTTCGGACTTGCAGCGAAAATACTCGAATGCAGCTTGCAATGTTCTTGAGTCTGGTTATGCCGAGGTCATTGACCACGAGATCGAGCCGCGTCCGCACAAGCCGATAAGCGTCTTCCGAAAGGCAAATCGCGCCGGGCGAGGCAATGCCTTGGAGACGTGCCGCGATATTGACCCCCTCGCCCATCAGATCGCCGTCACTTTCCTCGACCACATCGCCGAGATGAATGCCGATACGAAATTCGATGCACTGGTCCTGCGGCAGGCCGGCATTACGTTCGACCATATTGTTCTGCACGTCGATGGCGCAGCGCACAGCGTCGACGACGCTACGGAATTCAACCAGGATACCATCGCCGACGCGCTTCACGACGCGACCGCTATATACGGCAATGGTCGGGTCGATCAGGTCGCTGCGCAGCGCCCGCAGCCGCGCCAAGGTACGCTCTTCATCCGCGCCGGCAAGCCGGCTGTATCCGGCCACATCCGCCGCAACGATCGCGGCAAGCTTCCGCGCATCGGACATGATCCAGCTCCGCCAAAATATGGGCCGGGATGAAATTAAGGACGAGCGCGCATCGAAACCAGGTACGCGGCCAACGATGATGGTGTTTGGTCAAGGCAATCGTATGCTCGTTTCATGGCGAAGCAATCGCGGACCCGAGACGGACAATCTCAATCGTGTGGCGGTTTCGCGGCGTAGTTCTGATTGGCGCGCCACTACGTTGACGTCTCTTTGACTGGATCGCAAAGATGCAGCTATCCCGATCGTCACAGGCGATGCCAGCACAGGGTGTTCAGACCGTCTTTCTTGAACTGTGGCAGAAGATGGAATTGAAAATGAAAAATGGATTGGCCGCCGTCGGCACCCCTCGCATGTAGAACGCTGCAGCCAGTTGCTCTGAGGCATTGGCGACAATGTACCGTGCGCCGGCGGCGTGATTCCGCGAGGTGTGCCAAGTCTTGAGCAGAGATGTCGTAGAGGTCGGCATAGTGTCGGCGCGGGACGATATGCGTGCGCCCATAAACCGCGGGATGAAGCGACCGATCAGACCGGGCCATGATTATCCCAGCAGGTGCCCACCGAGGCGGTCACGAGCCGCTAGGCTCCAATCAAATTCCGATAGGTATGCGCGTGCGATGGGTGTGGAACGTCGATAGCTGCTTTCGCTCCGGCCAATCGTCAGTTCACATATGGCTCAGCTGCAGCGACGATGGCACCGCTGGCGCGCAATTCATCGACGGCTCCCTTGAGTCTGACGGCCAGCTCTGAACTTATCGTCCGTGAGCCGTGGAGGACGAGCATGCGGGTGTTGAGAACCAGCGGCGGGCCGAACTGGTCCCGCTTCAACCCGTCCGACTTGACCTGGTAGTACAGGCCGAAATCAGGTCCGACCATCCCATCGACACGACCAGCCTTTGTCATCCGAAGTCCCAATACATAGGAATCGACGTCATATTTCTGGATGCCGTCGTCTCCGGCCATCCGCTCATCATAAATGGCCCCGCGCAACCGGGCGATGGTCCTTCCTTTGAGAGCTTCGTACGCAGAGAAAGACAGACCCGGCGCAGGAAGGACAATGCTGCTGTTCGGCATGAGATCGGCGATGGCATATGATTTCAGTTCGACCGTCGAAAGCATGATCAGCAGATCGAGCTTGCCGGCCTTCAAGTCGCTTATCAGGCGCGCGAGCGGTTCTAAACGGTAGTTGAAGGTCAAGCCGACTTTCGCCGCAATTATCTCCGCAATGTCGTGATTGGAACCGCTGACCGATCCATCGGGACGTCCGATCCCGTACGGTGCTACGTTGAGAATACCAATGCTGACCGGCTCGCCAGCTGCAGCCGCGCCTGGCCGTGCCAAAGCAAGTCCGATCGCTAGCGCAGAACCAAGCAAACGCCACATCGGCTATGTCCTCCGTCTTAATAAGTGGTGCGACCACCCTATTCTTCATCCCACCAGCGATTTATTGCTACGAATTGAATCGATGATGCCTTGATCAAAGCAACGCGATCTGTGTCGCCACGCATGGTAAATGGCAAGTATTAAGGTCAAATCCTTCCTGACAACCTCCGTTGCGGCGAAACCGATTGTTCAGGGGAGTGTGCAATACTTGTGCATTGAGCGTGCTGCGACCGGATCGCCGCACCTCCGAAAGCAATTTTTAGTGTTACGCGCGCAGTCCATCAAGGTTCGGTTCGACATCATCCGGTTTACTACGGATTTCGCCAGACCAGGCAATGATCGTCCATTTGACCAGACCGTCGATCGCCCGCGCCGCCATCCTGCCGGTTGCCGGCATGTTGGCCGCGATTACCCTGTTGGCCGTGGTCGGCCTTGCTGGACGCTATAACGCCGCAGCGACGGCGAAGCTTCTCGAGAAGGCCGCCCTGACCGCGCGCGTGATTGCGCCCAACGCCGCCGCTGCGGCCTGGAATTTCGATGCGCAATCTGGCGCACGGTTGCTGCAATCGCTCGAGTCCGATCCCGATTATCAGTCGGGAATAATCGTTGACGACAAAGGCGACATATTCGCAAGCTCGCAGCGCGCGGTCGAGATCCAGCCAATCACCCCTCTTAAGGCGACCCAACTGCTGGGTGCCAACCCAACAGAGCTCGATGTCTCCGCGTTGCGAGAGTTTGTTCGCAGCGACGAAGTGATCGATATCCTCCCGCTCTTCGCGGCCGAGCGTGGCAGGCGGAATGTCGGCTACATGGTGCTCTCTTTCTCACGTCGTCGCATGCACGAAGCTGCGCTTCGCGAGGGCTTTGGTATTGCCGCCGCCGGCGTGGTGATATTGCTTGCACTGTGCGCGCTGCTTGCATGGATCCTGTCACGGGTTACGCGTCCGATCCGGGAAATCACAGGTGCCATGAGCTACCTGTCTGCCGGGGCGTTCGACACGGTCATTCCCGCTCTTGATCGACGCGACGAGATTGGCGCCATGGCGCGGGCTCTTTCGGTGCTCAGGGAGAATTCAATCGAGCGCCAACGACTTGAGTTTCTGACCGATAGCCTGCAACAGAGAACCGACGAATTGCGACGCGAGGGAGAGAAAGTCTCGCATCTGGCTCATCACGACCCGTTGACCGGGCTTGCCAATCGCGCCCAGCTTCGCATCAGGATCGAGCAAAGCAGTCAGGCTCTGGCAGACGCCGGTGCTCCGTTCGCGATCTTCATTCTGGACCTGGATCGCTTCAAGGAAGTCAATGATTCTCTCGGCCATGCCGCCGGGGACGCCTTGTTGACGGCCGTAGCAATGCGCCTGAAAAGGGAGCTTCGCGAAGACGATGTTCTCGCTCGCCTCGGCGGCGACGAGTTCGCGATCGTTCGAACGCGGCTGCTTCCGCCAGAGGACTCCTTCGCGATCTCAACCGGCTCCAGTCATGACCCCGCCGATCTTGCGAGCAGAATACTGAGCAGTCTGACCGAAGCCTTCGATATTGGCGGCAATACCGTCTTCGTCGGCTGCAGCATCGGCATCGCACTCGCCCCCAGGGACGGCAGTGAACCCGAGCGCCTCATGAAGGCGGCCGATCTTGCGCTTTACGAGGCCAAGGCGGCCGGTCGGAACTGCTTCATCTTCTTCGATGAAAAATTCAAGCAAGGAGCCGACGAGCGTCACCGTCTCGAGGCCGACATGCGTGTCGGCCTGGTTCGCGGCGAATTCCGACTGCTGTACCAACCCATCGTCGATATGGCAACGACCGGGGTCGTGGGTGTGGAAGCCCTGGTACGTTGGCAACATCCGTCTCGCGGGCTGCTGACGCCGAACCATTTCATTCATATTGCCGAAGAAAGTGGCCTCATCGTTGAACTCGGCAAATGGGTTCTTCAGCGCGCTTGCCAGGACGCGATGACTTGGCCCCGGCACGTTCGACTCGCCGTCAACTTGTCTGCCATCCAGTTGCGCAATGCAAGCCTGCCTCACATCGTTCGATCGGCACTCTTCGATTCCGGTCTGCCTGCGAGCCGGCTGGAACTCGAGGTCACCGAGACGGTGCTGCTCGACAAGCGATCCAACTCTCTCGACATTCTGCATGAGTTGCGCGGTATCGGGGTTTCGATAGCGCTCGTCGTTGAGCTATCTCAGGGCTTTTCCATTCGACAAGATCAAGATCGATCGGTCATTCACCAAGGACATCACGGAGCGAGCGGACTGCGCAGCGATCGTCAGCTCGATCGTGGGACTTGGCCGAAGCCTCGATATCGCAACGACGGTCGAAGGAGTTGAAACTGAGCGGCAGTTCGAGATCGTTCGGGCCGTCGGCGCGACTCTCGCACAGGGCTATCTGTTTGGCAGGCCGGTGCCGCGGGAAGCGCTCGACTTCGAGGGTGCGCATCCCGGCCGGGCGGTGGTGGCGGCATAGACACCAGCGCCAATCGAAGGCGCGGAGCGGATGTCGAAAAGCGCTCCGTGCGTGAGAGGCGTGCCATTCGAGCACAGCCGGCACTCCGGTTACTGCGATCTGCCGATGCGAGTTGGCAGCCATCTATCTGAACCGCAGGTTGGCGCGTGATAGCTCGCTCACCGACGAGCATCCCATCAGTTTCATCCCTCGCTCGATCTCCGCCCGCATGAGACCCAGGGCCCGCTCGACGCCGGCCTGCCCGGCCGCTGCCAACGGATAAAGGTAGAAGCGACCGACCCCGACCGCCTTCGCGCCGAGCGAGAGAGCCTTCAGGACGTGCGTCCCGCGTTGGATCCCGCCGTCCATCATCACGTCGATCTTGTCTCCCACCGCGTCCACCACTTCGGCCAGTTGATCCAGAGCCGCACGCGAGCCGTCGAGCTGCCGGCCACCATGATTCGACAAGACGATGCCGGTGCAGCCGATCTCGACCGCACGTCTGGCGTCGGCCACCGACATGATCCCCTTCAGGCAGAACTGGCCATTCCAGAGGCGAACCATTTCTGCGACGTCGTCCCAGTTCATCGAGGGATCCAGCATCTCTGTGAAATAGCGCCCGATCGACATGGCGCCACCACTCATGTCGACATGCTCTTCCAATTGAGGCAATCTAAACCGCTCGTGGGTGACGTAATTGATGCCCCATAGCGGCTTGATGGCGAACTGCGCCATGCCGCCAATCGTGAGCCGGAACGGGATCGAAAAGCCGGTGCGCAAATCCCGTTCGCGGTTTCCTCCGGTGATGCTGTCCACCGTCAACATCATGACCTCGACACCCGCCTCCTTCGCGCGGGTCATCATGGCCCGGTTCAGGCCACGATCGCGGTGGAAATAGAACTGATAGACTTGTGGGGTGTCGTGCGCCTTGCGCAGCTCCTCCAGGCCAACTGTCCCGAGCGACGAGACCCCGAACATGGTGCCATATTTCGCTGCGGCTGCAGCGACCGCACGTTCGCCCTGGTGATGAAAAAGTCGCTGCAGAGCCGTTGGCGAACAATAGACCGGCATCGCCAGTCTTTGACCCATGACGGCGACCGAGAGATCGACCTGCTCGACACCCCGAAGAACGTTGGGAATCAGGTCGCATCGCTCGAAGCTTGCCGTGTTCTGGCGATAGGTCACTTCATCGTCGGCCGCGCCGTCAATATAATTGAAGATCGGCCCCGGAAGGCGCCGCCGTGCCAATCGCCGGAAGTCGTGAAAGTTGACACAATCAGCCAAACGCACTTCGCTTCCTCCCCTGGTTCTCGCTTGGTCTCAGTCCTCATTTCCTGCGTTGCGGCAGCAGATCGGTGCATGTGCCGTGGGCGACATCCGCGGCCATGCCGATCGACTTGGCAGTGTTCGCAGAGAACGGCAGGTGGGCGCCCGCGCGTCGGGCGGCAGCGACGACCTTCTCCAGGGTATCGTCCGCCGGACCGGTGCCTTCGAATGCGATCACCGAGTTGATCGCATCGACCCATTCTTTGCGCTCGGCAACATCGTCAATTCCCGCCATTTATTCCTCCCCGGAGCTTTTTGTGATCCGCCGCCTGGTGGTATGTCGCTGGCGCGGGAGACGCCGGACGACCAGGCTATCTCCCGCGGCCGGTCGCGCACTACCTGCCAACCAGCTGCGTGAAAGGCACCACGTAGGCCTGACAGTACACTAGCACGCCGACAAGCGCCGCGAGCGCCAGGCTGTGGAAGAACACGAAGCGGAGGATCGCTCCTTCGTGGCCATACCACTTCGTGGCGGTGGAGGCGACGACGATCGATTGCGCATCGATCATCTTGCCCATGACGCCTCCCGAGCTGTTGGCCGCTGCCATGAGGACCGGATTGAGCCCCAGCTGTTCGGCGCTGATCTTCTGCAGTCCGCCAAACAGGACGTTGGAGGACGTATCGGACCCCGTGAGGGCCACACCGAGCCATCCGATCATCGTTCCGAAGAACGGATAGAGCGCTCCGGTTTTTGCCAAGGTGAGACCAAGGGTTGCGTCTGTTCCGGAGTATCTGGTCACGAAGCCAAGCGCGAGCATGCATGCGATAGTCAGCAGCGAGTAGCGCACGATAGAGAGAGTGCGTCCAAACGTCTTGATCAGGCCGAGCGGGCTAAAGCCGAGCAGCAAGCCGGAGACGATCGCGGTCAGAAAGATACCTGTACCTGCCGCCGACAGCACATTGAAGACGTAGACTGCCGCCTCGGGCACGGGTTTGGCGACCACAGGAGGCACTCTCAGAACGAGGTTGTGCAGTCCTTCGACGGGAATCCTTGCGATCCAGACGCCATCGAGCCAAGCCTTGAGCTGAGGCGTGCCCCACGCGAACACGAACACGGAGAGCAGCACCCACGGCATCCAGGCACGGGCGACGGCGGCGATCGAGGTCTTGTCCGCCTGATGCTCGTGTTCCTCGTCCGGCAGCGCCCTGCCAAAGCGCTCAGGCATTTCCTTCATCGCCTTCCGGGGTTGCCAGACACGCAGGAACAGCGCCAAGCTTATCATCGACACGATTGCCGCGACGACGTCGACGAGCCATGGGCCATGGAAGTTCGACACGAGGTACTGAGGAACGGCGAAGGTCACCCCGGCAACCAGAATGGCAGGCCAGATTTCGATCATCTTGCGGAAGCCAACGAAGGCCCAGATCAGCCAGAACGGCACGAGCAGAGAGAAGAACGGTAGCTGCCGTCCGATCATGCCGGACAGCGCTTGCAGATCGAGCCCGGTGACGGCCGCCAGCGCGATGACCGGCGTTCCCAGCGCGCCGTAGGCCACCGGCGCGGTGTTGGCAATGAGCGACAAGCCCGAGGCAGCCAGTGGAGAGAAGCCGAGACCGATCAGCATGGTGGCCGTGACCGCGACCGGAGTTCCGAAACCCGCAGCCCCTTCGAAAAAAGCGCCGAGCGAGAAGGCGATGAAGAGAAGCTGGAGACGCCGATCGTCGCTGATGTTGCTGATTGAGCGTTGCAGGACCTCGAACTCACCCTTCTCGTTGGTCACCTGGTACAGAAAGATGATGTTGAGCACCAGCCAGCCGATCGGCATCAGGCCGAAACTCGCACCATAGAGTGCAGAAATCCCGGCCATCTGAGCGGGCATGCCGAAGCCGACAATGGCGACAATCAACGCGGCGGCGAGACCAAGTATTGCGGCCCGGTGTGCCCTGACTTCGAAAATCGCGATGGCGCCGAGCAGCACCACGACGGGGATCGCGGCCGCTCCGGTCGACAGCCAGACATTGCCGAACGGATCGTAGACTTGATTCCAGGTCATTTGTCCTCCCGATAGAAACAGAAATGCTTCGCGCTCCCTGCTCCCTGGACGCGCCCGGGGGGCTTCAAGCCCCCGAAGGCGCGCCATGGCCCCGATCGAGGGCGACGCGCTCGAAGTGAAATTTGCATTCAGCAGCAGCCGTTGGCCGGCGCGCACGATTCTTCGTGGGACAATTCTTGGCCTCATAAATTGTCCGAAACTACCGTTTGGATAATTTAATTTACCAATACTGTCAAACGGATTTTTTATAATACCATTTGGATTGTTGGTGAAGCTGCTTGCTCACCAGCTTGCTCTCGTTCAATGTGCGAGGCGCCGGGGCTCGATCCGACAGGAACAAGGCGGCCGAAAGCACATGCAACCTGTTGAAATACCTAAGGTCGCCGACGCGGTCGCCGATCACATCGAGAGGTTGATTCTGGAAGGCGTGCTCCGCCCTGGGGAGAAGCTGGCGGCCGAGCGGGATCTGGCCGAGAAGCTGGCCGTTTCGCGCCCGACGCTTCGGGACGCGATGGCAAAACTGTCAGAGCGGGGTTTGCTTCGAACCACCCGAAGCGGAACGTTCGTCGCCGAGTTCCTGTCTCCGCTGATGGCGCCCTTGGCGTCGCTTCTAGGCGACAAGCCCCGGGTTGCAGACGATTACTTCGAGCTCCGGCTCTGCCTCGAAAGCGAGGCCGCGCGGCTCGCGGCCATGCGCGCAACGGACATGGACCGGGAGGCCATCCGTCAATGCCTCGGGCGAATGAACGAGGCGCACAAGCTCGACGATCCGACGCAGGAAGCCGAGGCGGATGTCGCGCTACATCTTCTCGTCTACGAAGCCACTCATAATGTTGTGCTGCTCCATGTCATGCGCGCCTTGACCGAGCTCCTCAGGGGCAACATTTTCTATCATCGGCAGCAGCTCTATTTGCGTGCAGGAGTCCGTGACAAGCTGCTTCAACAACACATCGCGATTGGAGAAGACGTCATTGCCGGCAAGCCGGCCGAGGCCAGGAACTCCGCCATCGAGCATATCCGCTATACGGCCGAAATGGTCGGAGACATCCGCCGCGACAAGGAGCGAGTCGAGGTGTCACTGCAACGCGTCAACAGGTCGGATTTTCTGGCACGTCACGATTGAGACGGGGTTCCAACGACTTGGCCGACACAGCCATCGAGTGCTCACCTCACGTCCGAACCTGCTCCCGAACCGAACTCGGCAAACTTGAGCTGCGAATCCTTCGCATTCGCTGCTCTGGAAACACAGCGACAAGCGAATCCGCAATTTCCATCCTGGGGGAATTCAGCTCCGCCGCGGAAAAGGACTCATGAGCGAGGCCGATGCGACTGCCGTCGAGGAACAGGGCGCTGCAACCTCGGAGAGGCCGCGCAACATACGGCAGGTGGCGCAAGGAACGACGCAGGTGTCGGCAAGTATCACGAAGGTCAGCAACGGCGCAGACAAGACCGGATCGGCCTCGGGCGAGGTCTTGTCAGCAGCTCAATCACTCTCCAGAGAAAGCAGCCAGTTGAGGCAAGAGGTCGAAAGGTTCCTGGCGACTGCAGGAGCGACCTGAGCGTTACTGCTCGCCTGTCGCGCCTTGGCTGCCTCGTGAACAGGTAAGATCGCTTTCCGCGACGTTTTCGGTTGGCTGTCGATTGGAGCAGTTGAACTGGTGAATATCGGCAACTCGACGCCATCGGCGCATAACTAACCATTGCTCATGACAGATTCCCGTTCCGTCGCCCCCTCTCACAGCTCGATGATCGCGACCGCCCGCGTCCAGCCCGCTGACGCTCGTTCGATCTTGACCGGAAAGCACGACACGGTGAAGCCGGTCGAGGGCAAGAGTTCGAGATTGTGCAGCTTCTCCAGATGGCAATAGCCGATGTGCCGGCCCGCCTTGTGCCCTTCCCAGATCAGGCTGGCATCGTGGGTTTCGGCATATTTCTTCGCGGTGAACACGAACGGCGCATCCCAACTCCAGCCGTCGGTACCGGTCAGCCGCACGCCGCGCTCCAAGAGATACATGGTCGCCTCGTAGCCCATGCCGCAGCCGGAATTGACATAGTCGGGCCGGCCGAACTTTGCGCCCGCCGAGGTGTTGACGACGACGATCTCGAGCGGCGAGAGCGTATGCCCGATCCGCTTCAGCTCGTCTTCGACATCTCTTGCGGTCGCCACATAGCCGTCAGGCAGATGCCGGAAGTCGAGTTTGACGCCAGGCTGCAGGCACCATTCCAGCGGCACCTCGTCGATGGTCCATGACCGCTCGTCGCGATTCATGGTCGGGTGGAAATGCCAGGGCGCGTCGAGATGCGTACCGTTGTGGGTCGAGAGGTTGACCTGCTCGACCGCCCAGCCCTGTCCATCCGGCAGATCCGCCGCCTTCAGGCCCTCGAAGAATCGCAGCATGCGCGGCAGGCCCTGCTGGTGATCGATGTACTGGATGGTCGGATGACCGCCGGGCGGGTCGGCCGGCACGTCGTTCTGCAGGGGTACCGAGATATCGATCAGCTTGCGTGCCATGGTGCTTCCTCACTCTTACGTGTTTCGTTCAGTACGGAGTTTCTCAGGCGTCCTGCCGTTCGACCTTGTTTCTCAACACGCCGATCTTCTCAACCTCGAGCTCGATGACGTCGCCGTGCTCCAGATACCAGCCGAGCTCGAGCCCGCAGCCATTGCCCACGGTGCCGGAGCCGATGAATTCGCCGGGCATCAGCGTCTCGTCCCGGCTGACATGCGCGATGATCTCCTCGAACGAGAACAGCATTCCGTCGCTGACCCCGCGGGAGCGCGTTTCTCCATTGACGCGAGCTTCCATCTTCAGCCGGTAGGGATCGCCGATCTCGTCAGGGGTCACGATCCAAGGGCCGATCACGTTGCCGCCGTCAAAACTCTTGCCCTTGGCGGGGCCGAGCCGCCCCTCCATCTCGATGCGCTGGGCGTCGCGCGCGGAAAAATCGTTGAAGATCGTGTAGCCGAAAATATGGTCCCTTGCTCTCGACGCCGGGATATCCTTGCCCTTATTCCTGGTGATGATGCCGAACTCGAGCTCGTAATCCATGACCTTGCTGTAGCGCGGCCATTTCACCGTCGTGTTGGTGCCGCGCACGCTGAAGCGGTTGGTGATGTAGTAGATCGGCTGCTTGCGGTAGACCTCCGGCAGCTCGCCGAGTGGCTCGGCGTCGATCCGCGCAAGCTCGGCCATGTCGCTGTTCGCGCGCGCCGCCAGCTTCTGCTGGCCGCGTGGCGCCTGCAGGATGTGCAGCGGAAACGACATGCCGTCGCGCATCTGCCGCGGCTCCGGCACCGGCGCGAGGATTTCGGTGGTGGCGACATCACGCGACAGGCTGTCATCGCCGCCATATTTTTCGAGCAGCGCACGGGCGGATTCGAGCGCCGCCTCCCCCGCGTCGATCAGCGCCAGCATCGAGGCGAAGGCCGGATTGCGGGTGCCGGCGCGCTTCGCCGCGTCCGCGAGATCGAACAACCGCCGGTCGTTGCCATGGACCACGGCGATCCTGTCGCTTCCGTCGGAGCGAAATGTCGCAAGTTTCACACGCGCCTCCCCTTGTGCAGCCTGGATTAAAAATATACAATCATAAAAAATATCGATAAACAAGGCGCTGCCGAAAATGGTCACCGCAGGAGGGACTTGATGAGGAAAATCTTCGCCTTCGCGCTTGTCGCCACCGCTCTGGCTAACGGTCCCTGTCATGCCGAAGGCAAGATCCAGATCGGCTGCACCGCGACCTCTGACTGCGCCTCCGCCATGGTCGCCGTCGACGAGGGCCTGTTCAAGAAGCAGGGGCTCGACGCCGAGATGGTGCTGATCGGCATCAACTCGAACATTCCCGCGGCCATCCTGTCGAATTCCATTCAAGTCGGCGGGCCCACCTCGACCGTGTTCCTGCAGGCGGCCGACGGCGGGCTCGATCTGGTCGCGATCTCGGGCGCCTCTGTCATGAGCCCGGTGTCCAATGGCAACATCGCAGCCTTCGTGCGCAACGGCATCACCATCAAGGAGCCGAAGGATTTTGTCGGCAAGAAAGTCGGCGCGCCGGGGATCGGCGCCTTCCTGCATGTGCTGTTCGTGAAATGGCTGGTCGAGAAGGGTGTCGACCCCAAGAGCGTCAACTTCGTCGAGGTGTCGTTCCCGACCATGGCCGACACGATCAAGTCCGGCAGTGTTGATGCCGTGCTCACCGCCGAGCCGTTCGTCACGCGCATGACCAGTGCCGGCTTGGGCGCGGTGGGTGCGCGCTATGGCGCCGAACTCAATCGGTCTGAGCCGATCATCCTTTATGCGGCCTCCCGCGACTGGGTGGAGAAGAATCCCGACACGTTGAAGAAGTTTCGCGCCGCAATCGCCGAAGGCGCGGCGATCGTCAACAGTGACGCGGAAAAGACGTCTGCGGCGATCGCGAAATTCACCAAGCAGCCGCTTGAGCTGGTCAAGTCGACCACGGCGAACCGATCGGAGCCCGCACTGAAACCGGAGCAGCTCGGCTGGTGGATCGATATCATGTCCGCCCAGAAGATGCTGCAGGGCAAGCTCGACCTCAACAGATTGATCCTCAACTGATGCCGGAACCGAACGCCAGCAGTCCAGCCGAGACAGTCGGGACCGACACGCTCAGCGAGCGCGCCGCCTCTCTGATCGAACGCGACATCATCGCCGGCCACCTCGCGCCGGGGGCACGGCTGGGTATCGTCGATCTGGCGCAACGCTATGAGATCGGCCCGACGCCGTTGCGCGAAGGCCTGTCGAGGCTGATCTCCCGCGGGCTGATCATCGGCATCGGTCAGCGCGGTTTTCGGGTCGCCGAGGTCAGCCGCGAGGACCTGCTCGACATCACGCACATGAGGACCGTGGTGGAGATGGAGGCATTGCGGCTTGCGATCGAGAACGGCGACGATGGTTGGGAGGCTGGCATCGTCGGCGCGCTGCACCAGATGCGCCGTTTCATCCAGCGCACCGGCAGCGATTTCCGCGAGGGCGCGGCGGATTTCGACCATCTGCACAAGGCGTTCCACACCGCGCTGCTCGCGGCCTGTGCATCGAAGCGGCTGCTTGCCTCCCATTCCGATCTGTACGACCAGGCCTACCGCTATCGACGCGTCATGATGCGCACCCTTGAAAACGGCCGGGATTTCATCGCGGCGCATGAGGATCTCGCCGAGCCGGTGCTCGCCCGCGACGTCAAGGCCGCGCAGACGAAGCTTCAGGCTCATTTGCATGCGACGCTCGACATCGTCTATCCCGAAGCGAAGGGAGGCTGAGATGGCCCAGCCGGCCGCCATCCGGCTTCAGCCGGATCCGTCGCGGGCACGCGCGCAGATCGCGTTCGAGAACGTGTCGCTCTTGCTCGGCGGCAAGACCATCATCGAGCATGTCAGCCTCGACGTCGCCGCGGGCGAATTCCTCTGCATCATCGGCGCCTCCGGCTGCGGCAAGACCACTGCGCTGCGGCTCGCGGCCGGTCTCTATCAGCCGACCTCTGGCAGCGTGCGCTTCGAGGGAAACCAGATGCTGGCGCCGCGCTGCGACATCGCAATCGTGTTCCAAGATTACGGCAAGGCGCTCTTGCCATGGCGAACGGCTGCCGGCAACGTCTCGCTAGCGCTGGAGACGATCGGCGTGCGTGCCGCTCAGCGCGCCGCACGGATCACCGAGTTGCTGGCGAAAGTGGGGCTGGCCGGCCATGCATCGAAATATCCGTCCGAGATGTCGGGCGGCATGCAGCAGCGGCTGCAGATCGCGCGCTGCCTCGCGCAGGATCCCAAGGCGTTGTTGATGGACGAACCGTTCGGCGCACTGGATGCGATGACGCGCCAGGGCCTGCAGGACGAGGTGCTGTCGCTGGTCGCCGCGACACGGGCCACCGTCATCTTCGTCACGCACGATCTGGAGGAGGCGATCTATCTCGGCGACCGCGTCATCGGGCTCTTGCCCCATCCCGGCCGCGTCGGCATCGAGCTCAAGATCGACCTGCCGCGCCCGCGCGACCAGCTGGCGACCCGCGAGCATCAGGAATTCCTGAGGCTGCGGCGGGAATTGTTCGATTTCATCAAGGCGTCGGAAAAATGATTCCGGAGCGGATCAAGCCCCTTCTGCTGCCGGGCGCGGCGATACTGGCTCTCGAGCTCTGGGCGCGGCTCACCGACCTTCGCAGCGATTCGCTGGCCCCGCCGAGCGCGATTGCGCTCGCGCTTGTCGAGGCCCTGCGCGACGGTTCCATCATGATCGCCACCCGCGATACGCTCGCTTCCGCATTTGCCGGTCTTGCGATCGGCGGGGCGTTTGGCCTCGTCCTTGGCATCACGCTCGGCCTCGTCGAGATTTTCGACCGGCTGATGGAAGTCACGATCGAGGCGATCCGGCCGATCCCGTCGGTGGCGCTGCTGCCGATCGCGCTGATCGCACTCGGCTTCGGATACCGGATGGAAATCGCCGTCGTCGCCTTCGCCTGCGTCTGGCCCGTCCTTGTCATCACGCGCGCCGCCATCGGCGGCATCGAGCCGCGCCTGATCGAAGTGTCACGCGCGCTGCGGCTGACCGCCGTCGACCGGGTGAGCAAGATCATCATCCCGGCTTCCTTGCCGCGGATCTTTCTGGCCTTTCGGCTCGCCGCCGGCATTGCGCTGATTGTGGCGGTCACGGTCGAGATCGCGATCAATCCGATCGGCCTGGGTGCCGCAATTATGACGGCGCAGCAGGCGCTGCGGCCCGACCTGATGCTCGCTTATCTCGTGTGGATTGGCCTGACCGGTTATCTGCTCAATGCCGCGCTGCTGGCGGCGCAGCGGCATTGGTTCGGCCACGCCGTGCCGGCGAGCGAGGCCGCATGAGATGCCCGCCTCTCTGCTGGCGACTCGCCAGCCTCCTCGTCGCGGCAGGCTTCGTCGAGCTCTGGCAGTTCATTGCCGACCGGCGCTGGATCTCGCCGGTGTTTCTACCGGGGCCGGATCGCGCTTGGGCATCGCTGGCGCGCGGCTTCGGCGCCAACGATCTCTGGACCAAACTGCTCGGCACGCTCGAGCACATGGCCTATGGCTGGTTCGCAGCGTCCGTCGCAGGCATTGCGCTCGGCGCCATGATCGGCTCGTCGAAGACGATGCGCAGTTTTGTGGCGCCCTCGCTCGAGCTCTTGCGGCCGCTGCCGGTCTCCGCGATCATTCCGGTGGCAATCTCGTTTTTCGGCCTGACCCAGAGCATGGCGCTGTTCGTCATCGCGTTCGGCAGCATCTGGCCTATGCTGCTCGGCACCATCCATGGATTTGCCGCGGTCGAGCCGCGGCTCTACGAGGTGGCGCGGTCCCTGCATATGTCGCGACTTGCCGTCATCTTCAAGATTGCGCTGCCGTCAGCGAGCCCCGACATTCTTGCAGGCATGCGACTCAGCCTAACGGTGGCGCTGATCCTGTCGGTCGTCTGCGAGATGCTGGCCGGCCTAGACGGGCTCGGCCACTGGATCCTGCTGTCGGCGCGCGCGTTCAGATCAGCCGATCTGTTTGCTGGCGTGATGCTCCTGGGCGTGCTCGGCTACCTGACGGCGCTCGGAATGTCCGCGGCGGAGCACCGCATCCTACGCTGGCGCGCGGCCGGACACTGAGAAATCATGAAGCCATGACTTCCATTCGGAGCCATGATTTGGATGCGTTCATGGCGACGCTGGCGTCAGATGCCCTGGTCAACGACATTCAGCGTGAGCTTCTCGGTCATCAAGCCATCCGCGCGTGGGCCGAGACGGAGATCTTTGGCGCGAACGCCAGGCTGGAAATCGAGCATTCTTTCGAGCACTTCGGAATCACAATTGTCCGCTTCCGCGTCGATGGTGATTTCGACAAGACGAACCTACCCGCTCCATTGATCCTGACCTACTATTTCATGGTCCGGGATGAGCGCATCAGCCAGCTCATCATTCTCCATAACAAGGCCTGCGCTGCCTGAACTCGGGCGATCGATGCGACAGCCGCACGACAATCAAAGCAGCAGGAGATGAAGACATGGAGAATGAGTTCGCCGGCAATGTCGCTTTGGTGACCGCCGAGGGCAATGCGCCCGGCCGCGCCGTCTACGCCGCCTCCAAGGCGGCGGTGAACGCCATCACGAAAGTCCTGGCGCTGGAGCTCGCTGAAAGAAGGATCCGCATGAATGCGATCATGCCCGGATACTACGACACCGAAGGCTGCGTTCGGCCTTCCCGGCTCGGAGGCTGAAGCCCGGTTGATCGCCGCCACCCCCCTGGAGAAGCGGCCCGGCCGTCCGTCGGACCTGAGCCCGGTCGCGCTTTTTCTGGCCTCTGCCGCATCCGCATGGATGACCGGAGAAATTCTGTCGGTTTCCGGCGGGCTGCGCTGAGCGAGCGTGCGACTGGCGCGGAGCCTTGTGATGCTGATCGTCGTGAATGAGCGGCGTTGGCGGCCGCCGGCGAGAAGCGTCTCCTCGCGGTCAGCCATCTTGATCACGCGGGTTTCGAACGTCTTGGAGGCGAAGGTCATCTGGCAAGTCCCTTATAACGCATTGATTGCATTCACGAGAGCTAGTGGGTGGGCTCGATCGGACATACGCAGGCCGAAGACGGCGTTAGCGGTGAACCTTGCGATCGGGCAGGCTCTGCGCTTCAGCTCGGCGCAGCACCATCCCACAAGCATTGACGACTGCCGCAATGCCCGGCCTCATTGAGCGTGGGCCCAAGGCCGGCGCGGCGGGTAGGTGCCCACCTGTTAGAAGATCGGCACGTCATTCTCAACGAGAATTTTAGCACGCGCGATCTCGTGGCGAGGAATCAAGTTCATTCGTTCGTGATCCTTCGAAGGCTGAACAGCAAGAAACTGTCCCGTCACTGCTCGGATCATGTCCGGCCGGGTTACAGCTGTATTGTAGAAGCCCGACGCAGCGACTGCCGCGTTCAGATCTGTTTCTGTAGGCCCACGCGGATGCACGTCGATTTCGGCTTCATCCATGAAGGTGACGCCGAACACATCAATCCAGGGGATGCGATCTGAGCAACAGCGCATGCCGCTCAGGCAGTTGCTGCGCAAGTGTCCAGTTCTTGCAATACACGCAAGAGTTCGATCCCTTACGATGCAGTCATTAGAGGTAATGGTCGAAGAGAACGATAAATGTGGAACACGACTCGGATATCGCAGAGAGGCAACAAGGTCGGGAAAATCCTTCTGCCGGCGATCGCCAGCTTGGCGATTGGATCGCTTGTGGTAGGTGCCGCGCGAGCTCAAGATGCGCTCGCTTCCCGCGGCAAATATCTTGTTACACTCGGTGGCTGCACCGATTGCCATACGCCCGGTCATCTGCTCGGGAAGCCCGACATGACCCACTTCTTGGGCGGCTCCGACGTCGGTTTCGCCATCCCGGGGCTTGGCGTCTTTGTCGGTCGCAATCTCACGCCTGACCCAGAAACAGGTCTTGGGTCGTGGACGCGAGAGCAGATCGTAAAAGCTCTCACGACCGGCGTGCGGCCAGACGGCAGAGTGCTTGCTCCGGTGATGCCATATGCGGCGTACGCGCAGATGACGAGAGAGGACGCCCTTGCAATCGCTGCCTATCTACAAGGTCTGCCGCCGGTGAAACGAGCAGTCCCCGGTCCTTTCGGTCCAAGCGACAAGGTGTCGGTCTTCGTGATGGATGTCTTGCCGGCCGCGGTGCACAACAGCCTTCCGCAACATTCGGGCGAATCGCCATCGCCGCCGAAATGAACGGCGTTTCGCTTCACTCTTGCGGAACGGTCTCACAGTCCGCGACGCAGATTTGGTGCACGCGAGCTGCCTTCAACCCGCCAGGTGAAGCTGGCGGCACCTCGCACGAACCAGCTCTCCGCGGCATGACCGGTTCGGGATCCATCCATCGCCGGCTTGGCGGCGATGGCCGTATTCGAGGCATGGACGATCGGTATCCCAATCGTTGCTCTGGCGGTCGCACCGCAACTCGCGTCACGAGAACCTTTCGCAAACGCCTTGTGGACCCGCAGACCTATTCAGTCGCGACACGGCTTCTGCGGCGCGGCTCCGCATCCACCCTCTCGCACCAAAATGCGGGACCGAAACAACATCTACGTCAGGAGAAATGCGTGAAGATTTTTTCGTTGCTTATTGGTCTCACCCTCGGCCTGAGAGCTCTTCATGCGCAGCAGAGTAATCCCGTCGTGGTGAAGCAGGTCGTATCCACATCGGTGAATTCGAGCGGCCAGCCGATAATTCTGCCGCGCGGCTATGCGCAGGTGACAGTCTCCATCTATATTCCCGCCGGAGCAAATCTTCCGGAACACCAGCACCCGTTTCCGCGTTATGGCTATGTCCTGGCGGGAAACCTTCGCGTCATGAATACGGAGACGGCCAAGCAACAGGACTACAAGCCCGGCGATTTCATCCTCGAGGCTGTCGGGCAACGGCACAAGGCGACGGCCATCGGCACCGAGGCAGTCAAGCTCCTCGTGATCGACATAGTTGAGTCGGGCATCACGAATACGATCCTGAAGCCGTGACCGAGCTCGATCGAGGTCGCTTCGGTGGCGGCCTCGTTCGGGCGATCACCTTGTCACTACATCGTCGAACGTGGACAGGCCTGCCTCTCAGGCAGGGCGCCAAACGCATTGGCGAGCACATCGGCGGTTCGCAGCGCGACATCGGTGGCATCGAATGGACTTTTGGAAGGACCGTGGGCTCAGTCTATTGAGCACTCACAGCAAAGGCGCGCCTGTTCCCACTCCTTTCGTAGCGAGCACGCCCGCAAGCTGATCAAGACCGGTAGCGCGCGACCAGAGCCATGCGCCCGACGAGGAGAGCCCAATCCGTCGTTCCGTTCATCTCAATTCTCCCCAGCAACAGATCCCTTAGTCGCTTCTCACTCGGCCGGAGCCGCGTCGATGGCCGCGCTGCTGTCGGCCCGAACGGGCCCGAGAGATCCGATCGCAATCGCGCTGACGAGCGCAGCTCCGCCGATCGACCAGAAGACCGCATCGGGTCCACCGGTCGCCTGCTGCAGCAGCCCGATGACGCAGGCACCGAGAATCGCGCCCACGCGGCCGACTCCAAGCTCAATACTTACGCCGCTCGCGCGCTATTTGGTTTCATAGCACCCGGCGGTGAACTTATTCAGCAAACTCGTTGGCGCGACGCGACAGCTCCAGCGCCCTCTTGCGATCCGGGATTGCCTGAATCGCCGGCGCGTTGAGCGACAGCAGCATCGGCTCGATGCCGTGCGCGTCCATTTCCCTCACGCGCCGCTCCTGGATATCAGGCAGTCGCGCCTTGAACTCAGACCAGTCTTCGGCCGGCGAGACGCCAGCGCTGTCCTGAATGGTCTCCTCGATCGCAAAATGCTCCTCGAGCGCTATCTTTCCCTGCATCCATTTCACCTCGGATGGCTTTCGACCCTGCCGTTCATTGTGCCTTTCAGCCCGCCGACAGGATCTGCGACGGATCGGCTCCGACGCGGCCGGTTTCGCCGCCGGCGGCGACGCCGAGGCGGAAATCGTAGCGGATCGTCGGCATGCCTTTGGCCGGCGCGTCCGGATCATTGTCGCGCGGCAGGACCACGAGCGAGGTGGAGACGCCGAACACGGTGTCGGACTCGATATGCGGATCATTGCCGAGATAGATCGCCGTGACGAGTTCGCGGTAACCATCGGCGCTGATCAGGAAGTGGATGTGCGCGGGCCGGCAGCCATGGCGTCGTTGTGCCTGGATCAGGCCGCCGACGGGGCCATCCATCGGGATGAAGTAGCCCAGCGGCATGACGGTGCGGAAATGGAAGCGGCCGTCTGCATCGCAGCGGAAATTGCCGCGCATGTCCATCTGCTCGCCATGGTATTTCTGCATGTCGTATTCGCCTTTGGAATCGGTCTGCCACACCTGCACCAGAACGTTGGGCAGTGGCTTGCCGGCCTTGTCGGTGACCTGGCCATAGAGCAGCAGTTCCGGCCCTTCGGCCTTGGTGGCGATCGAGTCGCCCATCGCGAGGAACGGCGCATCCCGCTGGTAGAACGGGCCGAGCAGGCTGCTTTCGGTGCCCAGTTCGACGGCGGTCTTGTCATGCAGCAGGTTGATGAGCGCGCTGAGTCCGAGGACGTCGGACAAGAGAATGAACTCCTGTCGCGCGGACGTGCAGGTCTGGCCGACCTTGGTCAGGAAGCCGATCGCCGCCAGCCATTCCTCGGGCGCAAGGCTGACGTCACGGGCGAAATCGTGCAGGTGGCGCACCAGGCTTGCCATGACCTGCTTCAGCCGCAGGTCCGGCGTCCCGCTCATCTGTTCAAGCACCGCCTCGGTGACGCTCGTGGTCGTCAGGTCGCGCATCGTAATTCTCTCTCTGTTGTTGTTTGTCAGCCTGTCAGATGGCATCGCAGAATGAAGACCCGCGTTGTCGACGGGCAGCTCGCCACGCCGTATCGATTCTCGTCATCCCGCGAAGGCGACGAGAGCGGTGCTCACGTCGGCGCACCAGCATGCGGGATGCCTCTGACCGGGCCGATGAATAGGATCGTCTCCGAATGTGAGGCTACGATCCGGACCCGCCACTTTGCGGAATGGTGGGCAGGAGAAGGTAGCTTTGGTATTCGGCGCCTGTATGTATGCGGTTGGTGCCGCCAAATTCGTTTGAGGGACGATCATCTGGATCGTCGTGTAGAAACAAGCCGGATCCTCTCATGAGTCCTGTGGCCTGCGGTCGCTCGAAATCCTTGCCGCCGATCGTGAGACCCAACCGGTAGCCCCTGGGACACACGATGCTGGTGGGCCATATCTCGACGTCGAGTTCGTAGACCTCGTCCGGCTGCAACTTGGCGATCTCGTCGTGAGGATGATACGGGCGGTACGGCGTCGACTTCACCGGATCAATCTTCCGATGGGAGGCCCGTAGCCACCCTTGTGATACCGGTGCCTGCGGATCGTTGGCGCCCACGAATGTCACTTCTCCGCCGTCTGCATCGAACAGCCTCAGCGTCAGGAAAAGATCCATATCGCTGGACGAAGTTGAGACGAACAGTTTCGCTGCCACAGGGCCGGTGAACTCGGTGTCCGCCTCGAACGGCGCGGTCAGGAACGTAACGTCCTGCTTGAGAGCTTCGTATGCGACGCAGGCTGCGTCGTCAGCCATCTTAATCGTCATCGACCTCGAGGCTGCCTCGAGGTGATAGCGGATCCATTGCGTCTGCGGCAGCGGCCAGGCATCCGCCTTCCGACGGTGCGGTCCACGAGGATCGCGGATGGTCAGTAGGATACGCGGCTCATCGCGGAAGCCGTTCGTCTCGCCCTTCAGGAAGCAGTCGAAGAATCGCCTCTGCAGCTCCACCGCTTCGGGCAGGTACATCGACGCGAAGTGCGTATCGGTATGCATTTCGAGCCACTTCTCGGTCGACGCCGCTTCGGTGAACGCCGTGACGTTGCCGCGCAGGTGCAGGCCGAGTCCGCCCCAGTTGCCGGCCGACAGGAAGGGCGTCTTGATGCGCTCCGCAACGGGTCTTCGCAGCTTGAAATAGGCGTCATCGAAGGGGTGTTGCTGCCCCGCGGAAAACACGTTTGACAGGTTTCCCGGAAGCAAAGCTGGATTGATCGCAACGCCCGTCGATCTCTCGTGAGTAAAACGATCGCGATAAGGGCTGGCGGCATTGCCGTTCTGGTTCACCGCGATCTGCGAGTCCCACAATAATCGCAGGAACGCTGACGAAAAGATCCCGCCATGACGATAGAAATCGCGGTAGTGATCGAACATGCCTTCCCAGGGAATCATTGCAGCCAGATGGGGTGGCTGCAGCGCCGCGACTTGCCATTGTTTGATGGCGAGATAGGAGACTCCAAGGAGGCCAACGCGCCCATTGGACCACGGTTGCTTGCCTGCCCATTCGATCGCGTCGTAATAATCACGAGTCTGCAGTGGCGACATCATCTCGTAGAAGCCAGGCGATTTTCCCGTGCCGCGCGCGTCGACGACGACGACTGCGTAGCCGGACGGGACCCAGCGCTGAGGGTCGGGTACTTCCCATGTCAGGTAACGTCCGTCCGAATCCCCTTGCACGACTTCGGGATGATCGCGCAGAACAAAATCCCAGTACCGCTTGAAGTCGACCGCAACATCGGAGTCTTTGCCATAGGGTGTGAACGCGACGATCGGAGCGACCCGCGCGCCGCTGCCGTTCGGGCGAAAGACGTTACAATAGAGCAGGTGCCCGTCCATGAGAGGGATCGGCACATCCTTCTCAACGAGAATGTGACCGTCCGCGATCGCGTGGGGAGAAATTGAGTTCATTCGTTCATGATCCTTGGCTCGCAGGGTGGGAGCAAGAGACTGTCCCGCCGCGGTCTGATCATGCCCGGTCATGTTACAAGTGTATTGTAGAACCCCGACGCGGCGAGTGCGCAGTTGAGATCATCGTGCTGCGTCCCCATGCGTAAGATCGCTTCGGGCGGTCGGCCCGTCATGTCCCTGAAGTCGTGGATCATGTGCGCTTGATCGACATAGCCGCAGACCTGCGCAATTTCGGCCCAGCGCCCTCCCTGCCGTCCCGCTGCAATGACTCGCCCGAAGCGAGCCACCCTTGCAAAACGCTTGACGCTGGTTCCCACCATCGCGTGGAAACGTCTTGAGAGCTGCCTTTCGCTGATGTCGAGCTGCGCCGCCAATTGGCGCACCGATTTATTCGGCGTACGGCGCAACAACGAAATGGCGTGCTGGACAACCGGATCGGAGCTATGATTGCCCATGCGACGTGCCACAAATTCCTGCACATGTTGAGCCCGTCGGGCGGCTCCGGTCGCCTCCTCTAACCTCTCCTTGAGCAGTGACGCCTCGGTCGGGCCGAACAGGTCTGAAAAGCAGACATTGGCGTCAGTCAGAGCGTCCATTTGACCACCGGTGAAGCGAATGGCCGCTTCGGGCGTGAGGTGGACGATGATAGCTCCCACCGGTCCAGTCGGCCGAATTGTGATCGCACCGGTCTGGACGCCGGTCACTCTTTGACGAGAGTTGCCCGGATTGATCCGCTGATTTGAAGTCGCGGGCGCCCGAAAGTGCAGGCACAAAGTCGGTGAGATCGCGGGAAAGACCCGAAACGTCATCGCACGCGCGGAGTGAGCGTCGGGAAGATCAATATCCCAGATGGTTTCGACAACGTCCGCAAGTGCAGGCTTGGGCGGGAAGAATGTGAATGCTGACAAGGTGACCTCGATGAAAGGGCGGACCACATGAAGGTATCTGAATGTGCAACACCACGCTGCGCCCGGCTTGAAAATATCGGACAGGCAGCTGCCGAAGCTGCGTTGCCCCGTGTTGAGTGCGCACGTAACCAAGCCATTCGAATGAAGTCCGCGGCAGCTCGCGGATCACATCTCGGGGAGCTAACCCGTCGTCGGCTGGCGGGCGTTCTTTGACTGTGAAGGCGGCCAGCGCTGAGGCTGGCCAGGTTCCATTAGATTGGCGGCTCAGACCTGCGCCGTGCCACCGTCAACGAATAGTTCCGCGCCGTTCACGAAGCTCGAATCGCTCGAAGCCAGGAACACAGCGGCGTTGGCAATCTCTTCGGGGTCTCCAACCCGACCGGCCGGTACTTGGGTCGCCAGAAAGTCGAGCAGACCCTTTTGGTTTGCCTCTTCTGGACCGGCGAGGTTGACGAGGCCCGGCGTCCGGGTCGGGCCGGGGCTGAGGACGTTGACCCGGATGCGACGCTCCTTGAGATCCAGAATCCAGCTGCGCGCGAGATTGCGCACCGCGGCCTTGGAGGCGCTGTAAACGCTGAAATTCGCGGTGCCCATGATGCCGGTGGTCGACCCGGTCAAGATGACCGAGGCAGCGTCGACCAGCAGCGGCAAGGCCTTTTGTACCGTGAAGATCAGGCCCTTCACATTGCGGCCGAAAGTGTCCTCGTAGTGCGCCTCGGTGATCGCGCCCAGCGGCAGCATGGCGCCGCCGCCGGCCGACACGAAGAGCACGTCGATACGGCCCTTCGCGGTCTTCACGGTTTCGAACAACCGGTCGAGATCGGCGAGATTGGCCGAGTCTGCTTGTACACCGGTGGCGCTCGAGCCGATGGCCGCAACCGCCGCGTCAAGTTCGGACTTGCGCCGGCCGGTGATGAAGACATGGGCGCCTTCGGTCGCGAACTGTTTGGCGACGGCCAAGCCAATCCCGGAGCTGGCGCCGGTGACGACCGCGACTTTATTTTCGAGTTTTCTTGTCATCTGATAATTTCCATCGGCGTTTTTATCGACAGCGGAGGTATCGACATGACCTCGCGTTCGAAATAGAAATGACTGCAAACCATCGTTGCAGAACTGTCGATGTCGAAAATGCCGGATTTCGAGGGCTTGGCGATGTTCGCCAAGGTGGCCGAGGAGCGATCTTTCGCCGGCGCCGCCCGCGCGATGGGCGTTTCGGTCGCGACGGTCTCGCGAGGCGTCACCCGGCTCGAAGAACGCCTCGGTGCCCGATTGTTCAATCGGACGTCCCGTCAACTGGCGTTGACAGACTTCGGGCTGACCTTGGCGGAGCGGGCAACGCACATTTATTGCGAGGCGGAGGATGTGGAAAACGCTGCGCGTGAACTCTCCAGCCGTCCGCGCGGGCTCATTCGTCTCGCGGTGCCGATGTCGTTCGGCTTACGCTGGGTCGCGCCGATCCTCCCATCCTTTTTCCGACTCTATCCCGAGGTGACGATCGATCTGCACTTGAGCGATGCGGTGGTCGACCTGATCGGAGATGGATTCGATGCCGCCTTGCGCATCGCCGTCTTGCCGGACTCTTCGCTCGTTGCCAGAAAACTGTGTCCGATAGCGCGCTTCATCGTCGCGTCACCGACCTATCTCGTCGAG
>Ga0335084_10000906_pt1 | contig 26616 bp, 20 predicted proteins | sample Lox_Sample_44_FD_206721 | JGI IMG/M metagenome (GOLD analysis project Ga0335084, IMG submission 206721) | Soil microbial communities from Loxahatchee National Wildlife Refuge, Florida, United States - Lox_Sample_4.4 | ecosystem: Environmental > Terrestrial > Soil > Wetlands | place: USA... | reverse complement strand
CCGCGCCGAAGCGACAGCGACACCGCGCCGCGCGTCAGCCCTGCGCGCCAGTAGCGGCCCTCCGCCAGGATCACGTCAGGGCCTCACCACGAGCGGCCGCGCCACCTCGGGCGCAGGCTGCTCGCGCAGGATCGGGGCGAGCCACGTCTCGACGAAGGCGCGCGCCGGCAGCAGGCGCGAGTCGTCCGGCTCGCGCAGCGCTTTCGCCGCCGCCAGACACGCTCTCGCGTCGGGCTCGCGGCCGCCCTTCCAGAGGAGGAACGCCACCTCTTCCAGCCGGAGCGCCAGCAGCTCGCCGCTCTCGCCGCTCGCGAGCTCCTTCGCGGCCTCGTCGAGCGCACGGTCCTGCTGATCGCCGCGCGCCGCCTGCGAGACGACCAGCACACCCTCCCGCGACTGCGCCACCCGCATCGCGAGCTCCTGGAGCACGCGCGGCTCGGGCGGCCACGGCCCGATCGCGCCCTCGCGCACCAGCTCCGCCACGCGGCGGCCCGCCACGGTCGACTCGGGCTCCGGCGCGAGCGCCGCGCGCGCCTGCTCGCCCGGCGTCTGCGCGCCCGCCTCGAGCTCCGCGATGCGCGAGCGCCACTCCGCGAATCCGCGCGGCAGCGCGCGCGACGCCGGATGGCGCGCCGCGGCGCGCGCGACCAGCGCACGCGCCGTCGCGGGCGACACCGCGACGCTCGTCTGCCCCGCACCGCGCGCGGAGTCGCGCAGCCAGCGGCGGATGTCGCGCCGCGCGGCCGAGAAGACCTCGAAGTCGAGCACGCCGCGCGCGTCGTCGACCACGATCTGGAAGAGGCGAACGCCGCCACCCGGATGCGAGGTCGCGAGCGCGACGACGCGCCCGCCGCGGGCGTCGAGCGCGGTGATGCGCGCCTCGTCGATCGCGTCGGAGAGCGAAGGCAGGGTGGCGACGCGCGCGACCGGCGCGTCCGGCGGTGGCGCCGCGCCGCGCGTGCGGAGCCCGTGGACGAGGCGGCGCACGATCTTGCGCGCGGACTTCGGAAGCGACGCCTCATCCAGCGTGAGGAGCGCCGCGCCCGAGCCCTCGGCGTCCCGCGCCCACGAGGCGGCGAGCTCCTCGGCCGCCGCGGGCTCGTTCGCGAGCAGCCACGAGAGCACGCGCAAGCGGCCCGGCGCATCGAGCGCTTCGGCCAGCCGCGACGGATCGCCGTTCGCGGGACGGATCGCGTCGGCGTCGCGGCGCAGCGCCTGCGCGGCGCGCTCGAGCGCCTCGGGCAGCCCTCTCTGCGCCCCGCTCATCGCGACTCCGCGATCACCCATCGCAGGTACGCTCGGCTGCCGTCCGTCACGGGCAGTGCCACGACCTCTGGAAGCTCGTAAGGATGGAGGGCACGCACGCGCGCCGCCAGCGCGCCCGCGCGCTCCGCCCTCGTCTTCGCGACCAGCATCACCTCGGACGCCTCCTCCACGGCGCCCTTCCAGCGGTAGATCGAGCGCACCCCGGGCAGCACGTTCACGCAGGCGGCCAGACGCTCCTCGACCAGCGCGCGCGCGATGCGCCGCCCGGTGTCCTCGTCGGGCGCGGTCACGAGGAGCGCCACCACGTCCTCCTTCACGACGCCTCCGCCAGGCGCCGCTGCTCGGAGAGCGCGAAGCGGTCCGTCATGCCCGCGATGTAGTCGGCGATCGCGCGCTGGTGGCCGTCCGGCTCGAAGCGCTCGCGCACCGTCTTCGGCAGGCGCAGGGCGTCCGCGGCGTAGGCCTCGAAGAGCTCGCCGATCACGCCCTCGGCCGGCGCGTTCATCTCGAGCACGCGCGGGTGGTGATAGAGGCGCTCCGACAGGAAGCGCTTCAGCGCGAGGAAGCGCGCCGCCGTCTCGGGCGAGAAGCCGATCAACGGCTCGCGGCACTGGCGAACCTCGTCGATGCTGCGCGCGCCGGAGCGCGCGATGCGCTCCGCGCTCGCCTCGGCGAGGTCGCCGACGAGCGCGTTGATCAGCGCGACGATCGTCTGCGAGTGCAGCATGCGCTCTTGTGCCGCGCCGACGCGTTCGCGCGTCGCGACGAGCGTGTCGCGCCAGAGCGGCACGGCGTCGAGCTCGGCCGCGTCGAGCAGGCCCGAGCGCAGGCCGTCGTCGATGTCGTGGTTCGTGTAGGCGATCTCGTCGGCCTTGTCGGCGAGCTGCCCCTCGAGCCCGCGCTGCGGCGTCGCCTCCGGAACCGGGAGCGGGTGATCCCAGTGGCAGCCGTGCTTCAGGATCCCCTCGCGGCTCTCGTAGGTGAGGTTCAGGCCGCGGAAGCTCGGGTAGCGCTCCTCGAGCCAGTCGACGACGCGCAGGCTCTGCCGGTTGTGGTCGAAGCCGCCGTAGGGCTTCATCAGGCGCGCGAGCACGCGCTCGCCCGCATGACCGAAGGGTGTGTGGCCGAGGTCGTGCGAGAGCGCGATCGCCTCCGCGAGCTCCTCGTTCAGCCGCAGCATGCGCGCCAGGGTGCGCGAGATCTGGCTCGCTTCCAGGCTGTGGGTCAGGCGATTGCGGTAGTGGTCGCCCTCGTGCGGCACGAAGACCTGCGTCTTGTACTCGAGCCGGCGGAAGGCGCGCGAGTGGACGATGCGATCGCGGTCGCGCTGATAGGCCGTGCGGTAGGGATGTTCGGGCTCGGGGAAGAGCCGACCTCGCGACGCCGCGCTGTGGGCGGCGACCGGCGCGAGCCGCTCGTCCTCTTCGCGCTCGAAGCGCTCGCGGGTGCGGAGCGCCGTCATCGCGCCGGCTCCGCGCGCTGGCGCTCCGACGCGTCGCGCTGCGCGGCCTCGAGCACGCGCTCGAGCTGTCGGCGGGAGTCGGCGTCGATGCGGTCGAGCGGCGGCGCAGATCGGGGTCCGCCGCGGACCGCGGCGAAGAGCGCGGCGCAGACCAGCGCCAGGCCCAGGCCCAACCACAAGAGGCGACGCACGCTTCCCTCGCTCCTCGAGTCCCGTCGACCGCAGCGCGCCCGGGGGTTCGGGGCGGCTTCTGCGCGCCGTCGGCGCATCTCGCGTCGGCGCGGCACCGGTTCGTCGCGGGCGGGCCGAGAGTAGGAATGCCCCCCCAGGGTGTCAACCGGATCGCCGAGGCCCGGGCAAGATCGAGCGCGTAGACTGGGCCCGTGTTCAGCGCGCGGCTCCCCCGTCGCCTCCTGCTCGGCCCCGGTCCTTCGAACGTCCACCCGCGCGTGCTGGCCGCGCTGGCGCAGCCGCTGGTCGGCCACCTCGATCCGGCCTTCCTGGCGCTCCTCGACGAGGTGCAGATGCGCCTGCGCGGCCTCTTCGGCACGCGCAACGCGCTGACCCTCCCGATCTCGGGCACCGGCAGCGCGGGCATGGAGGCCTGCTTCACGAATCTGATCGAGCCCGACGACGAGGTGCTCGTCGGCGTCGCGGGCGTCTTCGGCGAGCGCATGTGCGAGCTCGCGCGGCGTCTCCGCGCGCGGCTGCACCGCGTCGACGCCGAGCCCGGCACCGCGCTCGATCCGTCCGCGATGGCCGAGGCAATCTCGCGCGTGCGCCCGAAGCTCGTCGCCTTCGTGCATGGCGAGACCTCGACCGGCGTGCTGCAGCCGGTGACGGAGATCGCGGCCGCCGCGCGCGCCGCGGGCGCGCTGTTGCTGCTCGACTGCGTCACCACGCTCGGCGGCGTGCCGGTCGAGATCGACGCCTGGGGCATCGACGCCGCCTACAGCGCCACGCAGAAGTGTCTCGCCTGTCCGCCGGGGCTCGCGCCCTTCACGTTCGGCGAGCGCGCGCTCGCGCGCGTCCGGGCGCGCCGCACGCCGACGCCCTCCTGGTACTTCGACGTAAGCCTGCTCGCCTCCTACTACGGGAGCGAGCGCGTCTACCACCACACGGCGCCGATCTCCTCGATCGTCGCGCTCGCCGAGTCGCTGCGCATGCTCGAGGAGGAGGGCCTCGCGGCGCGCGGCGCCCGCCACCGGATCGCGTCGGAGGCGCTGCTCGAGGCGATGCGGCCGCTCGGCTTCACGCCGCTGGTGGAAGATCCCTGGCGGCTCCCGCCGCTGACCTCGCTGCGCCTGCCCGAGGCCGTCGTCGCGCGCGGCGAGGCGGCGGTCCGCCGCGAGCTGCTGACGCGCTTCGGCATCGAGGTCGGCGGCGGGCTCGGCAAGCTCGCGGGTCAGATCTGGCGCGTCGGCCTGATGGGCGAGAACGCGCGCGTGATCCACGTCGAAGCGCTGCGCTTCGCGCTCGAACGCCTGCTCGCGTGAGCGCGACGCGGCGTTGACTCGCGCCGCGCGCTTCTGATAGAACCGCCGCGTTCGGAGGCAGGTGTCCTCCGCCGCGGATCGCCGGGGCGGAGGCGGATCCCGGTGGCGGAGGTCGCCGCGCGGGGTCTGCGGGAAGCCGGTGAGAAGCCGGCGCGAGCCCGTCGCTGTAACCGGGGACGTTCACCGACAGACGCCACTGGTGCGGTCCGCACCGGGAAGGCTCGGTGACCGGGTGATCCGGGAGTCAGAAGACCGGCCTGCTTCGCGTGATCCCACCCGGATGCCCGGAAGCGGCGTCCTCTGGAGAATCGTCATGCGACATCGCGCGCTTCGCGCCATCGGTCTGTGCTGCGCTCTGCTCTCCCCTCTCGCCTCCCGCGCCCTCACCATCGACTTCGAAGACGTGGGCGCAGGTCTGCCGATCGGCAGCGATTTCTTCTACGACGGTCACAGCGCGAGCCCCGGGCCGACCGACTGGACGTCGGGCGGCGCCACCTTCCACAACGAGTTCACGAATTTCGGCGGCGGATGTTGCTGGCAGGGCTTCGGTTATTCGCAGACGACCGACACGACCACGGCCGGCCCCGCCAACGACATGAGCGCGATCGCGGGCAGCGGAGCCGGCGGCAGCGCGACCTACGCGGTCGGCTTCACCGGCGGCGCGGCCGGCGGAGGGGGGATCAGCACGATCGCGTTCGGCGCGGACGTCTCGCTCGACAGCGTGTGGATCACCAACACGACCTGGGCCGCCCTCTCGATGCAGCAGGGCGACGCCTTCGCAAAGAAATTTGGCGGAGCGAGCGGAAACGATCCGGACTTCTTCCGGCTCACGATCACCGGGCGCAACGCGCAGGGCGCCGCGGTCGGCTCGGTCGACTTCTATCTCGCCGACTACCGCTTCGCCGACCCCGCGCTGGACTACATCGTTCGCGACTGGACTCGCGTCGATCTCACCTCCCTCGGCCCGGTCCGCTCGCTCGACATGAGCCTCGACTCGAGCGACGTCGCCTTCGGCTTCCTGAACACGCCGGCCTACTTCGCGCTCGACGACCTCGTGGTCGTGCCGGAGCCGGGCACCGGAGCGCTGCTGGCGCTCGGGGTGGCCAGCCTCGCCGCGCGGCGCCGGCGCCCCTAGCGAACTTCAGGGAGCCTCCACTTTGACGGCGCACAGCTGTGCGTCGGGCAGACCGACGGCGACGAGCACGTCCGCCCCCGTGTAGTCGAGGCCCGGCGCACCCGGCCGGACCCGCAGCAGCGACGGCCCGCGCAGCAGTCCGAGCGACGAGAGCGGCTCGAAGAGCGGATCGCTGCCGCCATCCGTGAAGCGCTCGCGCGGCACGGGCACGGGCGGCGAGCCCGAGAGGTCGATGCGCACGCGCGCGAGCGTGCCGTCGCAGTAGTCCGTCGCAAGCGCCAAGGTGCCCGCGTCGTCGATCGCGACGTGCGTGTAGCCCTCGCACTGCGCGGGCGGCGGTCCGTCCGCGCGGTCGGGCAGGACGAGCGGATCGTCCGCGTCGAAGATGCGGGCGTCCGGGAAGCCAGCGGTGAGGCCGTCGAGCAGCACGGGCGGGCCGGAGCCCTCGTAGAGCCGGGGATCCTCGAGCGGCGCGAGATCGATCGCATAGAGCTCGCGGCGCGACGAGGCGCCGAGGAGCCCGATGCGGCCGCTCGGGTCGATCGCGATGCGGTCGAACGAAGGTCCCGCGTAGCCGAGCGGGATGCTCGCGGCGATCCGCAGGCTCGCCGCGTCGATCACGTCGACCGCCGACGCCGTCATCACGTTGCCGCTGCCCGTACCGGAGCCGATCGCGCCCGTGATCGTGACGAGCACGAGCTCCCGGCCGGCACGCGTCACGTGGCGCGTGACGCCGGTCGGGTCGAAGCCAGTCGTCCACAGGACCGGCGTCTCGGGATCGGGAGACACGTGCAGCGCGCCGCCCGACTCGTCGAAGTCGTAGACGAGCACGGTGCCTGGGTGGAAGCGCGCCTGACCCGAGCTCCGCAGATTCGAGGTCGCAACGAAGAGATGCCCCGCGGCGACGGCCTTCCCGGCCGTGAGATTCGTGGTGAAGCTCGCCGGCGCGGCAGCGCAGCGCGAATCCGCGGCGACGCGAATGCCGCCCGAGTCGAGCGCGCCGCTGCCCGGGTAGACACAGGCGCGCGTCGAGATCGCCGTGCGCGGCGCCTCGAGTCCGTCCTGCGGCAGGAACGGGTAGTCGGCGGCGTCGAACGCGGGCGCGTCGGTCGGATTCCGCACCCACGCGCTGTGGGGCGCGCCCGTCGCCGGATCCTCCAACAGCACCTCCTCGTAGTTGCTCGCGCTGACGAGCGCGAGATCCGGCGACGGGATCGCGACCTCGCCCATCACCGGCGAGAGCGGGAAGAACCCGAGCGCCTGACTGCGCACAGAATCGCCGACGCCATCGCCGTCGCTGTCCTCTCCATCCGGCGGAATCGGCCCGACCGTCAGCACGCGCGGGCGGCTGCCCCGCAGATCGAAGGCGACGAGCGCGGGTGGGAGGAACTGCACCAGCGCGGCGCGATCGGCGTCGCGGGGAACGAGCTCGAAGCCCGACGGCAGCGACCCCGCGACCGGCGTGCAGCGCGCGTCGAGGACCGTGTCCTTCACGACGAGGCCGTCGCCGCCCCCGCCCGACCCCTTACAGGCCAGCGCGCAGAGCGCCGCGGCGACGAGGCCCCGCCTCACCACGACGCCTCGAAGCCGGCCGAGAGATTCCGCCCCGGCTGGGGAAACGCGATCGTGTCGCGCACGGCCTCGTCGCCGAGATTGTTGCCCTCGACGAAGATCCAGAAGCGCGAGAGCCAATGCGAGAGCGGGAGTCCGGTCAGCGACGCGAGGTCGTAGGCGGCGCTCGCGTTCCAGACGGTGCGCGACGGCAGATAGCGGCCCCCTCCTTCGTTCACCAGGATCTTTCCGGTGTAGAGCATCTCGCCGACGAGCTTCCACGCATCGGGCGGTCCGAGCTGCACCCTCGCGAAGCTCTCCCGATCCGGCAGACCCGGCAGGCTCTTGCCCGTCGCGTTGCGCTCCGAGTCGAGCTCGGTGTGGTTCAGCGCGACGCGGAGATACGGCGTGAGCTGGAAACGGAGCGAAAGCTCGGCGCCCTGCACGGTCGCCTCGCCCGTATTGACCGGCGCGATCGTGCCGTTGTTGACCTCGAGCCAGACGATCGAGTCGTCGATGTCGCGGCGGAACCAGCCCGCGACGAAGTGGGCGTCCTCGATGGGGCCGACGCGGTCGAAGAGCAGCTCGAAGCCCGCGTCGAAGTTCCAGGCCTGCTCGGGATCGAGGTTCGGGTTCCCCCGGATCGAGCCCTGGTCGGGGTAGTAGAGCTCGTCGAAGCTCGGCGCGCGGTAGGCCCGCCCGGCGTTGGCACGCAGCCGCAGCCAGCTCCACGGCGACACCACGAGACCGGCCGCCGGGATCCACTCGAAGCCGAAGCCCTCGGTCTCCTCGGCGCGGAGCGCCGGCACGAAGAGGACGCGGTCTTCGAGCACGCCGAGCTGGCCCTGCATGCGGAAGGCGCCGGTCAGGCGATCCCGATCCGGCTGCTGGTCGGACGAGAATGCGTCGCGCGAGCCGTCGAGCGCGACGTCGAGGCGACCCGCGACCGGGCCGAAGCCCAGGCGCCAGCCGCTCGCGAGCTGGGAGCCGAGCGTCGCGATCTTTGCGCGCACGTCCTTCGGCGCATCGAAGAGCGCGAGCGGGTCGTGGTACTCGCTGTCCTCGGTGCGCTGGTAGAGCGCGAGCTCGAGCGACTCCTGCGCCGGAAGGAATCCCGGCGCCGCATAGCGAAGCTGCGCGAGGTTGCTCCAGTCGGTGCTCTGCGCCTTCGGATTCTGGCCCGCGTCGTCCCCGCTGCCGTCGTCGAGGCCGGGCTCGCCGCCGTCGGAGTGCACGAAGTAGTCGCCGAAGCGCAGCTCGCCCGGGCCGAGCTGCACCCCGGCTCCGAGCGTGGCGCCGTGCTGGGTGCGCTCGTTGTTGATGCGCGTCGCCTTCGACGGCACGAAGGGCGACGGCACGCCGTCGGGCCCCTCGAACCGAGGCCGCGCGAACTCGAAGTCTCCGTCGGTGTGGAGGCCGCAGTAGCCGAGCGCGTAGTCGAATCGCCCTTCGCGCGCGGCGCGAAAGGCCGAGCCCTCCCACGTGTTCCACGCTCCGCCCGTCAGCGACCCGCGGTTCTCGGGTCGCTCCTCGGCGCCGCGCGTGACGAGATTCACCACGCCGCCGACCGCTCCGCTCCCCTCGCGCACGGCGCCGGCTCCGCGCGTGATCTCGACGCGGTCGATCAGCGGCACGCACACGCGCGAGAGATCGAGCCCTCCCGTCAGCATCGAGTTCGCGCGCACGCCGTCGATCGCGACGACCACCTGCGACGCGGTGGATCCGCGGATCGAGACCTCCGAGCGGTCGCCCGCGCCGCCGAATCGGCGCACGCTGACGCCGACCTGCTGCTCGAGGAGATCCGCGAGATCCTGGCTCTCGGCCTCGTAGTCGTCGGTCGAGATCACATCGCCGAATGCGGTCGGCTCCTCGAGCGTGCCGGGTCGGACGCCTTCCACGACGATCACGTCGGCGGGCGCGTGCTCCTCGTCCGGGTCCGCCGGAGCGGACGGCGTCTGGGCCACCGCCGCGCCCGCCGCGAGGAGGGCCAGCGCGCCCGACGCGCCGCGCACGAAGAGACCCATCGGGGGCGTGCCCGTCGTCAGGCCGCGCGCGCGCGCCGCGCGCGCGGCAGCGCGGCCAGCGCGGCGATGCCGGCGGCGAGCAGCGCCGTTCCGTCCGGCTCGGGCATCGCGTGGAGGACACCGACGCCCTGCAAGTCGAAGCCGCCCTGCGCGAAGGGCGTCGGATACGGGTCGTAGACGGGCTGGTTCTGCGAGTCGAAGGTCGAGCCGTTGCCGATCACGTCCACCACCCGCACGTAGGCGATGTGCTGGAGATCGACACGACGCTGCGTCACCAGCGGATCGTTCGCGAGCTCGGCGAGGTCGAAGCCCGTGCCGAGCCCGATCGGCTGATCCCCCGCGAAGTACCGGAGGTCGCTCGGATCGAGCGTGCCGAAGGCGGGCACCGGATCCCGCTGGAGCGTGATCGCGCGGAAGCGCGCGAAGTCGACGCCGTTGCTCGAGACCTCGACGAAGGCGAGCTCGGCGAAGAGACCGTCGGGTCCGTAGAAACCGTTCTCGAAGACGGCGAGGTCGTCGCCCGGTCCGTCGCCGATGCCGCTGTCGAAGTGGAGCGTGATGGTGCCGCCGTCGCCGAGCGAGACGACGTCGAAGGGATCCGTCCCCGTCACCGGCCCGAGCGCCGTCTCGGGCGTGCCCTGGCTCGCGTCGCCGAGCGCGGGGTTCGCGATGTCGAGCGGCCCGCGGTCGAAGGCCGCGACGCCGGTGGCCCACGCCACCATCTCGGAGGGCGTGTGTCCGGGCTCCGTGTAGGGACCGGCGAATGCCGGCGCGCTCACGCTCCAGGCTAGGAGGCAGGCGCGTGCGAGGCGGGCCATCGGCTCTCCCGACGAGCGCGCCGCAACCGGGCGGCTCGACGTAGGTGGCCCGCGAAGCCTTCGACGACAGCAAGGAACCATCTCGCGACGGGAGGCATGCCGGGATCCTCTTCCTGGTCCTCGAAGAAGAGCGAGCCACGAGAGAGGGCCGGTTTTCTGGCTCCCGGATCCACCGACCGCCGACCCTTCCCAGCCCTCGCGGGCCAGTGGTTCACTCGGCGATCGTCCCCGGTTACAGCGACGGGCTCGCGCCGGACTCGCACCGGACTTCCCGCAGACGGCGCATTCCTGGTCGGAGCTGCCGTCCGCCCCCCGAGCGCTCGCACTCGCGCGCGCCCGAGCGGGTCACCCTCTCGGTTCTGGAATACGCGTGGATACCAGAGGCGAGGCCGCGGAGTCAATGCTCGTCGAGCCCGACGCGGCGGGACGCGTGGGGGTCGATCGCGTCAAGTCCGGTCTCCGGAGACCCGATGCGGATGGGCCAGCGGAGCGATCGTGAAGCTCGTCGCCTGTCCGGATTGCCATGCCCAGTACGACGTGACGACCGTCGCGGCGGAGCGCTTCGCCTGCCGCTGCGGCACGATGCTCGAGAACCGCGCGCTCGCTGCGGTCGACGCACGCATCCAGCGCTGCGCGTCGTGCGGCGCGAACGTGCTCGAGAGCGCCCCGGCCTGCGACTACTGCGGCGCCGCCGTGGTCCGCGAGTCGGCGCACCTCTCGCTGATCTGCCCCGAGTGCTTCGCGCGCAACGCCGACGCGGCGCGCTTCTGCGCCGCCTGCGGCGTGGCCTTCCGGCCGGAGCCCGTTCCCGACGAGGCGCCCGCGCTCGCGTGCCCCGCCTGCGAGTCGCCGATGAAGCCCTCTCACGTGGCGGACGTCCCGCTCTGCGAGTGCCCGCAGTGTCACGGGCTGTGGGTGCCGGGCGAGCGCTTCGAGGACCTGATCCGACGCGCGGCCGAGGCGCGCCGCGCGGCCGCCATCCCGCCCGCCCCGCGCGTGCACGGCGGCAATCCCAGCGCGAGGCCGATCCGCTACCGCAAGTGCCCGAAGTGCGCCGCCTTCATGCTGCGCAAGAACTTCCGCCGCTCCTCGGGCGTCGTGATCGACGTCTGCCGCACGCACGGCACCTGGCTCGACGCCGACGAGATCGAGGAGATCGCCGGCTTCATCCTGTCGGGCGGCGAGACCTCGTCGGCGCTGGAGGACGAGCATCGCAACGCCGAGGCGCTCGCGGCCTCGGCGAGGCTTCGCTGCGCCAGCGAGATCACCGCGCAGCACGCGATCTTCGGCAGCAGCACCACGCCGCGTCGGACCAGCCTGCTCGGGCTGCTGATCGATCTCTTGAGGAGCTAGGAGAACCCCATGGGCTTCATCGACAAGCTTCGCAGCGAGCTGATCGACATTATCGAGTGGGTGGACGACAGCCGCCACACGCTCGTGTGGCGCTTCCCGCGCTACCACAACCAGATCAAGCACGGCGCGCAGCTGATCGTGCGACCGGGCCAGGCCGCAATCTTCGTGCATCGCGGACGCATCGCCGACGTCTTCGGGCCGGGCCAGGTTCGCCTCGACACGGGCAACCTGCCCGTGCTCGCCACGCTGGCCGGCTGGAAGTACGGCTTCGACAGCCCGTTCAAGGCAGAGGTCTACTTCGTCTCGACGCGCCAGGTCACCGACCTCAAGTGGGGCACGCCGAATCCGGTGCTGATGCGCGATCACGACTTCGGGCCCGTGCGCGTGCGCGGCTTCGGCACCTACACGCTGCGGGCGCGCGACCCGAAGCGGCTGCTCGGGGAGCTGGTCGGCACGGACTCCATTTTCGAGGCCGACGAGATCCACGAGCTCGTGCGCTCGATCGTCAGCCAGGCGTTCGCGGACGTGCTCGCCAAGTCCGAGATCGCGCTGCTCGACCTCGCTTCGCACTACGCCGAGCTCTCGGAAGAAGTGCGCCGCACGGCCGAGAGCCGCATCGATGACGAGTACGGGCTCGAGATCCCGCAGCTCGTGATCGTGAACGTGTCGGTGCCGGCCGAGGTCGAGCAGGCGCTCGACGCGCGCACCAGCGTCGGCGTGATCGGCGACCTGCATGCGTTCCAGAGCTACCAGCTCTCGCGCTCCCTGCCGGCGGCGGCTGAAAATCCGGCGGGCGGGCTAGCCGGCGCCGGAGTCGGCGTCGGGATGGGCATGGCGGTCGCGCAGCGCTTCGGCGAAGGCGCGGCGCCCGGCGCCGCGCCGCCGCCGCCTCCGCCTTCCGGCTGGCACCTGGTCGAGGCGGGCCGCAGCGTCGGGCCGTTCTCGCTGGAGGAGCTCTCGCGCGCCGTCGCGCAGGGCCGCCTGACACAAGACACGATGGTGTGGTCGGCCGGCCTGCGCGATTGGACGCCGGCGCGCAGCGTGCCGGCGCTGGCCACACTGTTCGGTGCGACGCCGCCTCCGGTGCCGACGCGCTGAGACGCTCTCAGTCTTTGTGGCCGATCTCGCGCCCGAGCGCCGACTTGGCAAGCAGGCGTACGCCCGCGTCCGGGTGCTTCTCCGCGAGCTCGACGAGCGCCTGCGCGGCCTCCGGTCCGCCCGCGAGGGCGAGCGCCGCCACGATCTCGCGCGTCAGCTCGGGCGAGGCCGCGGGCAGCGCGTCGCGAAGGGTCGGCACCGCTTCCGGACCGCGCTGCGCCAGCGCCAGCAGCGCCGCCAGGCGGACATCGCGGTCGGCGTCGAGCAGCGCGGGCCGCAGCTCCGGCGCGCCGGCGATTCCCTTCATCGCGAGCCATCGCTGCGCGGCAATGCCGCGCACCGACGCCGCGGGATCGCTTCGCAGCACGCGGGGCAGGCGCTCGAGCGCGCTGCCGGTCGCGAAGCGCGCTCCCGCCGCGCGCAGCGGCTCGGAGTCGCGCACGGCGAGCAGCCGCTCGGCGAGCGCCGCGGGCAGACCGTCGTCGATCCGTCCGAGCGCCTCGTAGACGCGCGAGGGCGCGAGCGCGTCGCGGCTCGCGTAGGCATCGAGCGTGGGGCGCAGTGCGCGCAGCGGGCCGCTGCGGATCAGCGCGAGCAGGCCGGCGACGAGATCGTCCGGCGCGTCGGGGCGCAGCAACGCCGCGACGAGCCTCGCCGCCGAGCTCGGATCGATCTGCGCGTCGAGATTCGGGACGGCGGCCAGCCGCTCGACGCCGGCCGCGGCGAAGGACGGCTCCGCCTCCGCGGCGATGTCGACCAGATAGCCGACGCCGGCGTTGCGCTGGCGCATCTCGGCCGGCAGCGCGAGATAGTGCTGGAGCAGCAGCAGCGCTCCGAGGCTCGGCGCGCGCAGGAAGGCGTCGCCCTTCTCCGCGATGGCGAGCGTGCTCGCGCGCAGCTTCGGATCGGGGAAGCGCTGGCGCCAGATCGACTGCCCGGGTAGCGACTCGAGCGCGCACAGCACACGGTCGCCGGCGGCGAAGCGGACGGGGCGCTGGTGCGCGAGCTCCTCCCACGCGACGGCGACGCGCGATCCCGCCTCGCCGCCGTAGAAGGAGCGCTCGATCGTCGCGTCCGCGACCCAGGTCTCGCCGTCCACGCGGCGCGGCTCCTCGAAGACGAGCACCGCGGCGCCCGGACCGCGCTCGAGCGCCGCGAAGAGATGCACGCCGCCGGCGGCGGGCTCCCCCTCCGCAGCAACCGGCGACGCGCCCGCCGCACTCCACAGCGCCGCGACGCAGGCCGCCGCGGCGAAGCGCCGCCTCAAGGCCCGACGTAGAGGGCGTTCGTGAAGCCGAGCGCCATGGTTCCGCTCTGGCCCACGTTGCCGTCCACGAGATTCGCGAGCGTGGTTTTGCCCGCCGTCGCGAGGCTCTGCGGGTACACCGGGAACATCGGGCCGCAGACGCCGTCCGTGCCCTTCACCACCGCGACGAACCAGTCGCCCTCGGCGACGCCGGTGAAGGTATGCGTCACGGCCGCCTCGAGCCGCTCGGCGCCCGGCACGCTCGGCGCGACGTTCACGACGTCGATGTCGAAGTCGCCGTCGCCTGTGGTGGCGGGGTTGCAGTCGCCTTCGACCAGCGTCAGCAGCGGCGTCGCGGAGTAGAGGTACGGCTTGGTCGGATCGACCACCACCGAGCTCACGTGACCGCCCGTGTTGCTGTAGATCTCGATGCGGTCCCACGCGGCCCAGCGCGGCGACTGCACGTGGATCTCGAGCGTCACCTCGCCGTTGTTCGTCGCGACGTGGGTGCTGCCCCCCTTTCGTGAGGTCGGCGACCGCGCCCGAGCCATCGCCGGCCAGCAGGCGCGTCTGCACGTAGATGCCCTGCCCGCCGACCGCGCGACCCTCGACCACCGAGCTCGCGAGCTCGCTCTCCTGGTAGAGCAGCGGCGTATCGTTGCCGGGGCTCGTCGCGGTCCAGGTGCGCGCGCCGGCTGTCCGCATCTGGCGGTACTCGTGCGTGTCGGTGTCGGCGATCGCCGTCGTCTCGATTCCCTGGTCGAGCAGGTTCATCCAGATGCCGATGCGGCTGCCCGTGAACTCCACCGGGTGCGCGCGGCTCGATCCGTTCCACAGCTCGAGCGCGGGGAACGCATAGAAGATCTGGCCCGGCGGCGGATTCGCCGGGTCGAGCCGCAGATTCTTGCGGTCGGTCGCGGTGAGCGAGTCCTGAGGCGGCACCAGCGCCGTGTTGATCTTCAGCGGCGCGAAGTGGCTGTCGATGTGGTTGATCTGCACCGTGGTGTAGGGCTTGGCCTCGGGCTCCGTCGTCGCGAGGTGGAAGATGTCCGCCGGCCCCAGATTGTAGGCGCCGTACTGCGGGAAGTCCTTGCCCGGCGGCGCGGCGACGGCCCAGTCGGTCGAGCCCCCCGACGGCACGCTCGGGTCGATCTTGAACGGGTAGCCGTTGAAATGGCCGTAATCGAAGGTCGTGATCTCCTCGCCGACGGTCGACGTGACCCAGGCCGCGAGGCCCAGCGCCTGCATGACCGGCAGGTAGGTCTTGTGGACGTGGTGGTCGGTCGCGATCAGGTTCTCGACGCCCTCGCCCGCGAACTCGACGGCGCGCGTGCGGTCCGCGACCTCCGAGTCCGCCGACGCGATCCCGTGCACGTGGAAGTCGCTCGAGATGAAGTCCTGCGTGTCGAGCACGCGCTCGATCTTCGCGTTCAGCGCCGTCACGGCGCCGCCCGTGATCGTCACGGCGCCGGAGCCCTGCGGCGGCACGGTCGTCCAGAGCGAGTACTCGGTGCCGCGCGACACGTAGACGTGATAGGTGCCCGGCTCGACGTGGAAGCTCGCGACGCCGCTGGCGCCCGTGTAGTCGAAGGCGACGATGCCGAAGGGCTCGTCGTCGCCGATGTCGTTGAGGCGCCCGAGCGTGCTGCTGCCGAAGCCCGGCAGCGAGCTGCCTGCGACGGTCGGCTCGGGGCTCGGGTCGAAGCCCACCACGCTGACGCGCGAGGGCACCGGGTTGCCGCTCGCGTCGGTGACGGTCACCTGGAGCGTGCCGGTGGCCGGCAGGGCGAAGTTGATCGTGCGGACGCTGCCGGCGGGGTTCGGGCTGAACGACGTCATCGGCGGCGTCGCCGCGCCGCCGACGTAGAGCACGCCCTCCTTGCCGGCGATCGCGCCGTAGAGGGTCGGCGGCGACGTCACCGGCGCCGTCTCGACCTTGCCCGAGTAGCAGCCGGCCGCGTCCGTGACGAAATGCGCGAGCGCCTGGTTGATGCCGGTGAGCGCCGCGTTGCGCGTGCCGATCGTGACGAAGGCGTTCGGCGCGGACGCGCCGCGAACCGTCACGCAGCCCTGCACCGTGCTCGGGGTCTGTCCGGCGAGCTGCTCCGCCAGCTCCTGCGCGGAGTTCCCCATCCCGTTGTCGACCGTGATGTAGCGCGTGTCGGTCTTGCTGCCGCCGGACGGCACCACGAAGTTCGAGGGGAAGCCGAGTAGCGCCGCCGCGGCGTTGATGTCGTGCAGGATCACCGTCACGCCGCTCACCGTCACGTAGCTGCCGGGACCGTTCGGCGGCGTCGGCACCGTGCCGACCGGCACGTAGCCGTACTCGAAGCGCGTGCCGGGAACCTTGGGCTCGGCGTACCAGGTGAGGCCGCCGGTCGTGTTCTGCGTGACCGCCTCGCCCATGCCGGGGTTCGGCTTGAACCAGCCGTCGACCTCGCCCGACGCGTTCATCCAGTCGCCGACGATCATGTTCAGCGCGACGGGCTCCTGGTTCATCACCTGCGTGTCGAGCCGCACCTTCTTCTCCAACGGCGCGAGCGTGTAGCTGGTGCAGGCCTCGACGTTCTGGTCGTGGTCGTCGAAGCAGATCGGCTCCGGCGTCGGCGTGCAGCCGGGCGGCGTGATGCCCGCGGCGATCAGCTGGCTCGACGGGTTCACGAAGTCGAGGAGATCGTCGGGGCCGCACGCGCGGATGATCGCGGGCGTCCCGTCCTGGCCGTCGTTCACCACTACGATCGTCTGCGCGTTGACGACGGTCTCGACGTTCAGCATCGGCGTCGTCTCGAGGAAGTTGTCGGTGGTGGGATCGGAGACGAGCACGGCGTCGATCAGGTTCCCACCGAAGGCGCCGACGCTGTAGAGATCACGCGGCGTCGGATCGGTCGGCACGGCCGGCGCGGTCACGTCCTGCACGACGAAGCGCGCGATGCTGTTCTCGAGGCAGTAGTCGCCGACGCGCTCGTGCGCGAGCGGACCCGAGACCGGGCAGTCGGCCAGCGAGGCCATCTTGAACGCGCGCGCCTTCGGCGCCGCGTAGTCGAAGGTGTGCGGGGCGATCAGCGTCGTGCCGTCGCTGGGCCGCGCCTTCACGATCAGCAGGTTCTGGTCCCGCAGCGGCGGCCCCGGGATCACCTGTGCGCCACCGGTCTGCGACGCCGTGAAGTCGGTGGGGCCGCCCGATACGACGAGCGCCTCGTTATTCAGAAAGGCCTGCGGCGTCGCGCCCGTGAAATTGCCGACCAGGTTGAAGGCGATCGTGAAGTTCGGAGTCGTCACCGGCACCAGCGGCGAGATGAAGTCCACCCGATCGATCGGCTGACACTCGAGCGCCAGCAGCAGCGGAAGCGAGACCAGCGTCGCGACGAAGAACGAGAGCCGAGCGCGCATGGGCTCCTGCCAGGGCCGGATCCCTTGCCGGTGCCGCGGGCGCTCATCTTCACGCGAATGCCCGGAGCGCGTCAACGGAGGGCTGCGTCGCGACCCCCTGGCCGCGCGCGACGGCGCGAGGCGCCTTCAGGAATTCAGCCGCGCCGATCCCTCGCCAGCTCGGCCATCAGCCCGAAGACCTCGAGCGTCCCGAGCGGGGGCGAGGGATCCCCGAACTCGCGGTAGAGCGACGCGACGTTCACGGCGATGCGCTCGGCGTCCCCCCAGCTCGCGTAGTCCGCGAGCGAGATGTCGCGAGCCGCCTCCCTGACTCCGAGTCCGGCGTCGAAGCGGATGCGCGCCTCGTCGCGGATGTAGGCCAAGTAGTCGCGCATGCGCGCGACGCCCGCGACGTCGGTGAGCGGGCCGTGCCCGGGCACCACGACGCGCGGCCGCATGGCGCAGATTGCGTCGCAGGCGCGGATCCAGTTCCCGATCGGCCCCTCCCACATGATGGGATGGCCGTCGATGAAGAGGATGTCGCCGCTGTAGACCACGCCGTCGCCCGGCACCTCGACCAGCACGTCACCCCGCGTGTGGGCGGGCCCGACCTCGAGCAGGCGCACGGCCTTGTCCCCGATCCGGAGCGCGAGCTCGCCCGAGAAGGCCTCGGTCGGCGGCGTTTGCACGATGCCTTCGAACTCGAAGGCGCCGAAGGCCCGGCGGAAGAACGCGCCGGCCTCGCCGAGCGAGTCCGCGTTCTTCACGAGCGCCGCGAGCATCGCGGGCGGCACCTGCCCCATCTCCTCGGCGCAGGCCTGTGAAGCGACGATGCGCGCGCCCGCCACGAGCTCGTTGCCGTAGCAGTGATCGCCGTTGGCGTGCGTGTTGACGAGCACGTCGATCCGCGACGCGGCCGGCACCGCGCGCCGCATCGCGTCGAGCATCTCGCGCGTGAGGCGCAGATCGAAGAGCGTGTCGACGAGCAGCGAGACGCCGCCGTCGTGCACGAGCCCGGCATTGCTCCAGCCCCACGACCCATCCGGCTGGAGCCATGCGTGGCAGCCGCCCCCGAGCTCGTGGAGACCGCGCGTGTAGCGCTCGCGCATCGCGACCCTCTGCGCCGATTGTACGCGCGCGGCTCGCCGGCGCGCGGCGCCGCCCCTACGCTGCCGCCGAGGAGCCGTCATGCGCGCGGTGCGGGGCCGAGAAGGTGGCGTCGAGATCGTCGAGGTGCCGGCGGCGCAGGGCGATGGCGTGCGCGTTCGCATCCGCTCCGCGGGCATCTGCGGCTCGGATCTCCACATGCTCCGGGGCGGCTTCACGGGCGCGCGCACGCTCGGCCACGAGATGGCGGGCATCGCCGAGAACGGGCGCGCCGTCGCGATCGAGCCGCTGCTCCCGTGCGGGGCCTGTGCTGCCTGTCGCGCCGGCGACTACAACCTCTGCGTGCGCGGCGCCGCGATCGTGATCGGCGTCGGCCACGACGGCGGCATGGCCGACGAGATCGTCGTGCCGCGACACTGTCTGGTGCCGCTGCCCACGGCGGTTGCACCCGAGGACGCCTGCCTGGTCGAGCCGCTCGCCGTCGCGATCCACGGGCTGCGGCTCGCGAAGCTGCGCGGCGACTCGCGCGTGGCGGTGGTCGGTGGCGGCAGCATCGGGCTCTGCGCGGTCGCGGCGACCTCTGCCGCCGGCGCCGAGGTCGCGCTGATCGCGCGGCATGATCCACAGCGCGCCGCGGGCGAGCGCCTCGGCGCGCGCGATGCGCAGGGCTCGTACGACCTCGTCGTCGACGCCGCCGGCACCCGCGACGCGCTCGAGCGGGCCGTCTCGCTCTGCCGCCCGGGCGGCACCTTGCTGCTTCTCGCGAGCTACTGGAGCGGACGCCTCGAGCTGCCGGGCTTCGCGCTCTGCCTGAAGGAGGTGCGCGTGCAGCCGGCCAGCCTCTACGGGCGCGAGGGCGTCGCGCGCGACGTCGACGTCGCGGCCGCGACCTTGGCCGCGCGGCCCGAGATCGCGCGCACCTTGATCACGCACCGCTTCCCGCTCGATGCGGCCTCCGAGGCATTCCGAGCGGCCGCCGATCGCGCGGCCGGCGCGATCAAAGTGGTTCTGGAGCCTTAGGTCCTTAGCCGGGCCTTCGCTCGCTACTCGCTCGCGCTGGGGCTGCCGGCCTTCGCTCGGCTGCGCCCGTCTTCGCGGGGGCCCACCTTCGCTCGCCTACGGTTCGCTGCGCGCGCCTTCGGCGCTTGCGCGCGGCGGCCGACTTGCGTCGGCCTCCTTGCGTGGGCACTACGCGGCAGCCTGGCGCCGCTCTGCGCAGCGTACGACCGCGCTGCCGAGGCGCACCATGCGTAGATCGCCGAAGGGCGTGCCGATGCCGCTGTTGACGGTCATCGCCATCGCGAGCTCGCGATCGGGATCCGCCCACGCGCCCGAGCCGCCGAAACCGAAGTGGCCGAAGGCGTTCGTCAGCCGCGAGCCGAACGTCGGCACGCGGTGGTAGCCGAGCCGCCAGTGCATCGGCACCGGGATCACGCGGCCGATGCCGCGGTTCTGCACCTCGCTCGCGTGCCAGACCGTCTCGCGGCGCAGCAGCCGCAAGCCGTCGAGCTCGCCGTCGTTCGCGAGCAGGGCGTAGATGCGGGCGAGCGAGCGCGCCGTGAAGAAGCCGTTCGCGGAAGGAATCGCGGCCGCCGCAAGCTCCTTGCCGTTGAAGTCGAGCGCCTCGATGCCGCGCGGGAGCAGCGCGGCCGCGAGCGACGGCAGGTCGATCGGCAGCGGCGCCACCGAGAGCAGCCGAGCGAGCGGACGCACGGCGCGCTCGAGGCTCCGCACCGAGTCGCCGCTCTGCTGGAACGCCGCGGGAAGGAGCAGCCTGGCGCGCCGCTTCATCTGGTCGGCCGGGAGCCCGACATAGCAGCCGTCGAGCTCGAGCGGTCGCACGAGCTCTGCCTCGAGCACCTCGCCGAAGGGCTTGCCCATCACGCGTTGGATCAGCTCGCCGACCAGCCAGCCGTAGGTGAAGCCGTGGTAGCCGTGCGCGCGGCCGGGCTCGTGACGCGGCACGGCGTCGGCGAGCGCCTCGGTCATGTACGCCCAATCGAGCATGCGACTCGCATGGTCGACGAGCGCGCGCACATCGTAGAGCCCGGCCTCGTGGCAGAGCACCTGCCGCACCGTGATCGCTTCCTTGCCACCGCGCCCGAACTGCGGCCAGTAGTCCGCGACCGGCGCGTCGTAGTCGAGCAGGCCGCGATCGGCGCAGATGTGGAGCAAAGTCGACGCCACCCCCTTCGAGGTCGAATACGAGAGCGAGAGCGTGTCGCGCTGCCAGGGATGGCCGGCGTCGTCGCGCGTGCCAGCCCAGCAGTCGACCACCTTCTCGCCGCGGTGGTAGACGCACAGGGCGGCCCCGCCTCGGCCCGTGCGCGGGATCTGGCCGGCGAAGACTTCGGCCGCGCGCGTGAATGCGGGATCGACGTGACCCCGCAGCGCGACGCCATGGACGATCGCACCCTTCAGCATGTTCCACTCGGAGGGGGTTCTACAGCTTAACGCGGGCTCTCCGGCGGCAAGTCCGCACACAGCACTTGCATCGCGCGTCGCGCTCTGGCAACTCTCCGGGTCATGGCGAGCTTCCATGACTTCCGGGCGCGCGACATCGACGGGCAGGAGCGGTCGCTGCGCGACTTCGAGGGCCACGTGTGCCTGGTCGTGAACGTCGCTTCGCGCTGCGGGCTGACGCCGCACTACCAGGGCCTCCAGGCGCTGCATCAGCGCTACGGCGAGCGCGGCTTCGCCGTGCTCGGCTTCCCGTGCAATCAGTTCGGCGCGCAGGAGCCTGGCACCGAAGCAGAGATCCAGCAGTTCTGCGACCGCCGCTACGGCGTGACGTTCCCGCTCTTCTCGAAGATCGAGGTGAACGGCGCCGGGCGGCATGCGCTCTACGCGCATCTCACCGCGCAGGCGACCGCACCCGAGGGCGCAGGAGACGTGAAGTGGAACTTCACCAAGTTCCTGGTCGGCCGCGACGGCGCAGTGATCGCGCGCTTCGCGCCGCAGACCGAGCCGTCCGACTCGGGGCTCGTGCAGGCGATAGAAAAGGCTCTTTGAGAAAGTGGCGCGCGATGCGCGGCGCGCAGTGAGCCGCAGGCGGACGGAGCAATCAGACCAGGATCTTGCGTCCTTCCTCCGCAATCCGTTTCTGCGTCTCCTCGGATTGCGCCTTCGGCATCTCGGGCACTGCGCGGCCGCGCACGACGGCCGGCCGCGCGCCGACCGCGTCGAGCCAGCGGCGCAGGTTCTTCAGGTCGTCGATCGGCACGCCGGCCCAGCCGTGCAGGCTGACCCACGGCCACGTCGCGATGTCTGCGATCGAGTAGTCGCCGGCCAGGTACTCGGACTCACCGAGCCGCGTGTCGAGTACGCCGTAGAGGCGCTTCACCTCGTTCTGGTAGCGATCGATCGCGTACTGGATCTTCTCGGGCGCGTAGCGAAAGAAGACGTTCGCCTGGCCCTGCATCGGGCCGACGCCGCCCATCTGGAACATCAGCCACTGCACGACGCGCGAGCGGCCCTTCACATCGCTCGGAATGAAGGCGCGGTGCTTCTCGGCGAGATAGAGCAGGATCGCGCCCGACTCGAAGATCGCGAAGTCGCTGGCCTCGCGGTCGACGAGCGTGGGGATGCGCCCATTCGGGTTGAGGCGCAGATACCAGGGCTCCTTCTGCTCCATCCTGCCGAGATGGATGGGCTTCACCGTATACGGGACGCCGAGCTCCTCGAGCAGGATCGAGATCTTCCAGCCGTTGGGCGTCGGGGCGGTGTAGAGGTCGTACACGGGTTCCTCCGTCGGCGCGTCGGCGCCGAGCCTAGCGTGGACGGGCCTCGGCGCTCGCGACCACGCCTCGCGCGCGCAGCCGCTCCGCGACCGCGGTCGCGACCCGCGCGTTTCCGGCACGCGTCATGTGGCCGATGTCGATCGGGTGCCCGGTCTTCACGTGGATCGAGTAGAGCTCGGGCACTCGCGCGCGTCCGTCTGCGAGCTCGGCCGAGAGGAGCGGCTGGAGGTCGACCACCTCGACGCCGAGGGCACGCGCGCGCTCGACCACTCCGCGCGCGGGCTCGGTGTCCGCGCGTGGATACCAGTTCAGGACGAGCATCCAGGGGACCCCGTGCTCGCGGCTCGCGGCGTCGATCCGGTCGACCAGCAGCGCGCCGACCTCCACACCGTGGCGGTGCATGCGCACGCTGTCGGGGAGCAGCCAGTCGTCGGGATCGAGGCGCCGGTAGATCAGGTCGGCGAGGAAGCTCCAGCGCAGCCAGCGCCGCGGCGGCGGCTCCTGCGGCGGCGCGTGCCCGGGCTCCGGCACCGGCACGCCCCGGAGCGCAAGCGCGCCGTTCTGCACGGCGAACCAGGGCTTCCAGGCATAGCGGTAGGCGTACTCGCAGCGCATCACGTCGTTCGGGACGATGCTCACGAGCAGCGCGGTGAAGCGTTCCTTCGCGAGCAGCGCCTCCGCGCGCAGCGCGATCTGGTCGAGGCCGTAGCCGAACACGCCGGCGTTTCGCACCGGCTGCGCGATCTCCTGCTCGAGCTGCGCCGGCCAGGTGTCGGCGTCGCCGACCTCGTCGCCGAACGTGAAGGAGTCGCCCACCGCGAGGATCGGCACGCCGGGCGGTGGCGGCGCGCCGTTGCTGCGCGTGCCATCGGGCGCGATCTCGAGCGTCGTGTTCCAGACGTTGTGCGGGTGCGGGCCGGGAGTCGGGACCCAGCCGAGCTGGGGGTCGTACGACCCCGGATAGCGCGCACCCACCATGCGGATCGCGCCGCCCGGCTCCGGGCGGCCGAATGGGTTTCCCTCCCACACGCGCAGCGCGAGCTCGACCGCGAGCAACGCGACGAGCGTCGAGACGCTCGCGAGCAGCGCCAGCTTCCACGGCGCCGCGGCGGACGCAGGAGCGGGCCGTTGGCGCATCGGGGCCGAGTCTAGCCACCGGCGTGCGGGCGCTAGCGTCGCGGGATGCGTCGCGCTGTCGCCGCCGCCGCGCTCCTCGTGGGTGTCGCCGCCGTGTTCGCGCCGCTGCGCACGCACGACTTCGTCGACTGGGACGATCCCGTCTGGCGGGTGAAGCTCGTCGCCGGCTTCTCGCCCGACGGCTGGCGAGTCGTCTGCTGTGAGGAGATCGTCGGGAACTGGATTCCCGCGAGCGCGCTCTCGATGCTGGCGAGCCGGGCACTCCACGGCGACGGCGCGCCGGGCTTCCTGCTCGGCAACGTCGCGCTCCACGCCGCGACGACCGTGCTGCTCTTCCTGGTGCTGGCGCGCGCCACGGGCGCGCTCGCGCCCTCCGCCTTCGTGGCCGCGGTCTTCGGCTGGCACCCGCTGCACGTCGAGTCGGTCGCGTGGGTCTCGCAGCGAAAGGACGTGCTGTGTGGTCTGTTCAGCGTGCTCGCGCTCGGCCTGCACGCCGAGGCCGTGCGGCGCCCCTCGCGCTGCCGCCGGGCGGCCGTGGTCGTCGCCGTCGCGCTGGCGCTGCTCTCGAAGCCGACCGCCGTCACCCTGCCCTTCGCGCTCGTGCTCTTCGAATGGTGGCCGCTCCGCCGGCTCGCCGTCTCGCCGCGCACGGGCCTGCCGACGCTGCGAAGCGTCGGCGCGTCGCTGCGCGAGAAGGGACTGCTGCTGGCGATGTCGGCCGCCATCTCCGCCGTCACCTACTCGGTGCAGGCCTCGACCGGCGCCGTCGCCGCGGCCGACGCCCTGCCCTTCGCCGTGCGCGCCGCGAACGCGGTCGACTCGCTGCGCGCCTATCTCGTCGACGCCGTCTGGCCGGCGGGTCTTGCCGCGTTCTACCCGCATCCGACCGCGATCGAGTCGCCAGCCGTCACGCTCGCGACGGCCGCCGCGCTCGCCGCGTGGACCGCCCTCGTGCTGGCACTCGCGCGCCGTCAGCCGGCCCTCGCCATGGGCTGGCTCTGGTTCGTCGGCACCCTGGTGCCGATGCTCGGCCTCGTCCAGGTCGGTCTCCAGGCGCGCGCCGACCGCTACACCTATCTGGCGCTCATCGGCCTCGCGATCGCCGCCGCCTTCCCGCTCGCCGCGCTCGCGGAGCCGCGGCCCGTCCTTCGCCGCGCGCTGGCGTCGCTCGCGCTCGCCGCGGTCATCGCACAGGGCGTCGTCGCGCGCGCGCAGGTCGACACCTGGGGCGACTCGCTCTCGCTCTACGCGCACGCCGCGGCGGTCGCGCCGAGCGCCTTCGCCGATCTCGGCCTCGGACGCGCGCTCCGCCGCGCGGGCCGCGGCGACGAGGCGGTCGCGCCGCTCGGCGAGGCGGCGCGCCTGCGCCCGCAGGACCCACGGCCGCATCTCGAGCTCGCCGAGCACTTCGCCGCGCGCGGCGAGATCGGCGTCGCGCTCGCACACCAGCGCGAAGCAGTCCGGATCGCGCCGGACGACGCGCGTTACGCGCTGCGCCTCGCGCAGCTGCTGCTGCGAGCGGGGAGGCCCGCCGAAGCCGAGCTCTCGCTCACGCGCGCGGGAGAGCTGATCGCGCACGACGGCGGCGCCTCGGCGGCGCTGCGCGAGCAGTACGAACGCCTCGTCGCGCGGGCGCGTGAGCGAGGCGCCGACGCGTCCGGGCCCCGCGCGCCCCAGGCGGACGCGGCTCAGGACTGAGCGCGCCGCACCAGCTCGAGCACCGAGTGCTCGCCCGGCACGCCGATCCGCAGCGGGAAGCCGTAGAAGCCCGTCCCGCGGTGCACGTACAGGCGCTCGGCGCCGCGCGAGAAGAGGCCGTGATCGGGCCAGGCCGAGTGTCGCAGCACCGTCCAGTCGAGGCCCAGCGAGAGCAGGCCGAGCTGACCGCCGTGCGTGTGGCCCGAGAGCGTCAGGTCGACACAGCCGGGTGGCAGGTGATGGAACGCCTGCGGGTCGTGGAGCAGCAGCAGTCGCAGATGGCCATCGCGGCGCGGATGGCGCCGGCACAGCTCTTCGAGATGCGCGCGCCGGTCGCGCCAGACGTAGCACGCGCCGAGGATCTGGAGCGGACCGACCGGCGAGTCGAGCGCGACCTCGGCGTCCTCGAGCAGATGCACGCCGTTCGCATCGAGCGCATGGCGAACCTCGGCCTCGGCCTCGAGATCGTGGTTGCCGAAGACCGCGAACGCTCGCCCCGGGAGCGCCCGCAGCGGGGCCAGCGACTCGGCCAGCGCACCCGGCGAGCCGCGGCTCTCCATGGTCAGGAAATCCCCCGTCAACATCACGAGATGAGGGTCGTGGGCGAGAAGTCGCTCGAGCTGACGCCGGAGCCTTTCGACCGACTGCCAGGGCCCGAGGTGCGGGTCGGCGATCTGCACGAGGCGCAGGCTCGGATCGGGCTGCGGCGGCGGCGGGCGACGATGACGCTCGACGCGCACACGCGCGAAGCGAGGCGGCGCGGGCTCTTCGAGCGCGATGCGCACCCACTCCGGCGCCGCACGCAGCGACGTCGCGAGCGAGAGCGCGGCGACCGCGAAGGGCACCGCGTCGAGCGGCCGCAGCGCGTCGAGCCAGGCCTGCTGCCCCGCCGCCGCGAGGAGCGCGCGCACGGGCCAGAGCGCGAGCAGCCACACTCCCGAGAGGAATCCCGCCGCGCAGAAGACCTGCGCCGGCACGCTGATCAGCGCGCGAAAGGCCGCACCCCGCATCCGAGCATGCACGAGATGCGCGAGATGTACGCCCAGGGCCGCGATTCCCCATGCGAAGGCGAGGTCGAGCGCCGGGCGCCACGACGCGAGCCACGCGGCAAGACCCGCCCATGCGATCCACGCGCCCGGCAAGGTCAGCGCGAGCAGCACCGCCGCGAAGACGGCGTAGGTCCGACCCCGCCGCATCCACGCGTAGAGCGGTACGAGCAACGCGACGAGCAGCGCCAGGGCCGGCACGACGACGTCGGGGAACGAGAGCACGGTGCGAGCTTACCGGGAGGGGTCGCTAGACTCCCGCGCTCTCGGGTCCTCCCCTCGCCCTGGAGCCGCATGTCCGGTCTCACGCGCCGCAGGCTCGCGATCCCCGCGCTCGCCTTCGCGCTCGCGCTGCCGGCTCTCGCCGAGGACACGAACACGACGAAGGCGCCCGCGCAGGCCGCGCAGCCGGCGCCTGCGCAGCCCGCGGTGCCCGCGCCCGCCGCAGCGCCCGCAAAGAATCCCGCGCCTCCTGCCGAGGCCGCGCCGGCCTACGGCAAGATGCGCGGTCGCGAGCGCGCGAGCGCCCGCTGGCAGCGCGACGATGCACAGACCGGTGTCGCGTGGCGACCGCACTGGTCGACGCCGCTGATGCAGGCCGCCGCGAACGGCGACCTCGCCGCGGTGAAGAGCCTGCTCGCCTCCGGCAAGGACGTGAACGAGCGGAGCCCGAAGCAGCGGCTCACCGCGCTCCACGCGGCCGTCCACATGGGATCGATGCCGGTCGCGAAGGCGCTGCTCGACGCCGGCGCGCAGGTCGACGCCGCCGACGACCAGGGCATGACGCCGCTCCACGTCGCCGCGCTCGATAACCGCCTCGACTTCGTGAAGCTGCTGCTCTCGAAGGGCGCCGCGCGCAGCCCGAAGAGCGAGGGCAACATGACCCCGCTCCACATCGCGACGCGCGAGGGCCACGTCGCGGTAGCGCTCGCACTGATCGACGCGGGCGCCGAGGTGAGCGGTCCCGGCTTCCGCACGTGGGAGCCGATCCACTTCGCGGTCCGGACGGGCGACGTCACGCTGGTGAAGCGGCTGCTCGACAAGGGGGTGAAGGTCGACACGCCGAGGCG
>Ga0335084_10000905_pt1 | contig 26629 bp, 26 predicted proteins | sample Lox_Sample_44_FD_206721 | JGI IMG/M metagenome (GOLD analysis project Ga0335084, IMG submission 206721) | Soil microbial communities from Loxahatchee National Wildlife Refuge, Florida, United States - Lox_Sample_4.4 | ecosystem: Environmental > Terrestrial > Soil > Wetlands | place: USA... | reverse complement strand
CAGCCGCGCATCGAGGCCCTCGTCGACCGGCTCCTCGACCGCGCCGCCGCCCGCGGCGGCATGGACCTGATCGCGGACTTCGCCGCCGCGGTTCCGATCCAGCTGGTGGGCGACATGCTCGGGGTGCCCGACACCGAGCGGGGTCCGCTGCGCGGCTGGTCGCTCGCGATCCTGGGTGCGCTCGAGCCGGTGCTGACCGCCGAGCAGCACGAGCGCGGCGTCCGGGCCGTCGAGGAATTCAAGGCCTACCTGCGGGATCTGATCGACCGGCGCGGGCGGGAACCGGGCCGCGACGAGGGCGAGATCCTCTCCAAGCTGACCGCGGGCAGCGCGCTCGGGCCGGGCGATGCTCCCGAGGAGCGGTTGAGCGAGCTCGAGCTCCTGCACAACTGCATCTTCATCCTCAACGCCGGGCACGAGACCACCACGAACCTGATCGGCAACGGCGTCGATCTCCTGCTCCGCAACCCCGACGCGCTCCGAGAGCTGCAGGCGGATCCCGGCCTCATCGCGAGCGCGGTGGAGGAGTTCCTCCGTCTCGAGAGCTCGAACCAGCTGGGCAACCGTCGGGCCGCGCGCGACACCGTGCTGGGCGGAGTCTCGATGCCCGCCGGCACCTACGTGCACATCGGCATCGGGGCCGCCAACCGCGATCCGGCCCACTTCCCCGAGCCGGACCGGCTCGACATCCGCCGGCATCCCAACCGGCACCTGGCCTTCGGCACCGGCATCCACGCCTGCGCGGGCATGTGGCTGGCCCGGATGGAGGGTCAGGTCGCGATCGGCCGTCTCGTGCAGCGGTTCGCCAGCATCGAGCGGGATGGCGCCTTCGAGCGTGGCGGTCGCGCCCGCTTCCGCGGGTTCCTTCGCTACCCGATTCGCCTGCGCCTCCGCGTCACTTGAGCCGCAGGTCCTCGTAGGGCGAGAGGTACGGGGCCCGGTGATCGTGGGCACCTCGCCATACACCTGGGCCCCCCGTACAACAGAGTCCAACCGGGCGCGCCCGGGTCAGTCGACGACCGCGATCGCCTCCACCTCCACGACCAGGTCGGGGTGCGCGAGCCGGCGCACCTCCACCGTGGTGCTGGTCGGCAGCGCGCCGAAGTACTCCATCCGAACGTCGACGTGCTTGAAGAACTCCTCGATGTCGGTGACGTAGGTATTGGTCTTGACGATGTCGGCGAGGGTGGCGCCGGCTGCGGCCAGCGCCGCCTTGATGTTCTCGCCCACCTGGCGGAGCTGCGCGCGCATGTCCCCGGGCCCGACGACATCGCCGCTCTGGCCTCGGGCGAGCTGGCCCGACACGAAGATCGTCTTCTTGCCCTCGACGACCACCACGTGGGAGTAGAGGACGCGGCCGCCCACGACCCGCTTGCTCAGGGATGCCGGCTGGATGTTCTGGCGCTTCATGGTCTCGATTCCACCTCGCTAGACGGCGGTGTAGCCGCCGTCGATCAGTAGGTCGCTGCCGGTCATGAACGCGGACGCGTCGCTCGCCAGGTAGACGGCGGCGCGGGCGATCTCCTCGGGCTGGCCGAGCCGGCCGAGCACGTGCTTGGGCCCCAGCATCCGGCGCGCCTCCTCCATGGTCCTCCAGCGCTGGATCATGCGACGGGTCTCGACGGCGCCCGGCGAGAGCGTGTTGGCGCGGATGCCCTGGGCGGCGTGGTCGACGGCCAGCACCTTGGCGAGCTGGATCAGGGCGCCCTTGGTCGCGCAGTAGGCCGGGCGCCCGGGCGAGCCGACGCGTCCGAGCTGCGAGGCGATGAGGATCACGCTGCCGCCGCCCCGCGCGATCATCGCGGGGATCGCGGCCTTGGCCATCAGGAATGCCCCGGTGAGATTGATCCGGATCACGCGGTCCCAGGCCGCCTCGTCCAGCTCCAGCACGGTGGCGGTGTGATCGGCGTCGGCGGCGCCGTAGAGCAGCGCGTCGAGGCCGCCGAGGCGCTCCACCGTCGCGGCCACCGCGGCCCGGCAGGACGCGCCGTCGGTGACGTCGAGGCGCAGCGGCAGGGCCCGCGCGCCGGCCTTCTCGACCTCGGCCGCGGTGGCCCGGGCCCCCGCCTCCTCGATGTCCGCGCAGGCCACCGCGGCGCCGGCCTGCGCGAAGGCCAGCGCGGTGGCGCGGCCGATCCCGTTCGCGGCGCCCACCACGATGGCGGTCTTCTTCTCGAGCGTGAACCCGGTTAGCATGGGGGCCATGTTACCGACCCACGGGCGCTACGACTACTCGAACATCACGACACGCGCGGACTACTCCTGGCCCGGGGGGCGCCGGCTGGCCGTCTACCTGGCGCTCAACATCGAGGCCTTCGGCTTCGGGGTGGGCAAGGGCGCGGCCATCGCGCCGCCGGACCAGGCGCAGAGCCACAGCGTCTACAGCTGGCGCGACTACGGCAACCGCGTCGGCATCTGGCGCCTCTTCGAGCTGCTCGACGAGCTCGGCATGCCCGCGGAGGCGCAGCTCAACGCGGCGGTCTACGAGATGGCGCCGGACATCCCCGCGCGGCTGCGCGCCCGCGGCGACGAGATCCTGGGCCACGGCATCACGAACTCGAGCGAGCAGGGACATCTCGGCGAGGCCGAGGAGCGGGCGCTCATCGAGGAGGCGACGGCCACCATCGAGCGGCACGAGGGCGCGCGGCCGGTGGGCTGGATGAGCCCGTGGCTCTCGAACAGTCCGGTGACGATGGACCTGCTCCAGGAGGCCGGCTACCGCTACGTGATGGACTGGACCATGGACGACCAGCCGGTGTGGCTGCGCACGCGCAAGGGCCGCCTCCTCGCGATCCCGTACCCGATCGAGGTCAACGACACGCGTGGGATCATCTGGTACCACCACACCTCGGAGGAGTTCGCGGACATGATCGTCGACCAGTTCGACGAGATGCTCGCGCAGTCGCGGCGCCAGCCGCTGGTGTGCCCGATCTCGCTGCACCCGTTCGTCTTCGGCCGGCCGTACCGGATCCGGCGGCTGCGGCGGGCGCTCCAGCACATCCTCGCGCACCGCGACCGCGTGTGGCTCACGCGCCCGCGGGAGATCTGCGCCCACGTCGAGGCCCTCCCCCCCGGCATCGCGCCCTGAACTCCGCGCTTCCGCTTGGCCGGCCCAAGCGCGTAGAGTCGAAGTATCCCCATGGTCCGGATGCCGGTGACCAGAGCCATCTCCGGAAGGCCGCGGACCCGCCGCCCGCGCGCCCCCCGCTGGATCCGCGCTCGCTCGATGAAGCGGGCGCTGCGCGTCCTGCTCGGCGCGCCGCTGGCGATCCGCCTCGTGGTCTTTGCGGTCGCCCTCGTGCTGGTGTGGTCGGCGGTGAACTGGACGTACCACGTGATCCGCAAGCCGACCGAGCTGTTTTTCCCGGTGAGCGGCACGCTCGCCAAGAGCCCGCTTGAGACGTGGCGGCAGTACGCGCCGCTGTTCCGGCGACACGCCACCGCCACCATCACGCCCGAGCTGCTGGCCGCCCTGGCCCAGGTGGAGGGCTCGGGCGATCCGGTGGCCCGCACCTATTGGCGGTGGCAGGTGGCGTGGAACCCGTTCAACGTCTACCGCCCGGCCTCGAGCGCGGTCGGCATGTACCAGATCACCGATCCGACCTTTCGCGAAGCGCGCCGCTTCTGCGTCCACGATCACGTGGTGCGGGAGGACGAGTGCTGGTTCCGGAGCCTGTACATGCGGGTGCTGCCGAGCCACGCCGTCGAGATGACCTCCGCGCTGCTCGACCGCGACGTCGCGCGCACGCTGGAGCGACGGCGCATCGTCACCGCCACGCCGCGCCAGAAGCAGGACCTGGCCGCGCTCATCCATCTGTGCGGGGTGGGCCCCGGCGACGACTTCGCGCGGCACGGCTTTCGGCTCGCGCCCGGCCAGCAGTGCGGCGACCACGACGTGGCGGCCTACCTGGCGCGGGTGAGCGGGATGAAGCGGCAGTTCGCGCGCCTGGCCGCCGCCCCGGCAGCGTCCGAGGCGGTCTGGTCGCGCCCTTAGGGCCCCACTCCAGAGTTGAATTCGAGGGCGGCCCGAGCATACGCTACCGTCCATGACCGAGAACCTCGCGCATCGGGAACGGACGTCTCCGATCCAGCCGGGCGAGCCGGCCCCAGACTTCACGCTTCCGGCCGTCAACCGAGAAGGCGTCGTCTCGCTCGCCGACTATCGCGGCCGGAGCCCCCTGTTCCTCGCGCTGTTCATCGGGCTCTGGTGCCCGTTCTGCCGGCGGTCGATCGCCCAGATGGGCACCATCGACGGCCGCATCCGGGCCGCCGGGGTGGAATCGCTCGGCATCGTGGCCAGCGCACCCGAGAACGCGCGGCTCTACTTCAAGTACCGGCCGACCCGCCTGCAGCTGGCGGCCGACCCGGAGCTGTCCACGCACCGGGCGTTCGGCGTGCCGAAGCCGGTACCGACGCCCGCGCTGATGGATGTGCTCGCAGCGACCCGGATCAACCCGACCGGGGAGCTGCCGCAGCCCTTGCCGGTCGCCGAGGCGGCGGTGGCCCTCGAGCGGCTCGACGGGTTCACGCCGACCGAGACCGATCAGGCCGAGCTGCAGCGGCAGTGGCCGCAGCTCAAGGGCCAGTTCCTGATCGATCGGGAGGGGATCGTCCGCTGGACCAACATCGAGGCCTCCGGTCCGGACGGAATCGCCGGGCTCGGCAAGTTCCCGACGGTGGAGGAGATCCTAGCCGCGATCCGGGCCGTCCCCACCTGACCGAGGCGATCTCGACGGAGAGATGACCATGCGCACGTCCCGGATCGTCCTCTCGAGCACGCTGATCGCCCTCGTGGTCCTCGCCACCGGCGCATGGCTGCTCGCGCCCGCCACCGCGCAGCCGAAGAAGCCGATCAAGATCGGCTTCCTGGCCCCACTCACCGGCGGCGCGGCCCAGGTCGGGCGCGACACGGTGAACGGGTTCGAGATGTACCTGGAAGAGGTGGGGCAGCAGATCGCAGGCCGGAAGGTCGAGCTGATCATCGAGGACACCGCCGGCAACCCGGGCACCGCGATCACCAAGTTCCGCAAGTTCGTCGAGAGCGATCGGGTGGACATGGTGGTGGGCGAGGTGTTCGCGCACATCGGGTACGCCCTCGCCCCGAAGGCCGACGAGTTCAAGATGCCCACCATCTTCCCGGTGATCGCGGCGGACGACCTCACCCAGCGCAAGCCTTCGAAGTGGGTGGTGCGCCTCGGGTGGACGGGGAGCCAGCCGTCGCATCCGTTCGGGGAGTGGGTGGCGAAGACCCTGGGCTACAAGAAGGTCGTGGTGTTCGGGAGCGACTACGCGTTCGGCTACGAGGTGGTCGGCGGTTTCCAGCGGAGCTTCGAGGAGGCGGGCGGGCAGATCATCCAGAAGCTCTGGGCCCCGCTGGGGACCAATGATCTGGCGCCGTACCTCACCCAGTTCAAGCGAGAGGCGGACGCGGCCTTCGTCATCCTGGCCGCGCCATCCTCGCTCCGCTTCCCGACGCAGTACCAGGACGCGGGCCTGCGCGGGCGCTTGCCCGTGATCGGGGGCGCGGTCATCGTCGACGAGTCCATCCTGCCCAACTTCGGCGACGAGGCACTCGGCTACGTCACGCCGCTCATGTACAGCGCCGCGCTCGACACCCCGGCCAACCGCAAGTTCGTCGCGGAGTACCGCAAGAAGTACGGCAAGGCCCCGTCCTACTTCTCGGAGACCTGCTACACGAGCGGTCGCTGGATCAACGAGGCCGCGAAGGCGGTGGGCGGCAACGTGGAGGAGCGCGAGAAGTTCATGGCTGCCTTCCGCACCGTGGAGATCCCGGACGCTCCTCGCGGGCCGTTGAAGCTGGACCAGTGGGGCAACCCGATCCAGAACATCTACGTGCGAAAGGTGGAGCGCAAGGGTGGCGAGCTGCAGAACACGGTGATCCACACCTTCCCGGCCGTGTCGCAGTTCTGGACCTACAGGCCGGAGGAGTACCTGAAGCTGCCCGTGTACAACCGCGACTATCCGCCCTGCAAATACTGCTAGAGACCCGCGCGCGTTGCTGACCCGCGTCGATCACGTGATGATCTGTGTCGCCGATCTGTCGCGCGGGATCGATGCCTATCAGCGTATCGGGTTCAACATCTACCCCGGCGGGGCCCACATCGGCCGGGCGACCCACAACGCGATCGCGTTCACCGGCGACGAGTACATCGAGGTGCTGAGCCTCCGCGATCGGAGCGCGCTGGCCCCGGGCAGCCCCGACGAGAGCCTCGCGCGGTATCTCGACGAGGGCGGGGGATTCCGCGTGGTCGCGCTGCAGAGCGACGACCTGGCCGCGGACGTGGCTGCGATGCGGAAGCGCGGGGTGGATGTGGGCGAGATCCTCGACGGAGGCCGCCGCACCCCGGCCGGCCAGGAGCTACGCTGGCGCGCCGCGTTCCTCGGGCCCGATCACCCGCTGCCGATCTTCTTCATCCAGCACCTGACGCCGCTCGCGGAGCGGCGGCGGCAGGTGCCCAGGGCGGGCGACCATCCCAACGGCGCGCTGCGCGTCGATCGCGTGTACATCGCGGTGCCCGACGTGGCGGGGGCGGCGCAGGCCTATGCCCGCGTGCTGGGCATGCCGGTGCCGAAGACGCAGCGGGGCCGGGTCATCAAGGCGGACATGGCGGTGTTCGATCTCGGCCCGACCGGCCTCACGGTGGCCCAGCCCGCGGAGGCGGGGCCCGCCGCGGAGGCGCTGGCCCGCCGCGGGCCCGGGCCGTTCCAGATCCTCTACCGCACGAGCGGCATGGACGCGGCGGTCCGGTGGATGACCGGCCACGGCCTGCCCGAGCCCACGCGCGGCGTGCGCAACACCGGCGAGCAGGCGATACTGGTGGGGCCGGAGCACGCTGGTGGTGCCTACATCGGATTCGTCGGACCGGCCTGAGCGCCGAGACCACGACTGGAGGCAGTGACATGCCCAAGCCCGCTTCCCTCGATCACGTCAACATCAAGGTCCGCAACGCCGCGCGCGCGCATCAGTGGTACCGCGACATCCTGGGTCTGCACACCCAGGACATCTTCTACGTCCCGGGCACCGAGAAGGTGCGCGCGGTCTTCATGGCGTGCGATCCGGACCATGCGCACGACATCGCGCTCTTCGAGGTCGGGGACGATGCGGCCGCGCCGCAAAAGAACGAGGTCGGCCTGAGCCACGTGGCCTGGCGGATGGCGACCCTCGACGACCTCGCCGTGATGTACCGGGCGCTGCAGGCGCGCGGCATCCCGATCCGGGTCGTGGACCACACGGTGTCGATCGGCGTGTACTTCTCCGACCCGGACGGCAACGGTCTCGAGGTCTACTACGAGCTGCCGCGCAGCCAGTGGAACCAGGAGCGGCCGTTCTCCGAGGCCGGGCAGAAGGGCCGCTTCCCCGGCCCCTGGGACGAGGTGCTGCGCCAGCCCGCGCCGGCGTCAGCCTAGCCCGCTGACGGCGAGTCCTTGCGGTCTCGCTCGCGGTAGTCGCCGAACGCGGCGTCGCGCTGGCTCAGGAGGTCGCGCACGCTGCGGCCGTCGCGCTTGAACTGCGCGCGATAGGCCTGGCTCGCTGCGGTGGAGAACGCGAGCGCCTGCAGCTCGGTACCGGCCCGGATCGCCGCGCGCAGCCCCATGATCTCCATCGCGCGGTGGACCGATCGCTTGTTGATCTGCGTCAGCTCGGTGGGCACGAGGGCAACGCGCTCGGCCACCGCCAGCACCGTCTTCTCGAGGTCGGCCATCGGGACCGCGCGGTTGGCGAAGCCCTTGGCCGCCGCGTCCGTGCCGCTGATCGCGTCGCCGGTCAGGAACATCTCCATCGCGGTGCGCAGGCCCATGAGCCACGGATGGAACTGGTTGTCGGGCGGGCTCATCAGGCGGGTGGGCGGGTAGCCGATGCGCGCGTCCTCCGCCACGTAGACCAGGTCGCAGCAGGCGGCCAGCTCGCTGCCGCCGGCCAGGCAATAGCCGTGGACCTGGGCGATGACCGGCTTGGCCAGGTCCCAGATCGTGAACCAGCTCTCCACGACGTGGCGCGCCCACTGCCCGGGCCCACCCGGGGAGTAGAAGGGCTGCCCCACCGAGTTGTCCGCCGAGAGGTCGTAGCCGGAGGAGAAGCAGGGCCCGGCGCCGCGCATGATCGAGACCTTCACGGCGGGATCGGCGTCGGCCTCCTCGAGCGCGGAGAGGATGGCCCCGCGCAGCTCGTTGCTGAGCGCGTTGCGCTTCTCCGGGCGGTTCAGGGTGAGACGGCGGACGCCGGGGAGCGGGTCGTCGAGCAGGAGCACGCTGGGGGTCATGGGCCTGAGCATGCCCGGCCGGCGCCAGCGGCGCAACGTCCCGCCCGGCCGGCGGCGGCTTGACGCCGGGCCGGGGAGATGGGAAATTAACCAAACGGTTGGTTGATAATCATGACCCCACGATCGAGCGGACCGAGAGCACGCGCGAAGCGACGGGCCGGCCGGCCCCGGATCCCGGCCGGCACCCGGGAGGCCCTGCTCGCCGCGGGGACCGAGCTGTTCGCCGAGCACGGCTTCGACGGCGTCTCGGTGTCGGCCATCGCCCAGAAGGCGGGGGTGAACAAGGCGATGATCAGCTATCACTTCGGCGGCAAGCGAGAGCTCTACGTGGCGATCCTCGCCGCCACCTTCGGGGAGATCGTCGCCGACGTGGAGCGGATCGCGCACTCGACGGCGCCGGCCCCGCAGGTGCTGCGCGAGGTGATCGCCGCCGTGGGCGACAGCGCCACCCGGCGCCATCCGCACTTCTGCACGATGATGCTGCGCGAGGTGCTCACCGGCGGGGCGCGCCTGGAGACGGCGGCGCTCGCGCAGCCGGTGCGGGTGATGGCCGCGGTGCAGCGGATCGTGGAGCGCGGGGTCCGCGAGGGCTCCTTCCGGTCGGTGGATCCGCTCCTCACGCACCTGAGCCTGGTCGGCAGCCTCGTCTTCTTCTTCGGCACCACACGCTTCCGGCAGCGCCTCCTCCGGGATCGGCTGCACCGGGAGCCGCCCGACGGCGCCACCTACGTCACGCACCTCCAGGACCTGGTCATCGAGGGCCTCGCCACGCGCGGCGCCGTGTCGGGGCGAGCGGGTCGCCCGTCATGACCACGGCGGTCTCATCCGCTCCGCGGCGTCGCCGCCCGGTGGTGCTGGTCGCGGCGCTCGTCGTCCTGGCCCTGGTCGCGGTGGGAGCGTGGAGGCTCTTCTTCGCCGGCTCCGCGCTGTCCCCGGGAGTCATCGGAGTGAGCGGCCGGATCGAGGGTGACGACGCGGCGGTCGGTGCCAAGATCTCGGGGCGGATCCGCGAGATCACGGTGCGCGAGGGGGACCACGTCGAGGCCGGGCAGGTGATCGCCGTGCTCGACGACGCGCAGATCCGGGCCCGCGAGCAGCAGTCCGAGGCCGCGGTGCGGCAGGCCCAGGCGCGGGTGCGGATGTCCCAGCACCAGATCACCGTGCTCCGCGAGCAGCTGCGCCAGGGCGAGATGGGCGTCGAGCAGTCGCGCACCGATGCGCAGGGGCGTGTCCACGAGGCGGAGGCGCGGCTGGCCGCCGCGGAAGCGCAGCTGGCCCAGGCCGAAGCGTCCTACGCCCAGGCGAAGTGGGAGCGCGACGCCTACACGAAGCTGGTCGAGCGTGGCTTGATCGCCGAGCAGGAAGGCCGGCAGAAGCAGTACACGGAGGAGGCGCAGGCCGCGGTGGTCTCGGCGAACCGGCGGCAGGTGGAGGCCGCCCGCGGAGCGCTCACCACCGCCCAGGCCAACCTGGCCAATCCGGCCATCCGCTCCTCGCAGGTGGCCGCGGTCCAGGGCCAGATCCTGCAGGCGGAAGCCGACATCGCGGCGGCGCAGGCGGATGCCGAGCGCGCGCAGGCGATGCTGGACGAGGCCCGCGCGAATCGCGCCGATCTCCGGGTGATCGCGCCCTTCACGGGCACGGTGGCCACGCGGACCGCCGAGCCGGGCGAGGTGATCACGGCAGGGACGGCGATCGCGACCCTCGTCAACCTCGGCCAGGTCTACCTGCGGGCCTTCGTGCCGGGCGGCGACATCGGGCGGGTGCGCGTCGGCCAGCCCGCGCGCGTATACCTCGACTCCGCGCCGGGCACGCCGATCGACGCCGAGGTCATCCGGATCGACCCGGAGGCGTCGTTCACCCCCGAGAACACCTACTTCCGCGAGGACCGGGTGAAGCAGGTCGTCGGCGTCAAGCTGCTGATCCGCGGGGCCCTGGGCTTCGCCAAGCCGGGCATGCCGGCCGACGGCGAGATCCTCGTCGACGGCCAGTGGCCCGCCCGCCCGCCGCGGCGATGAGCACGCCGCCGCCGGCGCCCGCCATCCGGATCGGCGGGCTCACCAAGCGTTACGGCCTGGTCGAGGCGGTCCGCGGCATCGACCTCGAGGTGCAGCTCGGCGAGATCTTCGGCCTCATCGGCCCGGACGGGGCCGGCAAGACGTCCACCTTCCAGGTGCTGGGCGGCGTGATGCAGGCCAGCGCCGGGACCGCGGAGCTGCTGGGCCGGCCCGCCCGAGAGGCGCGGTCGTTCGTCGGCTACCTGACCCAGGCCTTCAGCCTGTATCCGGATCTGAGCGTGCAGGAGAATCTGCGCTACGTGGGCGAGCTGCGGCTCGTGCCGCGGGAAGAGATCGAGCGGCGTGGTCACCGCTATCTCGAGATGTTCGGGATGGATCGCTTCGCGGACCGTCTCGCGGGCCGGCTCAGCGGGGGCATGAAGCAGAAGATGGCGCTGGCGTGCGCCCTCGTGGCGGAGCCGCGCGTCCTGCTCCTGGACGAGCCGACCACCGGCGTCGATCCCGTCTCGCGCCGCGAGTTCTGGGACACGCTCGTGGAGCTGTCGAGCCAGGGCATGACCATCCTGGTGGCCACGCCGTATCTCGACGAGGCGGAGCGCTGCCACCGGGTCGCGCTGATGCACCAGGGACAGCTCGTCCGGACCGGCACGCCGGCCGAGATCCGCCAGGGCCTTGGCCTCGCGCGCCTGGAGGTCCGCGCCCCCGATCTCCGGGCCACCGAGGTCGCCCTGTCCGGCCGCGACGGCATCGCGGACGTGCAGCGCTTCGGCGATCGGCTCGACGTGATGGTGCGCGACGCCGCCGAGGGCGAGCGCGCGGTCCGCGCGGCGCTCGGCCGCGCGGGGCAGCCCGTCGACTCGCTGCGCGCCGGGGCGCCCACGCTGGAGAACGCCTTCGTGTCGATCTTGCAGGCGCTCGAAGAGGAGGCGCGCACTCCCGAGTTCCCGGGCCTGCGGCGGGAGGAGCGCCACCCCGACGCCGTCGCGATCGGTGCGCGCGGCCTCGGGAAGTCGTTCGGGGCCTTCGTGGCGGTGAAGGGCGTCGACCTCGAGATCCGTCCCGGCGAGGTCTACGGCCTGCTCGGGGCCAACGGGGCGGGCAAGACGACCACGATCAAGATGCTGTGCGGGCTCCTCGAGCCCAGCGTGGGCGAGGTGCAGCTGGCGGGCGAGCGCAGCGCCCTCCGCTCGGAGGGCGTGCGGCAGCAGGTCGGGTACATGTCGCAGAAGTTCTCCCTGTACGACGACCTCACGGTCGAGGAGAACCTGGACTTCTTTGCCGGGGTCTACCAGGTGGCGCCCACGCTTCGGGCGGAGCGGAAGCGCTGGGTGCTCGAGTTCGCGGGCCTCGAGGGTCGGGGTGCGCAGCTCACCGGCTCGCTGCCCGGCGGGTGGAAGCAGCGGGTCTCCTTCGGGGCGGCGATCATGCACGAGCCTCGGGTGCTCTTCCTCGACGAGCCGACGTCGGGGGTCGATCCGATCGCGCGCCGGGCCTTCTGGACGATGATCAACCGTCTGGCCGACCACGGCACCGCGGTCCTCGTGACGACGCACTATCTCGAGGAGGCCGAGCAGTGCAACCGCCTCGGCTTCATGGTGGGCGGCGAGCTGGTCGCGGAGGGGACGCCGAGCGGGATCAAGGCCGCCCAGGGCGGCCGGGTTCTCGAAGTCGCCGTCGACGACCCGTTGCGGGCCGTGAGTCTCCTCCGCGCGGAGGTCGACCGCTGGCGCGTCTCGGTGTTCGGCGACCGCATCCACGTCATCGTCGACGGCGACGCGGCGGAGGCGGCGCGCCGGCTCGGCGCCCGGCTCGAGCGCGCGTCGATCCGCGTGCTCGGGGTGACCGAGCAGGACTACTCCCTCGAGGACGTCTTCATCCTGATCGTGGAGCGCAACCACCGGGCGGCGGCGGCGTGACCGAGCCACCATGAGACGGATCCTCGCGCAGGCGCGGAAGGACCTCACCCAGCTGGTGCGAGACCGCCTCGCGCTCGCCCTTGCGGTCGTGCTGCCGGTGGTCCTCACCGCCCTCCTCGGCACGTCGATCTCCCTGACCGTCACCGACATCCCCCTGGCGGTCCAGGACCTGGACCAGACCCCGCTGTCCCGCCGCTACATCGACGCCTATCGCAGCTCGCTCACCTTCCGGATCGTCGGGCTGCCGGTCACGATGTCGCCGGAGACCGCGATGGCCACCGGCCGGGCCCGGGGCGCGCTGATCCTGCCCGAGCACTTCGAGCGCGAGATCCGGCGCGGCCGGGCCGCGGAGGCCCAGCTGCTCGTCGACGGCACCGACACCAATACCGCCCTGTTGATGCAAGGCGCCGCCGGGCAGATCACGCGCGCGTTCGCCCGGCAGCAGTCCGCGGAGGGGCCGGCGCCCGCGGTGCTCACCTCCACCCGGCTGTGGTTCAATCCCGGCCGCACGCCCCGCAAGTTCTACGGGCCCGGGATGCTCGTGCTCGCCCTCTCGATCTTTCCGACCGTGCTTGCCGCGCTCGCCATGTCGCGCGAGGGCGAGCAGCAGACGATCCTGCAGGTCTACGTCTCGAGCATCTCGGCCCACGAGTTCCTCATTGGCAAGATCCTGGCCGGCGTGATCATCGGGATCGCCCAGTGGATGCTGCTCATCGGCCTCATGTTCACCCTCTTCGGCCTGCGCCTCGTCGGCGATCCCACCCCGCTCCTCGCGGGGAGCCTGCTGTTCCTCTTCTGCGTGGTGAGCTTCGGCACGCTGGTGGGGGGCGCGATCCCCAACCAGGCCGCCGCGGTGCAGGGGGTCGCGCTCGGCGGCTTCCTGCTCGCGTTCCTGCTCTCGGGGCTCATCTTTCCGATCGAGAACATTCCCCGCTCGCTCGCCTGGATCTCGAATCTTGTGCAGGCCCGCTACTTCATCGTCGTGGTGCGGGACGCCTTCCTGCAGGGCGGCGGCTGGCCGGCGGTATGGTGGGCGGTGCTCATGATCGGCGTCATCGGCGCGGCCTACTACGCGCTGGCCTGGCTCGCGATGCGGCGCATGCAGGTGAAGGCGTGAGGGCCTGGGCGAGTCGACTCTTCGGGGGTCGCTTCTGGGCGCTGGCCCTCAAGGAGCTGCGACAGATCCGGCGCGACCGGCGGCTCGCGATGTCGCTGGTCGTGCCGCCGATGCTCCAGGTCCTCCTCTTCGGCTTCGCGCTCGATTCGCACGTGCGGGACCTGCGCCTCGGCGTGGTCGACGAGAGCCGCACGCTCGAGAGCCGGGAGCTCGTCTCCGCGATCACCGAGAACCAGACCTTCCGGCTGGCCGGCTCCTTCCAGACCAGCGAGGAGCTCGGGCGGTCCCTGGCGGCGGGCCGCCTGGACGTCGGCCTGGTGGTGCCCTGGGACTACGCGCGCCTGCGGGCGCGCGGCCGCCCGGTGACCGTGCAGGTGCTGCTCAACGCCGCGAACGCGAACACCGCGCAGATCGCCCAGGGCCACGTGGAGGGAGCGGTGGCGTGGCTGAACCAGCGCGCGGAAGGCGCCGGGCGGCCGGGAGCGGCGCGCGCGCCCGTCGACGCGGGCACGGACGGCCAGGACGCGGCGCGGCCGGTCGCCGCGCGGCCCCCGGTGGAGGTCCGGCCCGCCTTCCTCTACAACCCGGGCCTCGTGAACACGTGGTTCATCGTGACCGGGGTGTTCGGCACCCTGATCATCCTGAACGGATCGCTGGTCTCGGGGGCGACGATGATCCGGGAGAAGGAGCGCGGCACCGTCGAGCAGCTCCTGATGACGCCGGCCAGCTCGCTCGAGGTGATCGCGGCCAAGATCATCCCGCTCTTTGTGCTGCTCATGGGCATGGTCGTGCTGGTGTTGGTGGTGGCGCGCCTCGTCTTCCACGTCCCGTTCCGCGGCAGCCTGCTCCTGGTGTTCGTCGCCTGCGGTTGCTGCGTGCTGACCGGGATCGGGATCGGCACCTTCCTCTCCACGTTCGCGCGCTCCGCGAACCAGACCCAGCTGATCGGGTTCTTCGTCAATCCACCGCTGGCGATGCTCTCGGGGGCCCTGACTCCGATCGAGGCGATGCCCAAGTGGATCCAGCCGGTCGCCCTGGTGAACCCGATCGCCCACTTCGCGAGCGTGGCCCGCGCGGTGCTGGTAAAGGGCGCCGGCCTCGACGTCGTCTACCCGCACCTGCTCGCGCTGGCCGTGCTCGCGGCGGCCCTCGTCGGGGTGAGCGCCTGGCGCTTCCGCCGCCAGCACAGCTGAGCCGCCGGGGCTACGTCAGGCTGGACCGGACGAGGCGGGCGCCCTCGCTCAGCGCCCGGAGCTTGCCGAACGCGGTGTCACGTGGCAGGTACTTCATGCCGCAGTCGGGGGCCAGGACGAGGCGATCGGCGGTCACGCGCGCGAGGCCGGCCCGGATGCGCGTCGACACCTGGTCGGCCGTCTCCACCGCGGGATCGCCGAGGTCGATCACGCCCAGGATGATGGTCTTGCCCGCGAGATCGGCGAGCACGCCCAGGTCGAGCTTCGGCTGGGCGGCCTCGATCGAGATCTGCTGCGCGTCGCTCGCGGCGAGCTGGGGCAGGAACGAGTAGCCGGTGGGCTTCTGGTGGCGTACCACCGCGGCGTAGCCGAAGCAGAGGTGCAGCGCGGTCGGCACCGTGAGGCCGGCGAGCGCCCGGTTGATCGCGGGCACCGCATAGCGCTTGGCTCCCTCGGGATCGTTGCGGAGCCATGGCTCGTCGAGCTGGATGACGTCGGCGCCCGCGGCCTGCAGCTCGTGCGCCTCCGCGTTGACCGCGGCCGCGAAGTCCATGGCCAGCTCCTCCACGTCGCGGTAGAACTCGTTCTTGGCCTGCTGGGCCATCGTGAACGGGCCGGGCAGCGTGATCTTGGCCGGGCGGTCGGTGTTCCGCCGGAGGAACTGCATGTCTCGCAGCTCGACCGGCCGCGTCCGGCGCACGCGCCCGACCACCCGCGGCACGTGGGTCTGGTTGCCGTAGCGGTCGGTGATCACCGCGGGCTGCGCCGCGTCCACCCCGTCCAGCGCGGTCGCGAAGCGGTTCGAGTAGCTCTCGCGCCGGATCTCGCCGTCGCTGATGATGTCGATGCCGGCCCGCTCCATGTCCCGGATGGCCACGATGGTGGCGTCGTCCTGGGCGGCCTCCAGGAAGGGCTCGGGCACCCGCCACAGCGCGTGCATGCGCACGCGGGGGACGCCCTTGGCGAGCATCGCCCGATCCACGAGCCAGTCGGGCTGGGGATAGCTGCCGACCACGGTGGTCGCGAGCACCGGCTGGGGCATGGCCTCACGCTCCTTGACGATAGGCCGCCACCTTCCGCTCCAGGCGGCGAAGAAGGACCTCGTGCATCCCGGTGATGAGCAGCACCAGCACGATGCCGGCGTAGACCCCCGGGCTGTTCAGCAGCGTGCGATGCCGGGTGATGAGGAAGCCGAGCCCGTCGGCCGCGCCCAGCATCTGCGCGACGATGACGCCGACGATGACCAGGGCCCCGCCCAGGCGGAGCGCGGCCACCATGGAGGGCAGGCTCGCGGGCAGCGAGATGTACAGGATCTGCTGGGCGCGGGTGGCCCCGAAGGCGCGCGCGGTCTCGGCGAGCGCCGGGCTCAGGGCGGCGACGCCCGCCACCGCGGTCAGCATGGTGGGGATGAAGGCGTAGATCGAGGCGAAGGCGATCTTGGACTCCGAGCCGAGTCCGAACCACACCATCATCACCGGGTAGAGCACGACCAGCGGCACCGCGTACGCGCTGCGCAGCACGGGGAGCAGCATGCGCCGCGCGGTAGCCGAGGACCCCACGAGCTGGCCGAGCAGGATGCCGCCGCCGCAGACGATGACGTAGGCAGCCAGGATCTCCCCGAAGGTGGTGGGCAGGCTGCCCAGGTACTCGCGCCGATCGGTCACGAGCGCGCCGAGGGCCTCGCTGAGCGGGGGCACGAAGAGGCGGGGGACCACGCCGGCGCGAGGCAGGATCTCCCAGGCCGCGAGGATCGCCAGGTAGAGGAGCGCCTGGCTCAGGCGCAGGTGCCGCTCGGGCCAGGTCATCGGCGCTCCGCGTTCTTGATGTGCTGCCAGATGCGGTCCTTGAGCGCCCCGAACCTCTCCCCCGCCGTCATCGCGAAGCTCCGCGGGCGCGGCAGATCGACATCCACGTCGTCGACCACGCGCCCCGGCCGTGCGCTCAGCACCACGACGCGGTCGGCCAGGTACACCGCCTCGTTCAGGCTGTGGGTGACGAAGAGCACGGTCTTGCGCGTCTCCGACCAGATGCGCAGCAGCTCGTCGCCCAGCACCATGCGCGTCTGCTCGTCCAGCGAGGCGAAGGGCTCGTCCATCAGCAGCACCGCCGGGTTCTGCACGAGGCCCCGCGCGATGGCCACACGCTGCTTCATGCCCCCGGAGAGCTGGTGCGGCAGGCGGTCCTCGAAGCCGGCGAGGCCGGTCAGCTCGAGCATGCGGCGGGCCGCGGCCAGCCGCTCGGCCTTGGACACCCGCCGCAGCTTGAGGGGGAAGGCCACGTTGTCCACCGCGGAGAGCCAGGGCAGGAGGTTGGCCTCCTGGAAGATCATGCCGACCTTGCGCGGCATGGGCGCGGTGATCGGCTCGCCGTCGCAGAGCACGGTGCCGCTCGAGGGCAGGCGCAGGCCCGCGACCAGCGAGAGCAAGGTGGACTTGCCGCAGCCGCTCGGGCCCACCACCGACACGAACTGGCCGTCCGGGATCTCGAGGGTGATCGAGTCCAGCGCGGTCACGGCGGCCCCGTCCGCGCCGAAGCGCTGCGAGACCGCGCGGATGGCGACGAGGGGGCGGCTCACGCGCGCTGCCGCCAGACGCCGAGCCGCGACTCCACCGCGCGCAGCGCTTCGTTGACCGCCACCGCGGCGGTGGCCACCAGCACCAGCGCCGCGTAGAGCTGCGGCATCTGGAGGTTCTCGCCCCAGGCCGCGATGCGATAGCCGATGCCGTCGCGCGCCCCGTAGATCTCGCAGAGGAGCACCGCGGTGATGTTGAAGACCATGGCGAGCCGCGCCGACTCGAGAAGGATGGGGGCCATCGCGGGCAGGTAGATCTCGCGGATGATCTGCCCGCGGCTCGCCCCGTACACGCGGCTCACCGTGATCAGCTCGGGCGGAACCGACTGCACCGCCGCGATGCCGCCCACGATCAGCACGAAGACGGTGGTGAACACCCCGAACGCGATCTTCTGCGGGATGCTCACCCCGAAGACCAGGATGAAGACGGGCAGGAAGATGGACTTGGGCACCCCGAAGAGGAAGTTGATCAGCGGACGGAAGAGCGCGCCCAGCACCGGCAGCTCGGCCAGCAGGAAGCCGAGCAGCAGGCCGGTCGGCAGCGCGATCAGGAAGGCGGCGAACACCTCCCAGGCGGTGACCCCGAGGCTGGCCCGCACCTCGGGCCGGCCGGCCAGGCGGATCAGCGCCTCCAGGACGGTGGTCGGTGCCGGCGCCAGGCTCGGGTCGATCCGTCCCAGGCGGACCAGGGTCTCCCAGAGCGCGAAGAGGCCCAGGACGGCGGCGGCGACGATCAGGCGCTCGTGCCGCCGCATTGCCCCCGGCCCTACGGCTTGGTCGGAGTGATGGGCATGTTCAGGAAGACCTCGGCGGCGGGCGCCATGTCCTTCACGCCGCTCGCGGCGGCGAGCTCCATGGCCTTCTCCACCGAGGCGAGGGTCATCTTGCCGTCGCGGGAGAGGCGCAGGAAGGTCTTCTCGTACTCCATCTTGGCGATCTCCATCGGCAGCTCGTTGTTGGTCGCGATGGTCTTGATCGCGTAGTCCGGGTTGTTGCGCATGTACTCGAGCGCCCCGTAGAGGGCGTTCAGCCCCTTCTGGATGAAGGGACGCCGCTCGTTCAGGTTCTTCTCGGTGGCGGTCCAGCCGCCGATGAGGTTCGGGGGCATCGCGGTGGCGAAGTCCGTCAGCACGCGCACCTTGCCCTCCGAGACGACCTGGTAGCTGAGGGGTGAGTAGATCACCGCCGCGGCCAGGTTGTCGTTGAGCAGGTTGGGCACGAGGCCGCCCCCGCCCACCGGGACGCGCTGGAAGGTCACCTTGCTCTCGCTTTGCGACCACAGGGCCAGGGTGTCGGTGCCGGAGCCGGCCGAGGTGATGCCCACCTTCTTGCCGTCCAGCTCCTTGGCCGACTTGATCGGGGAGGCGGTCTTCACGCCGAGGATCCAGCCCGACCACTCGTCGCCGTTGCCGCCCACGATCTTGGTGAGCACGCCGCGCTTGCGCGAGGTCGCGACGAGCGGCACCGCCACCGTACCGAGATCGGCCGAGTTCGCGGCGATCGCCTCGAAGGTCTCTCCGCCGCCCCGGTAGATCGTGATCTCCGGTCGCAGGCCTTCCTTCTCGAACAGCCCCTTCTCCTTGGCCACGGTGGCGAGGATGGTCGGGAAGTAGGTCTTGGTGGGGCAGCCGATGCGGATGGTTTCCTGCGCGGGGGCGCTCGCCGGCAGCGCGAGCAGAGCGACGAGGGCCATCACCAGCACCGCGAGCCGAGCCATGGACTTCGTGGTCATGGATTCCTCCTGGGGAGATCGCGCGTCGCCCGGCATCCTAGCACGGTTGACCCGCCTCCCCGACGGGGGTAGATTCGGCCGCGGTCGTCCGAAATGGTGGGCGAAGTGATGGGCGAAGTGATGGGCGAGCAAGGAGGAGTCATGGACTTCGGCGGCGCGATCTTCTTCACGGACTACTCGATCGGCCCGGCCGCGCTCGGCCGGGCGCTGGAGGAGCGAGGGTTCGAGTCGCTCTGGGCACCCGAGCACTCGCACATCCCCCTGTCGCGCACCTCCGCGTTCCCGCAGGGCGGCGACCTGCCGAAGAAGTACTACGACGTCATGGATCCGTTCGTCACCCTGGCCGCGGCCGCGGCCGCGACCACCCGGCTGCGGGTCGCCACCGGCGTGTGCCTGGTCGTCCAGCGCGATCCCATCCAGACCGCGAAGGCGGTGGCGAGCCTCGACCAGGTCTCGGCCGGGCGCTTCCTGTTCGGGATCGGCGCGGGCTGGAACGCCGAGGAGATGGCCGACCACGGCACCGAGTTCAAGTCGCGCTTCCGGGTGATGCAGGAGCGCGTCGAGGCCATGAAGGCGATCTGGACCAAGTCCAAGCCCGAGTACACCGGCGAGTTCGTGAAGTTCCCGCCGATGATGACCTGGCCCAAGCCGGTCCAGAAGCCGCATCCGCCCGTGATCGTGGGCGGCGCGTTCCCCTACGGGGCGCGGCGGGCCATCGCCTACGGCGACGGCTGGGTGCCGCACGCGCGCCGTCCTGCCTACGGTGACGTGCTCGGCCTGCTGCCCGAGTTCAGAAAGATGGCGGTCGAGGACGGGCGCGATCCGGCCACGCTGCCGATCACGATCTTCGGGGTGGCCGAGGACGGCGACGTCATCAAGCGCTATCGCGACGCCGGCGTGGCGCGGCTCATCTTCAACCTGGCCTCCGCGAAGGCCGACGAGGTGCTCCCCGTGGTCGACCGCTGCGCGACCCTCATCCGGCAGGCTCGGTGATGGCCACCCACGCCCCGGCGATCAGGCAGATCGCCTCCGGCCTGCGCTTTCCCGAGGGCCCGGTGGCCATGCCGGACGGCTCGATCATCCTGGTCGAGATCGAGCGCCGCACGCTCTCGCGCGTCACCCCGGACGGCAAGATCCACGTCGTCGCCACCCTCGGGGGCGGCCCCAACGGTGCCGCAATGGGTCCGGGCGGGAAAATCTACGTCACCAACAACGGCGGGCTCAAGTTCGTCGAGCGCCCGGGCAAGCTCTTTCCGGTGCTGCAGGCCGACGACTACGTATCGGGCAGCATCCAGATCGTGGATCCCGAGACCGGCAAGTTCGAGACGCTCTACGACCGGTGCGACGGCCAGCGGCTCCGCGGGCCGAACGACCTCGTGTTCGACCGGGCCGGCGGCTTCTGGTTCACGGATCTGGGCAAGACGCGCGACCGGGACAACGACCGCGGAGTCGTGTACTACGCCAAGGCCGACGGGTCCCTGATCCGCGAAGCCATCTTCCCGCTCGAGCGGCCGAATGGCATCGGCCTCTCGCCGGACGAGCGGACCCTCTACGTGGTCGAGACGCCGACCGCCCGCTGCTGGGCGTTCCGCCTCTCCGGGCCCGGCGAGATCGAGTCCGCGAACGGCCCGTACCGCGGCGAGAAGGGCACGGTGATCGCCGGGCTCGGGGGCTACCAGATGTTCGACTCGCTGGCCGTCGACGGTGAGGGCCACGTCTGTGTGGCCACGCTCATCACCGGCGCGGTGAGCGACATCTGGCCGGACGGCAGCCGGGTGGACCAGTACACGCTGCCGGACATGATGGTCACCAACGTGTGCTTCGGCGGCCGCGACCTGCGCACCGCCTATGCGACCCTGTCCATGGGCGGCACGCTCGTGTCCTTCGAGTGGCCGCGCCCCGGACTGGCGCTCCACTACCTGAACCGCTGATGCAGATCGGGGTCTGGCTCCCGAACTGCCGGCACCTGGCCACCCCGGCGATCATCCGGCAGACCGCGGTGCGGGCCGAGGCCCTCGGCTACGACTCGGTGTGGGTGAGCGACCACGTGGTGGTGCCCAAGGCCAACGTGGTCAACTTCGGCGAGACGATCTTCGACCCGCTGGTCACCCTCGGAGTGGTGGCCGGCGCGACCAGCCGGGTGCGCCTCGGGACCACCGTGCTGATCGTTCCGTATCGCAATGCGGTGGTCACCGCGAAGATGATCGCCTCGCTCGACGCGCTGAGCGGCGGCCGGTTCGTGTTCGGTGTCGGCGCGGGCTGGGTGGCCGCGGAGAGCGCGGCGCTCGGGGTGCCGTTCGCGGAGCGTGGCCCGATGACCGACGAGTACCTGCGCGCGATGCAGGAGCTGTGGACGAGCCCGACGCCGTCGTTCGCGGGCAAGTACGCGCGGTTCGACGGGCTCATCTTCGAACCGAAGCCCCTGCAGAAGCCGCACCCGCCGATCTGGGTCGGCGGGCACAGCCGGGCCGCGCTCCGCCGCACCGTGGAGTTCGGAGCCGCGTGGCACCCGATCAACCGCTCGCCCGACGAGCTGCGGGCCGGAGTCGCCCAGCTCAAGGCCTTCGCGCAGGCCCGCGGGCGGGCGACCCCGCCCGCGCTGACCCTGCGCAACGACATCCGCATCCAGCGGGCCGGCCAGAGCGTGCCCATGTCCACCCACGCCGGGCGCGTGGTCGCGGGCGAGCCGGCCGCGCTCGTCGACCAGATCGGCGAGCTGGCCGCCTGCGGCGTCGAGCACCTGGTGCTGGAGTTCCTCGCGCCCGACGGGCGCGAGCTCGACGAGCAGATGGCCGCGTTCGCCGAGCGTGTGCGCCCTCGCCTCCGCTAGCCCCGCGTCGCGTGAGCCCCGACCCCGCGCCCCGCATGGCGGTGCACCGGTCCGGCCGCGGACCGGACCTCGTGCTCTTCCATGGCGGCATGGGCTCGTGGAAACACTGGATCCGCAACGTGGAGCCGCTGTCTCGCCACTTCACCGTGCACGCGCTCGACCACCCGTCCTACGGGGACTCCGCCCCGGTGCCGCGCGAGACCACCGGCCCTGCCTACCTGGATCTGGTCCGCGACCTGCTCGTGGAGATGTTCCCGGGCGACGCCCCGTTGCGGTTCGCCGGCTTCTCGTTCGGCGGCGCCATCGCTGCGAACATGGCCCGCCGGCTGGGCGCACGGGTGACGCACCTCTGCCTGGTCTCGCCCGGCGGGTTCCCGATGCGGAAGTTCGGCGAGCGGCCGATCCGCAGCTACAAGGAGGCGGGCGGGGACGAGCGCCTCTTCCGCGAGGTCTGCCGGCACAACCTGCTGGTGAACATGCTGAGCGATCCGGCGAGCGTCTCCGAGGAGACGGTGGATATCCAGGTGGGATGCGTGCGGCGAACCCGCTTCGATAGTCGAAAGGTCAGCGGCGGCGGGACGCTGCTGGGCGATCTCGCGGACGTGGCGCAGCGCGGCGGCCGGATCCGCCTGCTGTGGGGCGAGCGCGACGACTCCGCGTTCCGGCCCGCCACGCTGCTCATCGGCGAGATCCGGGAGGCCGTCCCCGGCCTCGACGTGCACCGCATCCCGAAGGCCGGGCACTGGTCGGCCTACGAGAACGCGCCCGAGGTCAACCGGCTGCTGCTGGAGTTCTTCCGCGGTGGCGCAGAGGACAATTCGAAGGAGGATCGGCTATGAGCTCGACCCGTCAACCGGTCGCCGTCGTGGTGGGGGCGACCTCCAAGTGGCAGGCGGACGGCCGCAATACCAAGCTGGCCCACGGCCATGCGCTCGACGACCGCGATCTGCCCGTCGGCGTGCGCTGGGGCGTCGGCGGCGCCATCGCCCAGAAGTTCGCCAAGGAAGGGTTCCTCGTGGTGCTGACGACGCGCAAGGCTGGCAATGCGGCGGCGCTCGACCAGGCGATCCGGGAGCAGGGCGGCACGAGCATGATCGTCGAGCTGGACCTGGTGTCGGAGGCCTCCATCTCGAAGGCGTTCTCCACGATTCGAGAGAAGGTCGGTGACCCGGATGTCCTCGTCTACAACGCGGGCTACCTCGAAGGGCGTGACCTGCCGCCCGAGAAGGAGCTGCTGGAGCACGTCCCCGTCGAGATCTTCGAGACCGCGCAGCACATCGCCAGCCGCGGGCCGTTCCTGGTGGCCAAGGAGGTGCTGCCCGCCATGCGCAAGCGCGGTGCCGGCTCGTTCCTCATCTCGAACAATGCGTCGTCCCTGAGAGGTCGCAAGCGGCTCACCGGACAGTCGCTCTACTATCCGCGCGTGATGATGCGCACGCTCGCGCAGGTGCTCACCGAGGAGTATTCCGAGCATGGCGTGCACGTGGCCAACGTCGTGATCGACGGCCTCATCGACTCGCCGGGGACCCGGGCCCTGCCCAGAGCCCAGAAGCAGCCGGAGATCGTCATGAATCCCGTGAAGATCGCGGAGGCGTTCTACTACCTCCACACCCAGGACCGATCCTGCTGGACGCACGAGCTCCAGCTGACGCCCTTCTCGACCAAGCCGAGCGTCTAGTCCGCCGAGTGAGATATAGTCGACCGAGCATGCGCGGCGACCGGAAGGTCTTCTACGGCTGGTGGGTGGTGGGGGCGTTCTCGGTCACCACTTTCCTCTCGACCGGCATCCGGCACGCGGTCGGTCCCTTCCTCAAGCCGATCGTGGGCGATCTCGGGCTCGACCGCGCGAGCTTCTCGGCGGTCATCGCGCTGAGCCTGTTCCTCTACGGCGTCTTCATGCCGCTCGCCGGCATGGCACTGAATCGCTTCAGCGTGCGCGTCGTCACGTCGGCGGGGACCCTGCTCCTGGTGGGCTCGCTCGTGCTGACCGCGATGGTGCGCAACTTCTGGGAGTTCGCCGCCGTCTACGGCGTGCTGGTGCCGCTCGGGCTCGCGGGCACCGGCCCGGTGATCGCCTCCGGGGTGGTCGCCCGCTGGTTCAGCCGGCGGCGCGGCACCGCGCTGTCGGTGCTCGGCAGCGCCTCGATGACCGGGATGAGCCTGCTCGTGCCCGCGGTGACCTGGCTCGTGCTCACCACCGGATGGCGCACCACCTACGTGCTGATCGCGGCGCTGATGCTGGTGATCGCGCTGCCCATCTGCATCTGGGTGCTGCGCGACTCGCCCGAGTCGATCGGGCTCACCGCCGACGGCGCCGTCCTCGCGCCGGGCGCCGCCGTCCCCGCGGTCGAGCGGGTGACCGCCCGCGAGGCGCTCGGGACCCTGGCCTTCTGGCAGCTCGCGGGCTCGTTTTTCACCTGCGGCTTCTCGATGAGCCTGCTCTCCGCGCACGGGATCCCCATGCTCACCGACCACGGTTACTCGCCGATGTTCGCGTCGTGGGCGCTCGGGGTGCTGGGCGGCTCCAGCATCGGCTTCACCGTGATGCTGGGCGCGCTCTCGGACCGCTTCGGCCGCCGCCCGGTGCTGGCCACGATCTACGCGGGCCGCGTCTTCATCTTCGCGGGCTTCTTCCTGATCCGGGACAACCCGGCCGCGATCCTGGCGGTCGCGGTGCTCGGCGGCGTGACGATGGCGGGGACCGGCTCGATGACCTCGGCCCTGACCGCGGACATCTACGGGCGGTTCTCGGTCAGCTCGGTGTTCGGGCTGATCTTCCTCGTGCACCAGACCGGCTCCGCCCTCGGCTCGTGGCTGGCCGGCGCGCTGTTCGAGACGACGGGCGGCTACGGCGCGGCGTACGTGGTGGCCTGCCTGTTCCTGGTGGGCGCATCGATCGTGGCGCTCAACATCGACCGGGACGCGAGGCGGATCTGGCGCGCGGCCACCGCGTCGGCGTCGAGCTGAGGTCGCCGCCTCAGGCGGTGATCGCGAACCCCTCGTAGCCCTTCGCGGCGACCTCGTCGCACTTCTGGCGGTAGACGCCGACGCCCCCGATGTACGGCATGAAGATGCGGGGCTTGCCCGGGATGTTCGCGCCCATGTACCAGGACTTCGCCAGCGGGTAGAGCGTCATGTGGCCCACCTCGTTGACGTGCGCGACCCAGGCGTCCTCCGCCTCCGGGGTGGCCTCGATGCACGTGCGCCCGGTCGCGCGCAGGTGGGCGATGCAGTCGGCGATCCAGTCGACGTGCTGCTCGATCGACACGATCATGTTGCTGAGCACGGACGGGCTGCCGGGGCCGGTGATCATGAAGAGGTTCGGGAAGCCGGCGATCGAGAGGCCCAGGTAGGTGCGAGGCCCCGCCGCCCACTTGTCCTGGATGCGCTGACCGGCCCGCCCGCGGATGTCGATGGCGAGCAGGGCGCCGGTCATCGCGTCGAAGCCGGTGGCGAACACGATGGCGTCGACCGCGTACTCGGCCTCCCGGGTGCGCACGCCTCGCGGGGTGATGGCCTCGATCGGCGACTGGCGCACGTCGACCAGCGTGACGTTGTCCCGGTTGAACGTCGCGTAGTAGCCGGTGTCGACGCAGAGCCGCTTGGTGCCCAGCGGGTAGTCCTGGGGACAGAGCGCGTCGGCGAGCGCGGGGTCGCGCACGATGCTCCGGATCTTCGCGCGGAAGAACTCGGCCGCGGTGTCGTTGGCCGCCTTGTCGAGCAGGAGGTCGCTGTAGGCGGCCGAGAACCCGAGCCCCCCGCGGCGCCAGCGCTTCTCGTATTCGCTCTCCCGCTCCTCGGGCGGCACCGCCAGCGCGGATTCCCCGCTGCGCTCGGTCACGAAGCCCACCCGCGATTCGCGGGCCTGCCGCCGGAACTCGGCGTAGTGGGCCTTCACCCGGCGCTCGTACTCCGGATCGAGCGGCGCGTTCTGCGCGGGCATGCTGTAGTTCGGCGTGCGCTGGAACACGTACAGGTGCGTAGCCTGGGTGGCGATGATCGGGATCGACTGGATCGCGGAGGAGCCGGTGCCGATGACCGCGACCCGTCGGCCGGTGAAGTCGACGCCCTCGTGCGGCCAGCGGCCGGTGTGGTACCACGTGCCCTCGAAGGAGTCGAGGCCCTTGAAGTCCGGCACCTGGGTGTCGGAGAGGCAGCCGGTGGCCATGATGCAGAACCGCGCGGAGACGCGGTCCCCGCGGTCGGTCTCGATGCCCCAGCGGCCGGTCGCCTCGTCGAAGACCGCCCTGGTCACCCGGGTCTCGAACTGGATGTCCCGGCGCAGGTCGAAGCGGTCCGCGACGTGGTTGGCGTACTTCAAGATCTCCGGCTGGGCCGCGTACCGCTCGGTCCAGCGCCACTCCTGCTGGAGCTCGTCCGAGAACGAGTACGAGTAGTCCATGCTCTCGACGTCGCAGCGGGCGCCTGGATAGCGGTTCCAGTACCAGGTGCCGCCGACGCCCTTGCCCGCCTCGTAGACCCGCACCGCGAGCCCCAGCCCCCGCAGGCGGTGCAGCATGTACATGCCCGCGAACCCTGCGCCGACGATCACCGCGTCGAGCACTACACCTCCTCGTGGACCGGCACCACGTACGGCCCCTCGGGGACGAATGCCACGTGGGGATCGCGGTGGCGCGCCATGCTCTCGGATACGGCGCCCGCGAGATCGGTGACGCGCTCCACCCCGGTGAGCCCCGCGGCCACCGCGTCGAGACCGTCCGTGTAGAGCCGAACGCGGCCGACCCGCATGGGCCGAAGCTGCATCTGGGTCTGCCACTCGTCGATGTCGGCGTGGCGCTTGTGCGCGATGCTGGACTGAAAGCCGTCGGGGCCGAGATCGACCAGGCGCCGCTGCGCTTCTACATAGTGCTTCGAGCCCATGCCCTCGGAGCACGCGGAGGCCACGATCAGATCGCCGCCGGGCTCCAGGATGTCGAGCGGGCCCACCATGCCCTTGACGGTCTGGTAG
>Ga0335084_10000904_pt1 | contig 26630 bp, 21 predicted proteins | sample Lox_Sample_44_FD_206721 | JGI IMG/M metagenome (GOLD analysis project Ga0335084, IMG submission 206721) | Soil microbial communities from Loxahatchee National Wildlife Refuge, Florida, United States - Lox_Sample_4.4 | ecosystem: Environmental > Terrestrial > Soil > Wetlands | place: USA... | reverse complement strand
CTTCACATGCTCCTTCTGCCTCACCACATCCAGCCCGCCTTCTGTAGTGAGCTCCCGCCTTTTTTCTGGTACAAGGGTCACAAGGTCTGGCGCAACCTCAAGGGCAATACGGACCATCTCTTCAGTTGCTGCCATTTCGAGGTTCAGCTCCGTCTCCACCATCTCCCTTAATAGCTTCAGGTCCCGGTCCCTTATATGGCGCCGGTCTTCCCTCAGGTGCACGGTAATGCCGTCCGCACCGCCAAGGATTGCTAAGGTGGCAGCCATGAGGGGGTCAGGCTCGCTCCCCTTCCGCGCTTCCCGTATCGTGGCAACATGGTCGACATTCACACCCAGAATCATTGTCACTCCTCCTCCGCACACACGGATTTACTCTCTTTCAGTACCACATCATCGCTTCAAAGTCAGGTGTCGGAACCGTGAGGGTGATATATCCTCTCCATGGGCAACGCTCCACATTCTCCCCTCCCTTGCGGAGGGAAAGGAAGACATTCAGCTCGTCACGCTCCTTTGCCCCAATATCCTGAAAAGGAATAGCGCACTCAAGGATATCCCCTATTGCAATGTCCGGGAGCTCTTTGCTCCCTGTCCATCCTGCGTCACTCTTGCGAAGGAGATGCGCCGTCCCCGTCTCCCCTATGGGGATATCAACCCTGAAAGGGTAAGGCCTGACGATTTCTATGGTAAGGAGGGCATCCATGGGAAACTCGGTAAAAGGGCCCTTGGGATCAACACGGATAAAGAGGTTCTGTTGGTTGAATCCGTAATAGATCTTGGATATGAGGCCTTCGGTCATGTGCATACTCCCGCCCGATTTGCCCACATCCAGATACGCACCCTGGAACCATTCGAAATAGCTTGTCATCATTCCGTCGATTTTGGGATGAATAAAGCCCCTTATTTCCATGGAAGGAGCCACCGACCTATCCTCCCTCAGCACCGGCACGAAAAGATGGGGAGGGGCTTCCTGTCCCATCTCCCTGTATACACTCACCAGATTCTGCCTGAACAGCTCATCAAATTCCTCAGCATTCTCTGTGGAATGCTCGTCACCGTACCACCAGTTCCAGTCACTCCCCTCTGCAACATACAGTGCCTTCCACGCAGAATCCATAACCCTCCCTGGATTCATTGACTGAAATTCTCCAAGGGCTTCCCTTGTCTCCGTCAGGTAGTCCCAGGCAGTATTATCCTCTTCGTGCCCTATCCAAACGTTGAAATTTGCATATATCCAGGACCCTGCATGGAGGCGTCCAAGCTTGTTTCTTTCACGGTGCGCACTGAGATAGCCGGAAATGGTGGTAGTACGCAATTGTTCGTGCCTCGAAAGACCATCGTAGAGATACCGGAAGAAGTCCTCGCCATCGTTTTCATAGTATTCCCACGCATTCTCTCCGTCCAGAATTACCGGAACGAGGTGAGGTTCATTCCCGGGAAGGGACTCATGGATATGCAGGAATTTGTGGATGAGGTCCTCTGCTGCCCTCTTGGGTTCCCACCCTGAATAGACAAACCCGATGAGGTCAGAGATCTTGTGGTCCCTGAAGAGAAGGGAAGCCCCTGAAAATTCATGAACAGAATAAAGGAGGTCCGGCCTCAGGAGGTTTCCCGAGGGACCTCTCAGCCCGATACCCAGGGAACTGGCAAGGACATCCTCATCGGTGGCGATCCACTCTATCCCCTCTTCGCGGATTGCCTTCACGATATCCTCGCTCACCGATCCTTCTGACGGCCACATGCCTGCTGGTCTCTGTCCGAACACCCTTTGAAAAAAGTCCATTGCCATCCGTATCTGCTCCCGGGCATCCTCCGGGTGGGAGAATCTCCTCTTCGGTAAACGGATGTCCGGAGTAGGCACCTTTGCCACATCAGTATCCCAGAGGAGGGGAAGTATGGGGTGATAGAAGGGCGAGGCCGAGAGTTCTACCTGGCCTCTGGAAGAAAGTTCCCTGTATTTGGGAATTATGTCACGCAGGATTGCGAGTCCTTTCTCCATCAGAAGGATTTTCTCCTCCTCGTTGTATCCCCTTCCCTTTGTGGTAAGAGAGGAGAGAAAAGGGTCCCTCTTCCTCAGCATCGGGTCTATCCATACCAGATTGAACAAGACCTGAAGGTCAAGAAATTCACTGTCTGAAAAATATCTGATGGTGCGGGAGAGGTCACCCTTTGAACACGTGAGCCCTCTTTTGAGGAGCAACTCGTAGTAGCGGGGAAATGGTCTGATCATCGTGTCCCAGTTAGCAAGAAAGAAATTACCAAGGATGAACGCACGCTCTTCATCGCTCAGATCAGACGGCCTTTTCAGTGTCACTTCAAGAAAAGTGTCCTTTGCGTTATTCTCCGTGTAATCGATAATTTGCTCGATGAGTGAGGGCACAAGATTGAATGTCTGTCTGATATGGGGATACTCGTCAAGGAGCATGGCCATGTCGAGATAGTCTTTGGTCCCATGGAGTCTCACCCAGGGAAGACGATAGATTCCCGAAAACGGATCCTTGTAATAGGGTTGATGCATATGCCAGAGGAATGCAATGGAGAGGGGGCTACTGCTCATACTTGAAGACGTATTCGTCGGGCTTTGCCATCTCGAAATTCTCTCTCGCATGCTTTTCGAGATAAAAGGGGTTTTCCCTCAGCCGTTTCGTGTCCGATTGCAATCGGACATTCTGGGTCTCCACCTCACGTATTTCACTGACCAGCTGACTCCTTTTTTCCCTTAACTGGAGATATCTGAGGAGACCCGTCTCTCCGAAGGTAAAGCTTATCACAAGGTAGAGCAGGCTGAGAATCGCGATTGTCAGGAATATAAGGCGTCTCTTCTTAAGCTCAGAGGTAACCTGTTTCCTGAGAAGTTGATGGGAATTCATCCTGCTAGATTATACAATGCATTCTTTCCTTTGTATAGTGCCAGATCTGAAAGCTCCCGCTCGATCTCCATCAACCTGTTGTATTTCGCGACCCGGTCACTCCTTGACAGCGAACCGGTCTTGATCAACCCTGTGTTACAGCCAACGGCAAGATCCGCAATGGTGGTGTCCTCTGTTTCCCCTGATCTGTGGGAGACCACCGCGGTATACCCTGCCCTCTTGGTCATTTCTATTGCATCCAGGGTCTCGGTAAGCGTACCTATCTGGTTCAGCTTGATAAGCACCGAATTCGCAATCTTTTTCCGGATTCCCTCCTGGATGATCTCTGTATTGGTAACAAAGATATCATCACCCACAAGCTGTACCGCTTTCCCCAGTCTCTGCGTGAGGCGCCTCCATCCTTTCCAGTCCTTTTCCGAAAGGCCGTCTTCGATCGAAAGGATGGGATAACGATTCATGAGCTTTTCATAGTAGTCGATCATTTCCTCAGCAGCACGATTCTTGCCTTCAAAGTGGTAACCCTTTGCGGAATGGAACTCAGAAGCCGCCACATCCAGGGCAATGGAGATCTCCCTTCCCGGTATATAAGCCGCATCCTCTATAGCCCGAACAATCAGCCTGATCGCCTCCTCATTACTCTTCAGATGTGGAGCAAACCCTCCCTCATCGCCCACCGCAGTGCCCAATTTGTTCCTTTTCAAGATAGATTTCAGGCTGTGAAACACCTCAGAGCCGGCACGGACCGCGGCAGAGAGATTCGGCAGGCCAGCAGGCATGATCATGAACTCCTGTATGTCCAGATTATTGTCCGCATGTGCTCCACCGTTGAGAATATTCATCATCGGGACAGGGAGTTCCTTTGCATTACATCCCCCGAGATACCGATACAGCGGCATTTCCAGTTCCAGAGCAGTTGCCCTGCAGACTGCGAGAGACACCCCCAAAATTGCATTGGCACCAAGCCGTGCCTTATTCTCCGTTCCGTCCAGTTCCCTCATGACCGTATCTATATTCGGCTGATTCAAGGAGTCGAGACCCATAAGTTTCGGCGCGATTTCCTGCATCACGTTATTCACTGCATTGAGCACGCCCTTACCGTGGAATCGTGTCCCTCCATCCCTCAGTTCGAGCGCCTCACGTTCTCCCGTGGATGCCCCGGAAGGAACCGACGCCTTGCCCCGCACCCCGCTATCCAGGAGAACTTCCACTTGAAGGGTGGGGTTTCCCCTCGAATCCAGTATTTCCATGGCATTCACCTCAATAATCTCTCCCATGTGCCCTCCTCTCACTCAGTGTGAACTCTATGTCCGTCATTTACACTCATGGAATACGTCCATTGTAGATGGAGAATCTGCTGTGTTCCTGAGAGTAAAGTGTACTATTGTAAATACTGGCTGATACTGCCTTCAACCCTTGTCATGTCAACAGCAACATCCGCTAACTCCGCCCTGTCAGAAACCTGTCTCAGACATGTTCCTATGAATACTCTGAACTGTTTCATCTTATCCTTCAGTTTCTCGAACCCTTTTCCCTTGAGCTCTTCCCTGTTCAGGGCGAAGACCTTCTGGAAAAATGAGACGAATTCTTCATAATCATCATATCTGAGAAGTTTGAAGGTAAAGCTTTGAAAATAGAGCATGAAATTTCTCAATGCATCGAAAACCTGCAGCCGTTTTTCCGGCGTGCCCTCCTGTACAAGGGCGAGAAACCTCTCGAGCACAAGAATATCTTCCCTCAATCTGATGGATTGTTCCCTCTTTGTAAGGAAGGTATCAAAGATGTCGCTCCCTCTGATGTCAGGATCAAAGAATGATACCACCTGGACCACACTCTGTTCCGTGAGGTTTTTAAGTATCCCGTGGCTGTTTTCTATCTTGCCCTTAAGATACTGGGGTGCCCTGTTCTTGAATATTTCCCTGAGTTCCTGGAGAAAGACCCTCTTTGCCTCTATGGTGAACTGATACGAAATCGCCCTCATCATCCTCATCTCCTCGTCCTCACTCTTGCGGGACACCGTGTCAAGATACGCGACGAACATGGAGCCTTCAGAGCGCAGGAGCAGAATGATGAGAAGCGACGGATAGAGTGACCCAAATCTCGTCGAGGTGTCCGCGTACCTGAGGTATCTCAGAAACCTGAACATATGGAGCAGGATGACTGAGACGTATTTCCTCATCTTCTGCTCGCGTATCCCTTTCACTACCCGGGAGATTTCGCGGTTCTCTATGATGTCGAATTCGGGGTCAAGATCCTTCTGAAAGGGATTAAAGTGCAGGTTCTCTCTCAGTTCCCTTCCCACTATCTCACCGATGTTCGCGTAGGTGAGATAGGATATGTGGTCTGTTCTCAAGATATCGGTGATGACTCCTTTGAGATTGACGACAGAGTCGTAAAGAAGGAAAAAGCTTTTTTCAGGCCTGTCCTGTTTATAGAGCTCTTCCCTGAGAACATCCCTTTTTTTGTCCGTAAGAAATTTCGAATGGGCAAATTTCTGAAACCAGTATGCATTCTTCTTGCTTTCGGGTATGATCATGTCCATAAGGCCTATAATCCTCAGAATGGTATCCCGGGCAGCGGAAATCTCCTCAAAGAAGCTCCTCCCGGTCATGTCCTCTCTTGAAAGGGGAAGGTTCTCGATATTGAAAAAGCGGTCGAGGGCACGAAGAAGAACATTGAGCTCAGAGAATATCTCCCAATGTCGTTTTTTTACCGAGGCGAGCCAGTTATCAGAGGGCGTCGTGACCGCCATTGCGCCTATCCGGTCAGCTCATTTCTTCGGCACATGGATAGCTTGACCGGACACATCTTCCGCCGCCTCCCTGATCCCTTCTGAGAAGGTAGGATGGGCATGGATTGTTTCGGCGACGTCCCTGGCCGCCAGGCCCGCCTTCATTGCCACTGCAATCTCATGGATAAGATCAGAGGCATGGGGGCCAATAATGTGTGCACCGATTATTTTGTCTGTGTGTGCATCGGTGATAATCTTAAAGAAACCGGATATCTCTCCTGTTGCATGGGCCCTTCCAAGTGCACGAACCGGGAAGTGACCGGTCTTTATGCTCATCCCCTTTCCTATCGCCTCATGCTCCCTCAGTCCTACTGATGCGATCTCAGGAGAGGTGAATACTGCGGCAGGCACGATGGAGTAATCAATGGTCATGTCCATGCCACATGCATTGGACGCAGCAACGATAGCTTCCTGGGATGCCTTGTGGGCGAGGAGCATACCTCCCACCACGTCACCGACCGCGTATATCCCCTTCACGTTTGTTTCCATTCTCTTGTCAACGAGTATCTCGCCTTTGTCCCCCTTTTCGATTCCGAGGCGTTCAACGCCGATATGTTCACTATTAAGGGACCTTCCCACCGAGACAAGCACCTTGTCTGTCACAAGCTCCTTGCCGTCTGAAAGAAACACGTGCATCCCGTCATCCCCGGTCTGAATCTTTGTCACTTTCACTCCGGTCATAAGTGTTATCTTTTTCTTCCTGAATTCCTTTTCCAGATACTCTGATATCTCGATATCCTCCGAGGAGACCGCCCTCGGGAGCATCTCCACCATGGTCACCTCTGTCCCCAGTTCACTGAATATGCACGCGTACTCACACCCGATAACCCCGGCACCCACAACAAGTATGCGCTTCGGGATCTCCCTCACAGTGACTGCGTTGTCGCTTGAAAGGATTCTCTCCCCGTCGAACGGGAGTCCGGGGATCGCTGCCGGCCTGGAACCGGTTGCAATGATAATTCTGTCTGCTTCCACAATCTCTTTTGTCCCGTCATGTTTCTCCACCTCAATACTGCGGGGGCCCACAAGAGTGCCTTTCCCTTCCCTCAGCGTAATCCCCCAGCTCTTGAAGAGGCCTCTTATTCCTTTTACCTGTATAGAGATAACCTTGCCCTTTCGCTCCATCATCTTTGCAAGGTTGGGGAAGACCGAACCGCTGCCGTCAATTCCGTACTCGGCAAGATTCCTCGCGTTCCGAAGCGCCTCCGTGGACGCGATCAATGTTTTGGTAGGAATACATCCCCAGTTGAGGCAGGTACCACCCACCTCATCTTTCTCGATCACCGAGACCTCTGCTCCCAGGTGAGCGGCCTTGAGTGCCGCCACGTAACCGCCAGGACCGCTCCCGAGGACCACTACTTTCATTTCGACTCTTCTTCGAGGTATTTCTCGTACTCGGATGCGTCCATCAGGTCGTCCACCTCCGATTCATCGTCAATCTCGATGACCGCGATCCAGCCTTTACCGTAGGGTTCCTCATTGATAATCTCCGGAGACTCGGACAATTCCTCGTTCACTTCTATGACAGTACCGCTTACCGGGCTTATGACGGATGATGTGGCTTTTGTGGATTCTATTTCGGCAAGTTCACTGTTGGCCTCTATGGACGTATCCGCATCAGGCAGATCTATATACACAATATCCCCGAGGGCTTCCTGGGCATGATCCGTGATTCCCATCGTCGCCTTCTTCCCCGTCACTTTCACCCATGTGTGCTCTTTGTGATACCTGAGATTCTCTGGATTCATCCCCGTCCTCCTTTTCATAATGTCTGAATTTCTATCATAGAGGTTTCCTCTTTGTCAATGCGTATCACCCACATTCTCATTACTCCGTCACTCCTTGCGGCCCACAGATGCCTGTGATTCTGCCCTGCCCTTGAGTTCCTGCAGTTTGGCAAGCGCCGCCTTGGGCGTCATTCTCGACATATCCAACTTGATGAGGTCCTGCAGAAGCGGATCCAACCCTGCGAGAAAGAGATCCATCTGCCCTTGAACCGGGAAATCCCCGAGGAGCGATCTCGTTTTCCCTGCATGGGTAATCTCTTCTTCAAAATTCGTGAGGACATCCTTTGCCCTCCCGATTACCTGATCCGGAAGTCCTGCAAGCCGGGCCACCTGAATTCCGTAACTCCTGTCAGCCGGCCCAGGTGAAATCTTTCTTAGGAATATAATTTCGTCACCCCACTCTTTTACCAAAATATTATAATTTTTTACCCCATCAAGGGTAAAACTAAGTTCAGTGAGTTCATTGTAATGGGTTGCAAAAAGTGTCCTTGCCTTTATCTGTCCTGCAATGTATTCCGCCACCGCCCATGCGATACTGATCCCGTCAAAGGTACTCGTTCCCCTCCCTATCTCGTCCAGAATAATAAGACTCCGCATGGAAGCGTTATGCAGGATATTTGCGGTCTCGATCATCTCGACCATAAAGGTACTCTGTCCTTTTGCCAGGTAATCCAATGCCCCGATTCTCGTGAATATCCTGTCAACAATCCCTATCCTCGCCTCTGCTGCAGGGACAAAGCTTCCTATCTGCGCCATAAGGACAATGAGCGCAACCTGTCTCATATACGTTGATTTTCCGGCCATATTAGGACCGGTGATGATCAGCAGTCTGTCCCCTTCGTGATCGAGATGCGCGTCATTGGATATGAACTGTTCCATCAGGAACCGTTCCAGTACCGGATGCCTCCCCTCACGAATCTCGATCACCGGGCCGTCATCGATTGACGGTTTTGCATAATTGTGTCTCCTCGCAACCACTGCAAGTGAGATAAGGAAATCGATCTTTGCAATCGTGTTCCCAGCGGACACCAAATGAGTGTTTTCCCCCTGGACCCTTTCCAGAATTTCCTGAAACAGGCTATATTCAAGATTCTTCAGACGCTCCTCAGACCCGAGCACCTTTGACTCGTACTCCTTCAGTTCCGGGGTAATGAATCGTTCTCCATTGACGAGTGTCTGTTTCCTCATGTAATAATCCGGCACAAGATCAAGGTTCGTCTTGGTGACTTCAATGTAATAGCCAAATACCCGGTTATATCCCACCTTGAGAGAGGAAATGCCTGTTTTCCTTCTTTCCCTCGCCTCCATCTCAGCAATGAAATCCTTCCCGCTCACCGACACCTTTCTGAGCCCGTCCACTTCCTGATGATATCCGTCTTTCAGTATACCCCCGTCTCTTACGCTGAGAGGAGGATTCTCCAAAATCGCAGAATCGATCAGGGCCCCTAATGAGTGGAGATCTGGGAGCGTTTCCCCGAGGGATCTGAGTGAGTGGTTATGGAGCGCAACGAGGGTCTTTTTAATCAAAGGCAGGCATGCGAGAGAGTGTTTGATTGCGATCAGATCCCTAGGGTTGGCAGAGCGGTTGTCCACCTTAGATGCCAGCCTTTCCAGGTCCTGTATCTTCCTGAGATTGCTCCGCTGCATCTCCACAAGTTCATAATCGCTCAGCAGAACCTCCACTGCTCCGAGGCGATTCTCTATCTCTCCGCTATCCACAAGCGGTCTTAGGATTGCGTTCCTCAGAAACCTTCCCCCCATAGGGGTGAGGGTCTCGTCAAGAACGGCGAGGAGGGTTCCCTCGGTCCCTCCTTTCATATTCCTCACCAGCTCAAGGTTTTTCTGGGTGGCCGCGTCCAGGAACATATATGAACTCTGGCTGAGAGGAGAAATCTTCTTGAACCGAATGGCCTCCTTTTGGGTATCTTCAATATAGGCAAGAAGGGCGCCTGCAGCTGAGATGGCCGCGTGCATACCCTCACATCCGTATCCGTCAAGAGTTGATACGCCGAAGTGTTTCAGGAGAGCCCGGTATGCTTCCGAAAACTCAAAAGACCAGTCGTCAATGGTGGTGGTGTAATAGTTCTTAAGAATCTCCGCATAATGGAGGTTCGCCTTAAGGCTCTCAGGGACAAGAAGTTCTTTTGGCTCAAACCTGCTGAGCTCATCCTCAATGGGCTTCTCCGTTTCGTACACCATGAATTCTCCGGTCGAAATGTCCACAAGCGCAACGCCGTGTTTCCTCCCCTCAGGCATGAACGAGAAGATATAGTTGTTCTCCTTGGGATTTTCCGGGGTATAGGTGCCGGGGGTAATAACCTTCACCACATCCCTCTGTACGATGCCTTTCGCCTCCTTTGCATCTTCCATCTGCTCGCATACCGCGACCTTATGGCCCGCTTTCACAAGCTTCGCGATATACGACTCAGCGGCAAAAAAGGGGATACCACACATGGGAATCGGTTCTTCCTTCCCCTTTTCCCTTGAGGTAAGGGCAATCTGAAGTATCTTTGATGCAACCCTTGCATCCTCTCCGAACATCTCGTAAAAGTCACCCAGGCGGAACATCAGGATTGCGTCGCCATGTCTCTCCTTGATACTGAAATATTGTTTCATCAAAGGGGTCAATTCAGGCATAGGATATTAAATACCATACGATATCCAAAGTGCAATAGAGAACAAGAATCCCAGATACCCTCCTTGCTTTTAAAAAAAGAAGACAAATGAAATGCGCATTTTCTATAATTAGGGCTACATGAGTGATTGCCATTCTCGGATTCGTGAGATTATGTGACTTTAGGTGCATGAAAAAACAGAACTTCAACTACTCTCTTGCCGCGTTCGTTTCGTTACTTACATTTTTGCTCTACTTCCCGTCCCTTCACTATTATTTCATTGACTGGGACGATCGTGCATATGTTTTTGAGAATCCCTATATTCGTTCTCTCAACATAACGTTTTTCAGATGGGCATTTCTTGATTTTTATGCCGCTAACTGGTATCCACTCACATGGATATCCCACGCCCTTGATTATGCCATGTGGGGTTTGAATCCCCTCGGACATCATCTTACTAACATTCTCCTGCATTCCCTCACAAGCTGCTTGGTGGTCTTGCTAGTTGTGAACCTCATCAATATATGGAGGCAGAGGACACAAGAACACGGGGCAACGGTATTTCGTACCGATCAGATGGCAGGCATCACTGCAGGAGTTACAGGGCTCTTATTCGGTCTTCATCCTTTGCATGTAGAATCAGTGGCATGGATTGCAGAGAGGAAAGACATCCTGTGCGCTCTGTTTTATCTCCTCAGCATCATGATGTATTTGAGACATGTCGCTAGGGAAGTCTACAAGTCATTGCAAGAAAATGCACGATCACTCTTTGTGAAGTGGCGGTATCTCCTGTCCCTTTTATTTTTTTCCCTTGCCCTCTTAAGCAAGCCCATGGCAGTCACCCTTCCCGTTGTGCTCCTTATCTTGGACTGGTACCCCTTGGGAAAAATACGTACGATAAAAACAGCCAGGACCGCACTTTTGGAGAAGACCCCTTTCATCGTATTTAGTCTTGCTTCGTCCGTAGTCACCATTTTTGCCCAGAAGGCAGGGGGTGCGATACGATCTGCAGATCTTGCTTCGCTGGGGATGCGCCTCCTCATAGCAGCGCAATCCCTCTTTACATATCTTTGGAAAATGCTGGTCCCGGTTAATTTACTGCCGTTTTATCCATACCCTAAGAATATCTCACCTCTTTCCCCGGAATATCTTCTGCCAGTATTGTTTGTAATCGCTGCATCTGCAGTTTGTGTTGCTATTGCAAAACGAAAGCCCATATGGTTGGCAGCCTGGGGGTATTATGTGCTGACCTTGCTGCCTGTGCTTGGGATAGTTCAGGTGGGATCTCAGTCAATGGCTGACCGATACACCTATTTGCCGAGTCTCGGTCCATTCCTCATAATGGGATTGGGAGTTGCATGGAGCTGGAGCAAGGTGAATGCCCTTGGAAGAATGCGTGCTATTGTCAAACTATTCAGTATTTCGGCCTTCATGCTCCTGTCTACGGCCATGGTGTATCTGGCCTTTGAGCAGATAGGGATATGGAAAGACAGCATCACGCTATGGAGTTACGTTATTGAAAAAGAACCTGAATCAGTACCTCATGCCTATTATAACAGGGCGCTGGCCTTTGACAAACTGGGTCATTATGACGGAGCGCTTCAAGACTTCGGGAAGGCTATCGTCTTAAATCCCGGAGACGTTGAAAGTTTTGTCAATCGAGGACTCCTGTACCTTAAAACCGGCCAACCTGAACTCGCCCTGTCTGACTTGAAAAGGGCTTGTGAACTAGGGGATGCCTTCGCATGTGGTGCACCGCGTTACTTTCTAAAAGACAGGCCGTAGTTAACAACCGAACGAGACCAGACCAAGACATCTGACTCAGATGGCCGTTTTTATTGCTGCTCATCATTGATGAAAATCTTGTCGATAGCCAGATCTTCTTAAAATGTCACATTCTGCCTTTCCATAAGCATTTCTCCCAGGAAAGAACCCGGCTTTATCTCCGCGGTCTCCACCAGGTCAGCCTTGTCCAGGCCGTAATGTTTCACACATGAAGCACAGATGTAAAACTTCACACCAAAATCGTCAATGAGGGTCCTCATCAGCTGGTGCACGGGAGAGAACTCATCCTTTTTCTGGAGCTCAGACAGCGTGTCCGCAAAACCCTTCTTGGCAACGAGGACACCGTCGTCCATAAGAAAAAAATCGAGCTCAATGTCAAAGGCCTTCATATTTGATGCGAGCTGCATCGCCCCCGCAACAATGTCCGGTCTGTCGTACGAATGGGTCAGAATGAATACGAATTTCTTCTCTTCCATAATCTCCCTTCTGTTACCTGTTTTTCATGTCATGCCGCATGAGACAGACAAAAAAGAGGTTTCTCTTCATACCAATTAAGAAGAACTGGAGCGGGCGACGGGATTCGAACCCGCGACCTTCAGCTTGGGAAGCTGACACTCTACCACTGAGTTACGCCCGCATTATATTGTTTATAAACCAGCGGTCCCGGAAATGTCAAGAAAATCAAAAAAACCCGGTCCCTATTTTGCAAGGATATTTTGTATTCCTACGCGTATGAGCATGACCGCGATAGACGCGAGAAGCAGCGCCATGATCTTAGAGACCGCCATGATCCCTCCACGCCCGAAAATGTTCAGAATCTTCGACGAGGCCCTAAACGAAAGCCACACAATAAAGAGGTTTACAACGAATGAGATTATGGTCGGTATGATGCCGTAATGGTCAACCAGTACGAGGATGGTGGCAAGCACCGCGGGACCCACAATAAGAGGAACTCCCAGAGGAACAACGCCCAGCTTTCCCGCCTGTTCCCTTATCTTGGTGTATCCCATAAGATCCAGCACTGCGAAGATAAGGAGGATGAGCCCGCCCGCGATCTTGAAGTCATTCTCGGTAATGCTGAGAATCCTGAATATCACCTCACCCACTGCAATGAACGTGAGACCGACCGCAAGGGCGGTGATGACGGATTCACGTTCAACAGTAAGCCTTTTTCCCTTCGGCATTCCTTCAGTCATGGATACGAATATGGGGATAATGGCAAAGATGTCGATGGCCACAAATATCGGGATGAATGCATACAGTGCGTCCCTCACAACATTCGGCATATCAGTGCATCCCCGGCACAGGCCCGCCGGCCTTTGGCCTCCTCATGATCAGGACAAGAGGAAGAACAAGTATCATCAGAACACTCAGGATGTAGAAGGTATCGTTGAACGAGATCATGGACGCTTCCTTCAGGAGCTTGGAATAAATGAGACCGAGGCTCCCCTGGTCAGCAAGGACAGGGGTAAGCCCCGAATACTCAAGAACCTGGGATGCCCCCTGTGTGGCCATCTGGTATGCGGGATCAAAGGGGGTGAGATGGGCTACCAGATTGGTCTGCTGAATCTGTGCTTTCCGGGCGAGCACGGTAGTCACAAAGGCAACGCCGAAGCTGCCTCCGAGGTTTCTCAGGAGGTTAAAAATCGCCGTGGCGTTTCCCATATCCTCCTTTTTTACCCCTGCCATGGTGAGGGTAATGAGGGGTATGAAGAGGAACCCCATGCCGATACCCAGTACAATTCTGGGCCAGATGACCGTATTGAAATCAGCGAGAAGATTAAACTGTGACATGAGATAGGTCGAATATGCGGATACGATAATCCCGAAGGCAAGAAGAATCTTCCCATTCATCTTTGTTACCAGCCTTCCTGCAACCGGCATTGCGATAAGGGTCGCGACACCCCCTGGCCCCAGCACCATGCCTGCCAAGGTCGCGGTATACCCCATGAGGGTCTGGAGATAGATGGGCAGGAGGACAATACTGCCAAAGAGGTTGAAAAAGGCAAAGAACATTACGAGATTGCCTGTGCTGAAAGTGACGTTCTTGAATGTCCTCAGATTGACAATGGGGTGTTCAGCAAAAAACTCCACAATGACAAAGAGCGTCAGGGACAATACGGATGCTGCAGTCAGCCATGTGATGAAGCCTGAGGAAAACCAGTCTTCCCTCTGGCCCTTGTCCAGGACTATCTGGAGGCACCCCAGCCCTATGGTAAGGAACGCAAGGCCCCAGTAATCTATCTTCATCTTCATGCGTTTCATATACGGCGGATCAACAATAAAGAACATGCACATAACGATTGAGAGGATGCCTATCGGAATATTAATGAAGAATATCCAGTGCCATGACCAGTTGTCGGTGATCCAGCCGCCCAGGAGCGGTCCCACAATTGGGCCGAACATGATGCCGATTCCGAAGAGGGCCATAGCCATACCGTGCTGTCTTGGCGGAAAGGTTTCGAGCAATATGGATTGGGAGATGGGCTGGAGTGCGCCTCCCCCGATTCCCTGGAGGATCCTGAAGAACACCAGGCTCTGGAGGTTCCATGCAGAGCCGCAGAGCAGGGAACTTACGGTAAACATGGATATGGAAAATATGAGGTAACGTTTCCTTCCAAAGAGCCTGCTGAGCCAGCCCGTCATGGGAATGATAATAGCATTGGATACAAGATAGGAGGTGATGCTCCATGTGGACTCATCGATACCGGCAGAGAGGCTTCCCCGGATATGGTCAAGGGCGACATTCACCACCGAGGTGTCGATAATCTCGATAAGGGTGGGGAGCATCACGGTGAGCGCGACAATCCATTTGTTCATCTAATATGCCCCGGATTGAGAATTCATAAGACAGGCTCTACTTTTTCCTGTCCTCCGATTCCTTCTTCCCTGTTACGATAGTCGGCACGACAGACATCCCGACTCTTAATACATGCTCCTCGTCCGTGTGTTGATCGAGTACTATCTTTACCGGTATCCGCTGGACAACTTTCACATAATTCCCCGTGGCGTTCTCCGGCGGAAAGAGAGAAAAGACTGCCCCTGTACCGGCCATTATGCTATCCACTTTCCCTTTAAATATTTTTTCTGAATATGTATCAACTTTTATTTCAACCTTTTGTCCCGGCTTGACCTTTTCCAGCTGGGTCTCCTTATAATTCGCGGTTATATAAATATCGCCGAGCGGGACAACTGCCATGAGCGGTTGGCCTTCCTTTACCCGATTTCCCAGTTCAACCGCCTTCTTTGTCACATATCCATCTGTGGGCGCATAAATTCTTGTATACCCGTAATTGAGCTGCGCTGTTTCCAGCACCGCCTCCTTCTGTTTTATCACTGCCAGCTGAGAATCCCTTGATGCCTCAGCCTGTTTCACCACCGCTTTTTGTGTGTCCAACGCAGTCTCTGCCTGCTTGACCTGCTCGGAAGAGGCCTTTACCTGTGCAAGGGCAACTTTATATCCAGTTGTTATCTTTTCATATCTCTCTTTTGAGACCGCATCTTTCTTGTAAAGACTTTCCGCCCTCCGTATATCTATTTCAGCCTGGTTGAGACTGGCTTCCTGAAGCTCCAGATTTGCCTTCGCTGTCTGCACCATCGCACTCATCTCGGCAACCTGTTTTTTTGCCGCCTCGATCTTTGCACCAATTTCAGGGATTTTTGCCTTCTCTGCCGCCAGCCCTGATAAGGCCTCGTTCACCCTTACCCCGTAATCAGCAGGGTCTAATTCGAAAAGGACATCTCCCTTCTTAACAAACTGGTTGTCATTCACAAGAATTCTGGTGACCGTGCCTGAAATTTTTGACGCAATGGTATGGATGTTTCCGTCCACATACGCATCGTCTGTGGATATGTGGGTGTTCTTATACTGGATATACATATAGACCGCGACAACTCCAATGACCGCCATGACTGTAAATACAATTGCTGCAGCAATGTTCCTTTTGTGATTCTTTCGGGCAGGCTCTGGTGTCTCAGGTTGTGTTATCTCATCCATATCATCCTCATCTCTTAAGCTGTCAGCTATAAGCTATCAGCCATCAGCTATTGATAAACCTCCACCAGATCTTTTCCCATGGAATAGAAGAGCGATGCCTCGGCCCTCCGGAAGTCGTACAGCGCCCTGTAATGGTTGGTTTCCGAAGTGGTGAGGAGGGTCACTGCATCGAGGACCTCTGTGGCGGTACCGACCCCCTCCTCGTATCTGACCCGGTTGATCCTGAGGTTCTCCTCTCCCTGTCCCACCGCATCCTTTGCAACCTTCATCCTCTCCCGCGCATTGCTGAGGTCAAGGAGGTTTTTCTCCACCTCCAGCCTGACCTCATCCTCGATCCTTGCCTTTTGCTCCAGCAATTGCCTTCGTCTATATTCTGTCTTGATCAATTCAGCCCTGGTGCTCCCCCCGCTGAAGAGATTCAGGCTCATCCCCAGCACAAGGGATGCATTCGCCTCATGGAGCAGATAGCGGTTATCCACATAATCATAGGAAGCGCCTGCGAAGAATTTCGGATAGTATTCAGCCTTTCTGGATGTCTCCTCCAGGTCCAGGGCGTTCATGGTTTCGACCATTATCCTCACCTCCGGCCTCACCTGAACCGCAACCTCAAATGCCTTTCCTCTGTCAAGGACAGGATATCCCGAATGAGCGAACTCCACGTCCATCACCTGGACATCAGTATTCAGGGAACGGGAGAGCACGGTATTGAGACGCGAGGCATTGATGGCCCCGAGATTCCTTGTATTCAGGACCTTCTGCCGCGCATCGGAAAGCCTCACCTCTGCCTGGAGCAGGTCATTTTTGGTAATCACGCCGTTTTCATACAGGTTCTTTGCATCACGGAGATGGGCCTCGAGCGTTCTCACCTCGCTCTCAGCCACGAGCACCAGTTTTTCTGATTCCAAGAGATCAAAATAGACAAGGGCAAAATCAAGGGACACAAAATTTCTTACCCTTATCGTATCGAGTTTCCTGGTCTCAAGAATCGCCTTGCTCGACCTGAACCGGGAGATGGTCCCACCAAAATCATACAGCAATTGCTGGATGCTCAGGCTGTACGAAGGAAAATTCTTCTCGCTGGTAGGTACTGTTACAGGCCCAAATACCGCAAAGGGCTGCTTAGCGAAAAACGTCTGGTTTGCCGAGGCATTGATGGTCGGCAACAGGGCAGACTTTGCGATAAGGCTGTCCCCCTCTGATATCTTCTCCTGCTCCTGATTGATCTTTATCATTCTGCTGCCTTCCTGGGCAAGCCTTAATCCCTGGGGGAGGGTAAGAACCTCAGCGCAGGAAAGAGATACAAAGGCCAAACTCAAGGTTGTGAGAATCGAGATCAGATGAACTACCAACATCCTTGGTAACATCCATGTATGGCCGCGTTTTGGAATAACTGACCCTTTTTTCATTTTACTGTCCCCTTTGCGAATATCCCCACAAACTCCTTATAATATTAATTTTCCTGTGCTGAGGCAACACTTTTTCTCACCATGAGTATCCCTCACCCTCTATTCCAGCAAAATGTAGTCTGCGTCAGGGGAGCGTACGGCTTTCGGGTCGACAAGGCCCGGGACCTCTGGGAGTATGACTCTGGAGGGCGGTCCTGCCAGCCTCTCCACCTGTTCCGGGATCCCCCTCTTCCATGAGTGGCCTGTGCCTGCAAGAACGATGACCGTCCTTTGCGGAGTTTTCCTCACAAATTCCATGAGATTCCATGCCATGGTCTTGTCCCACACCATCTGGGCTTCGCAAAAATGGACAAACGACTTCCCTTGAGTGTGGTAGGCATTATAGGCCCTCTGGATGAAATTCATATAGCTCTCATCGATATCACAACTGATACCGGAAGGCAGGTGTTTGAGATCCTCACTCCCAAGGGATGAGAATCCCTGGCGGGATACCTTCCGGGTGATCTCATCAGGCACGTTCAGACCTACCATGGGGATACGGTGCTGTCTTGCATACAGAAAGATATCTTTGTATAAAGGCCACGGGAGTGTCCAATTGGCCTGATAGACCTTCATGAACTCATTCTCCTCTGAACTTCCCTCTACCCAGCGGTCCAGTTCCTTCTGGCTGTCTGCCCTGAACATCTCGAGACCAAGGGCCACGGGAACACCTGCACGGTTCAATGCCTTAATAATATCCAGTTGAGCCTGGTGATGGCTGCTCCTGTCATGGAACTCGCCCACAAAAATGAGGTTCACCTTCTTAATTTCCTCAATCATCTCAAGGAACAGAATGGTTTGCCCGTCAGCGGTCCTCAGTACGCGTTCATATCCGGAGCACCCCTTCACGCCCACGATGAACATGGCCATGATCAGGTACACGCATACCTGTCCTTTAAATCGGCTCATTTCCCCTTCGCCTCCTCCCATAATGCATCCATCTCTTCAAGGGTCATTTCAGAGAGGCTTTTCCCTGAGTCCGCAGCCTTCATCTCGATATAGCGGAAACGGGAAATAAACTTGGTGATGGTCTTCCTCAACGCATCCTCCGGGTTCACGCCCACGAACCTCGAGATGTTCACAAGGACAAAGAAAATGTCTCCCAGCTCATCTTCAATTTCATGCTGGTTCTTCCTAGCGAGGGCCTCCCTAAACTCTGCCATTTCTTCGTCAAGTTTCTTGAGCACATCATCGACCCGCTGCCAGTCAAATCCGACCCGCGCGGCCCTTGCCTGAATCCTGTGCGCTTTGAGAAGGGAGGGAAGTTCCCTTGGAATGCCCTCGAGGATGGATTCCCTGTTCTTTCCCTCTTCCTTCTTTCTCTCCTCCCATTGCCGAAGCACCTCTTCAGAGGTTTCAAACCTGGCGTCCCCGAATACGTGGGGATGTCTGCCGATCATCTTTTCCGAAATCTTATGGATGACATCATGGATGTCAAACTCTCCCTTTTCCGCCGCAATCCGGCAATGAAAGATGATCTGGAAGAGGAGGTCCCCAAGCTCTTCCTTTACCTTCTCAGGGTTTCCCTCATCGATAGCCTCCAACACTTCATAGGTCTCTTCCACCAGAAAGGGTTTAAGCGACTGTTGCGTCTGCTCCCTGTCCCATGGACAGCCATTCTCACGCCTGAGTGCTGCCATGATTTCGATAAGCTTTTCCAATTCGCCCTTTGACATCATCGAAGTATATAATAGAGGAAGAACAAAGGTAAATGAGGCGTAATGATCCTGGAGTACAAAATAAGAGAAACCTAACGAGAGCTCCGGAACAGAACGTTTGTATCAGATGAATAAAGACCGGCCATTTACATATCCTGTCGATTATAATAATTCTGATGCTGTTTGTCCTCCGTTTACCACAATGTCATCCTACGAACTTTCTAAACTCTTCCCTGAAATGCATGCCTCTGCTTAATTCCCTCTACATCCACATCCCCTTCTGCGTGAAAAAGTGCATCTACTGCGACTTTTTTTCTGTACCTTACGATAAAGCCCTTGCAATGGGCTATATCAATTCGGTGCTCAAAGAACTGGAACTCAGGAGAGAGAGCGCGGGGATCTTGAGGACGGTCTATATCGGGGGCGGCACCCCAACCACGGTCCCCACTTTGGCACTCATAAGGCTTTTGCAAACCATAAGGGATATGTTCCATATCACCCCGGGTGCGGAATTAACCATTGAGGCCAATCCTGGTACGGTCACCAGGGAAATGATCAGTGCCCTTTCTGAATCAGGGATCAACAGATTAAGCGTGGGCGTTCAGTCATTCAATGATAAGGAATTAACGCTCTTGGGTAGGATACACGATTTTTCAGAGGCCCTCAAATCCGTAGCAACAGCGCGACATGCGGGTATCACAAATCTCTCGGTCGATCTCATCTACGGGATACCGGGCCAGACGCTCCAAGACTGGGCGCACACGGTATCGACGGCCATGGAGCTTTCTCCTGAACATATCTCTGCCTACGAACTCACTCCTGAGAAAGATACCCCTCTCCATGAACTTATCTCAACGGGAAAACTCGAAAAACCTGATGAAGAGACCGTTCTCGGAATGTATTCCCATGCCATGGACAGATTCGGTGAAGCGGGGTACGACCACTATGAGATATCCAATTTTGCAAAACCCAGGTTCCAATGCAGACATAATCTCAACTACTGGAACAGGGGCCAGTACCTCGGCATTGGTGCGGCCGCTCACAGTTTCGTCGGGAACAAAAGAATAAGAAACACCAGTGACATCCTAAAGTACATGGCACTCGTATCCCAGGGTAGTCTGCCGGAGGAAGAGGTCCTGGAGATTTCCCGCGTGGATGCCATAAAGGAATCCATATTCCTCGGTTTGAGAAAGACAGAGGGGCTGGACATCAGGGGATTCAGGGAGAATCTTGACATCGATCTTGTGAAGATAGCGGATCGTTTAATCCATGACGAACTACTCATTTCCGACGGCACCCATGTGCGTCTTACACGAAAAGGGATCGTCGTCTCGAACATAGTGATCACAGAACTGTTCACCCTGCTGGGACTCGACTAGAGCGGATTACTCATAAGAATGAAACGTAAGAGGCCCGCCATGTCCGAGGCGAAATACCTGGAGTTATTGGCATAGCCGGACATGAGGCTGCGTGAGTTCAGCAATCCACATACCGTGATTAGGTGAATCTGATAGATAAAGAGGTACTGAGGGCTATTGTATTTTGCATTGGGCGGGCGGCCTCTTGCCATAAAGAAACGTATAAGTGAGTGGATTAGTGTAAAATCTCCTTATGAGAATAGCTATAAGAGAGTTTGCTTCAATGATAGGCAAAGACAGGAGGGCAAGGCATGCGTTCACCGCACTTCTTGCCGTGCTTATTTTCCTGTCCGGAACGTTTTCCCTCCTGCCATTACAGGAGGCAACCAGCGGTCCTCAGGTCTATGGATACAAAGTCGTGAACATCTATCCCCACGATCCGTCGGCATTCACCCAGGGCCTGATTTATGAAAACGGATTCCTCTATGAAGGAACCGGTCTTTATGGAAAATCAACACTACGAAAGGTTGAACTGAAGACAGGTAAGATCTTGAACCTCCTCCCGCTCCCTGCTGACTATTTCGGCGAGGGGCTCACCTCCTGGAAAGGGCACTTGATTCAGCTCACATGGAGAGAGGGAACGGGCTTTGTGTATGAAAGAGAGAGTTTTCGCTTTCTCAGGGAATTCTCCTATCCCACCGAGGGTTGGGGAATTACCCATGACGATACGCACCTGATCATGAGTGACGGGAGCGCTTCACTGTATTTCCTGGATCCCGGGACATTTGCGCGGGTCGGGAAGATGGAGGTCCGGGACAGGGGCACACCCGTCACCGGCCTTAATGAACTGGAGTATGTAAAGGGAAAGATTTATGCCAATATCTGGTCGACTGAGCGCATCGCCATAATCTCTCCGGCAACCGGCTATGTGGAGGGATGGATTGACCTCACAGGGTTATCAGGCTCTATGGGTCACTCTCCGAAGATTGACGTGTTGAATGGGATCGCTTATGACAACGAAAAAGACAGACTCTTTATCACCGGCAAGCTCTGGCCCAGGCTTTTCGAGATTAGACTGATTCCTGTAAAACCCTCGCCTAGGTAATTCATAAACTCAGAAGAGGAATTATGGCTCGAACGGCAAGGCTAGTGGTTATGTGCCGGCCGCACGAGCGGACATTGACAGAAAATGGGAAAAGAGCGTTCTCAGGTGCGGAAACCATGGGAGATCAATAAGGGCTATTGTCTTGCCGAGAGACAGATGCCTCTCCTATAAGAAACTTATGAATAGAGTGGGCTGGAAAAGACAGCTCACCTCACCTCAAGGAATGCGCATTTGAGATACTCGGTCTCGGGCATGGAGAGCAGAACAGGATGGTCCTTTGCCTGTGACCTCAGCTCAAGGAGCCTCGTCTGCCTTCCCGCATCCTTTGCTGCTGTTCTCAGCATTTCAATGAATGCTTCTCTTTCGATGTGATATGAGCAGGACGATGTGGCGAGGAGCCCTCCCTCCTTGAGCACGCGCATCGCATTGGCATTGATCGCCCTGTAGGCCCGGAGCGCTTCCTTCACCTTGGTCTTCCCTTTTACGAATGCAGGAGGATCCAGAACTACAAAGTCATAACGTGCCTCATGGGCCACTTCGCTTTTCAGAAAATCGAAGACGTCAGCCTTTCTGAATGTGCAGCGTCCTGAGAGGCCGTTCATCTCAGCGTTTCCCTGTGCCTGTGTGATTGCAGTGTCAGAGTCGTCAACCCCTGTGAGTTTGCATCCTTTTCCTGCCAGATGTATTCCCCAGGCACCGGAATAACAAAAAAGATCAAGCCCCTGCCCTCCTCCCACAAGCTTACTGAAGGCCTTCCTGTTTTCCCTCTGATCAAGGAAAAACCCGGTCTTCTGTCCTGAGAGCGGATCAATTTCAAAGAGAAGGGAATCTTCCCGTATTACAGGCAGCGCATCAAGCGTCCCCTTGATTATCCTCCTTTCCCTTCCCAGCCCTTCGAGTAATCGTGCAGGGCTGTCATTCCTCAGCACAATCGCAGAAGGAGACAGGACATCATCAAGGATTTCGATGATCATGTCTGACAGTCTTTCCATCCCTGCGGTGAGAAACTGGATAGAGAGGCAATCATTATACTTGTCCACAATGAGACCAGGGAGAAAATCTCCCTCACTATAGACCACCCTAAAGGGGCCCATATCCTTGAGCAATCTCCTTCTAAACTCCAGCGCGTCAAGGATCTTTTTTTTGAAGAAACAGGGATTGATTGCTTCCCTTTGATGTGTGAGTATCCTTACGGCGATGAGCGAGTGGGGGTTGATATACCCGATTCCAAGAAAGCTGTCCTTTCTGTCCCTCAGCTCTACCAACACACCGGGCTCAAAATCCTTAGGACTCGTGGCAAGCTCGTTGGAGAAGACCCAGAGATGGCCCGAAAGTATTCTCGATGTGCGGTTCAGACGGACGATTTCCATTGAATAATAATGCAGGATTGGCTGGGAAATTACAATTGCGTCATAAGATGCATATTTCAGAGGATGGCAGACACCCTAAAGGGAGTTGAGGACGACCAGTCATCATGTAAGACGCTGCTGATATGCTTCCTGAAAGTGGTCGCAGCAGTTTCAACACTATAAACCGAACGCATTCAGGCGTGCGATATCTTTGATGTTCACCCCATTTTTATGAAGGAAACTTAATCAAATGTTCATTGTAAGTCAATTTCGAAACCATATGATAGGTCATCTTTAAATTTCGGGAGGTAAAAAAGATGAGGCAAACGATGTATGTAGTGGGAGCATTGGTCTTGGTCTTGATCGGGCACACTCTGGTTTTTTCTGATGTGGCGGTTAAGACCGACAGGAATGGTGTCAGCACAGTAAATATCACATCTGCCAAGACTGTGACACAGCAATCGTCAGGTACCGCGTATACTCTTATCGGGTGGAATGATCTTGGAATGCACTGCATCAGCCCGAGATTCAAAGAGATGTCGATTCTTCCTCCCTATAACAATCTGATGGTTCAGGTGATACAAAAGGGAGACCCGCCTAAGATCATAACCGCCGGCGTCACTCTCGAATACTCCATAATTAATAACACGACGGTAAAGAGGAAGACCGACTTCTGGCAGTATGTGAAGCAACTCTTCGGCGTAGCCCTGCCTCAGGGAACAGGATTGACCGGCAATGGTCTTTCCGGAAAGATGAAGCCTGTGGGGGATCATTTTGAGGCTACGGGAATTCCTATTCTTCCGTATGATGACAAGCTGGCCTGGAACCCGTATCAGAGGGCCATTGTAAACATGAAAGACACCCATGAAAAGGTAATTGCGTCGACAGAGGTGGTCATACCTGTTTCGGACGAGCTTCACTGCGAAAAATGCCATGCAAACGGGGGCATCGCAGCGATAGGCATTAATACAGGGACGCTCGAAGGGAATATCCTTACCCTCCATGATCTCAAAAACGGCACCAAACTGATGGCGAGCAGACCAGTTTTGTGCGCGGGCTGTCATAGTGACAATGCGCTCGGGATTGCAGGCAAACCTGGCGTGCCCTCATTATCCCTGGCGATGCACAACAGGCATGCATCGCTGGGCGCAAACACACCAGGCTGTTATGATTGCCATCCAGGTCCAAAAACTCAATGTAGCCGGAGCGCAATCGATGGCATGGGGCCTGTGGGTAATGATTCGCAGTGCGAAACATGCCACGGGACCCTCCAGCAGTTGGCCGACTCTCTGAGCAAAGGACGAAACCCTTGGCTTGAGGAGCCATCTTGTGAACAATGCCATGGGGCAAAGTATTCCACCGGTAACAACCTTTACAGGAATTCGACAGGACATGGCGGGGTCCGCTGTTCTGCATGCCATAACAGCCCTCATGCGTGGTGGCCTTCCAGAAACGCGCTGGACAACACACAGCCCATCAAGCTCCAGGGCTCGGCTGGTCCCATAGGCCACTGTCAGGTATGCCATAAAACTAACCCTGGTAACGGGAGCCCTCATGATGCCTCGGGCCATCCTGCAAGGTGGAGGGATCAACACGGCGATTATGTAGAGCACAATGGCACGACCTCATGCCAGACATGTCATGGAGCTAATTTGACAGGTGGTACAGGTCCATCATGTTATAGCTGTCATGGCAATGAATGGAACAATTAACCTAATTAAGGATAAATAGCAAAATGACAGAGGGGCGATCATTCCGCCCCTCTGTCATTTCGTTGTAACCAACAATCTTAGAAGTCCCGTCTGAAAGTCACTCTCTCACGGGAACATCCGAAAGAGGCGCAGGCGCTTCAGCTTTTCCCCTAGGAGAATCTCCCATGAAGAATTGAGCCTTTCCATCCATGAAAAACCGAAGATACTGCGAAACAACGTCTTAGGTGCAGACATTAACCCCCAAGCTGTGAAGATAACCATGATGAACCTCTATCTCTCTATTATTTTTCGCCGAGCGTCACAAGGGCAAGCAGGAGATCACGACCACCTTCTCTCTTTTTGCATTTTCCCGCACAAGAGTGCTAAAATTTTCAGACACTACCGAACGCCCGAAAGGACCCTGAATGGAACTCCATACCCTCGGCATAAGTGAACTGAGAGCGCTTCTCGACCGCAGAGAGGTCAAGGTGACCGATGTGGTCGCTTCCGTGTTCGCGAGGATTGACGCGGTGGAGGAGCGGGTCAGGGCCTTTGTGACCCTCACCAGGGAAAGGGCGTTTGAAATGGCTGCCGAGGCACAGAAAAAAATTGACAGCAACCTTTCAACGCCCCTCCTCGGAATCCCCCTTGCCGTTAAAGACAACATGTGCACAAAGGGAATAAGAACAACCTGCTCTTCAAAGATTCTGTCCCAGTTTATTCCCCCCTATGAGAGCACGGTCACCTCGCGATTGGCTGAAAAGGGATATATCCTGATCGGAAAAACAAACCTGGATGAGTTTGCGATGGGCTCCTCAACAGAAAATTCAGGGTTCCATACCACACGCAATCCCTGGGACCTCGAGAGAATCCCCGGAGGGAGCAGCGGAGGTTCTACCGCTGCAGTGGCCGCAGATGAATGCATTGCAGCACTCGGTTCCGACACAGGGGGCTCCATACGGCAGCCCGCTTCCCTTTGCGGGGTGGTGGGACTGAAGCCCACCTACGGAAGGGTCTCCCGATACGGGCTTGTTGCCTTCGCATCTTCCCTTGACCAGATCGGCCCGATAACCAAGAATGTGAGAGACGCGGCGCTCCTCATGAATGTGATCGCGGGTCACGACCCGTGTGATTCCACCTCAGCGCCCATTGATGTACCGGATTTCACTGCTGCCCTCGGTCACGATATCAAAGGCCTGAGGATAGGCGTCCCTAGAGAGTATTTTATCAAAGGGATGGATGAGGAAGTGGAAAGGTCTCTCAGGGAAGCGCTCAAACAGCTTGAATCTCTTGGTGGCATACTCTTTGAGGTCTCCCTGCCACACACCGATTATGCGGTAGCGACCTATTACCTGCTGGCAACGTCGGAGGCCTCTTCGAACCTTGCGCGCTACGATGGAGTAAAATACGGCCTCAGACAATCAGGCAAAGACCTCCTCGCTATGTATAAGAATACCCGAGCCAATGGCTTTGGCTCAGAAGTAAAAAGGAGGATCATGCTCGGGACCTACGCCCTCTCATCAGGCTATTATGATGCCTACTACAAAAAAGCTCAGCAGGTGAGAACATTGATAAAGAGGGATTTCGAGGAGGCATTCAGCACGGTGGATGTGATAGCAACCCCCACAGCCCCTACCCCAGCCTTTAGGGTGGGAGAAAAGGCGGATGATCCTTTGCAGATGTATCTTTCGGACATATTTACCATATCGGTGAACCTTGCCGGGGTCCCCGGTATTTCCATTCCCTGTGGTTTTACACAAAACAGCCTTCCCATAGGGATGCAACTCATCGGAAGGCATTTTGATGAAGAGACCATTCTCAGAGTTGCATACGCCTATGAGCAGGCGACCGGATGGCATAAGAAGAAGCCAGGGATTTAGGAAAGGAACAAAGAGATGCAGTACGAAGCAGTAATCGGATTGGAAGTACATGCGCAGATGCTCACGGAATCCAAGATATTCTGCGGATGCTCTACAAAATTCGGCTCTGAACCAAACACCCAGACATGCCCTGTGTGCATAGGTATGCCCGGCGTTCTCCCTGTGCTGAACCGCAAGGCGCTTGAGTTTGCGATTAAGACGGGACTTGCCATGAACTGCAGGATTTCCCCTTACAGCAGGTTTGCGAGAAAAAACTATTTTTATCCCGACCTTCCCAAAGGGTATCAGATAAGCCAGTATGAACT
>Ga0335084_10000900_pt1 | contig 26670 bp, 24 predicted proteins | sample Lox_Sample_44_FD_206721 | JGI IMG/M metagenome (GOLD analysis project Ga0335084, IMG submission 206721) | Soil microbial communities from Loxahatchee National Wildlife Refuge, Florida, United States - Lox_Sample_4.4 | ecosystem: Environmental > Terrestrial > Soil > Wetlands | place: USA... | reverse complement strand
CGCAAGTCTGCCGCTTCGACGAGATCTCAGACGGGGTGCGGGAGGGTCGGCTTGCGGCCGGAGTGCTGATTCACGAGGGCCAGCTCACCTACGCCCGCGAGGCCCTGACCGCCATCGTCGATTTGGGCCGCTGGTGGAAGGAGGAAACGGGGCTACCCCTGCCGCTCGGGGGCAACGTCGTCCGACGCGATCTGGGTGCCGAGCGCATCGGCCGAATCTCGCGAGCCCTCTCGCGGTCGATCGAGTACGGACTGACCCACCGGGAAGAAGCGCTGAACCATGCCCTGCGCTACGCGCGGGGACTCGATCGGGCAGAGGCGGACCGGTTTGTCCAGATGTACGTGAACCGCTGGACACGGGGATATGGGCCGGAAGGGCGGCGGGCCGTGCAATGCCTCCTGGATCGCGCGCATGCGGCCGGCTTGGTGCCGGCCGTCGACGCCGAATACGCGCCGTGAGCGCCCGCGGAGAAGCCCGGAGGCGATCCCTCGAGGTGTGGACGGGAGTCGGCCCGACTGCCGTGCCGGCTTGCCGTCGCTGCCGCGGACGATGAAGACGGGCCGCCTGGAGACCCCCGTCCTCGTCCTGCACCTCTCGGCGCTGGCGCTGACCCTCGGCCCACCCATCTTCTTCGGCGCCGTCGTGGCCCCGGCGTCCTTTCGTCTGCTGCCCACGCGCGATCTCGCCGCCTCGCTCCAGGGCCCGGTCTTGACCCGCCTCTGCTGGATGATGCAGGGCGGGTTCGCCCTGCTGCTCCTGACCTCGTGGCTGCTTTGCCGATGGCGCCGGGGGCCGCGCGCTCTGACGGCCCTGCTGACCCGGGCGCCGATTCTCGGGATCATCGGCGCGGTGGTGATCGAGAAGTTGCTGATTCCGCCGATCGACAAGATCCGAGCCGAGGCTCCCGGCCTGATCGACAATCTCCCGGCCGCGGACCCGGGGCGAATACTCCTCGCGAGATACCACCGCCTGGCCACGACGATCTTCGCCGTCGAGATCGCGGCGGCGGCCCTGGTTCTGTTTGCGACGGCGCGTCTCTTGCGGCCGGAGGGCGCGGGCGGCCCGCCGGCCTCCGCGCGTCCGCCCGGGCCGAAGCTGCTCGATCTCGGGGGCCTCTAGCGGGATCGGCCGCGGGCCCCCGCGGGAGCCGCTAGCCCTCGCGCTTGCGGAGGGCGAGAACGATCAGGAGGAATCCGGTGCCCAGGACGGCGAACGGCCAGAGGGGCTCCAGGCGGGCGAGCCAGTCCTCGAGCGAGAACCGGCGCCACCCGATCTGGGCGAGGGCGATCCCGGCCAGGATGATCCCCGGCACGGCCGGCGGCGGCTGTCGCCGGTGCCCGACGGCGCGATCGATCGCGGCGACGAGCAGAAAACCGCTCCCGAGACCGAGGAGGATGCCTGCGGCGGGCGGCATCCAGTTCTCCAAGGGCCGGCGCAGAAGGAACGCGGAGCCGAGCCCCAGCAGGATGCCCGCGGGAAGCAAGGGCCCCCGGAAACCCGAGAAGGCGGACAGGGCGAAGAGAATCGCGCCCAAGAGAAACAGCACCGGACCGGGACCCTCGAAGCCCAGACTTCGGGCGAGCAGTGCGTAGAGTCCGACGCCGACGAGCGTCACGCCGAGAGTCAGACCCCGGTGGTCGGTCATGGACGCCGTCCGATTCGCGAGAATCGCGCCCGGACTCGGGGCCTCACCGCGGGCCTGCCGATTCCGAGGGTTGGCCGGTTTCCTCGTCCCAGCGGTAGAAGCCCTCGCCCGACTTCCTGCCGGTCTTGCCTTCGGAAACGAGGCGGCGCAGGATCGCCGGCGGCGCAAAGCGCTCCGGGTCGATCCCGCGCGCGAGCGTCTCGGCGATCGCGAGGCGGACATCGAGGCCGACCAGATCGCTCGTCTTGAGCGGGCCCATCCGGTGCCCGTAACCGAGCTCCATGGCGCGATCGATGTCGGAGGCCGACGCGACTCCCTCCTCGACCATGCGCATCGCTTCGAGCCCGAGGGCCACGCCGAGCCGCGAGGTGGCGAAGCCGGGGGCGTCGGCAACGCGGATCGTCTGTTTGCCCAGAGACTCGGCGAAGGCGGCGGCGCGGTCCAGCGTCGCCTCGGAAGTGGCCGTTCCCCGCACGAGCTCCACCAGCGGCATCGTCGCGACCGGATTGAAGAAGTGCAAGCCGACCACGCGGGCGGGCTGCCGTGTGGCCGAGGCAATCTCGCTGATCGAGAGCGCCGAGGTGTTCGAGGCGAGAAAGGCCGCGCGAGGGCAGAGTCGGTCGAGCTCCGAAAACACGCCTCGTTTGACGGAGATGTCCTCCGGCACGGCTTCGACCGCGAGGTCGGCTCCGGCGGCTTGCTCGAGCCGCTCCGGCACCTCGAGAAGCTTCTGGGCCCCGTGGGCGGCCTCGGACGTCATTCGGCCCCTTTCGACCGCGCGCTGCCACGAGCTCTCGATCGCGGCGCGCAGCCTCCCGCGCCCGGCGGGATCGGCCTCGAACACGGAGGTCGGGTAACCTGCCAGCGCGCACACCGCGGCGATTCCTCGCCCCATCGTGCCGCCGCCGACGACGAGGACCCGCTCCCGGACCATGAATCGAATTATATGGACGGCGCTAACGGATAACCGCCTCGGCGTTGCTCCAGAGAATGCGCTCCTTTGCCCCCGGGGTGAGAGGCAGCGACAGGAACTCCTCAACGTTCTTCTTCATGGAGAGCACGCCGGGGCTCGGGTAGTCGGTTCCCCAGAGGCACTTCTCGGAAATGTCCTCGAGCCGGGGCAGGTACTCGAGAAGCTTGCGGGGTGGAATCCCCGAGAGGTCGAGATAGACGTGGCGGTGTCGGCGCGCCAGGAAGACGGCCGTCTCCATGTAGAGCGGGCGGCCGGCGTGGGCCAGGATCAAGGTGAGCTTCGGGAAGTCCACGGCGACGTCGTCGACCGCGATCGGATCGGCGAATCGGTTGCGCGCTCCGGGGAAGATCGAGGTGCCCGTGTGGATCATGATCGGCCGGCCGGCTTCTTGCGCCGCGGCGTAGATCGACCCGAGCGCGTCGTCGCCCGAGAGATACGCGTTGGCGGCCAGGAGCTGGTGCGGGGGATGGATCTTCAGCATTCGAATGCCGAGCTCGTCAAACAGTCGGAGGGTCTGCCCGCGCGGATCGTCGGTGTGCCGCGGGTGGACGGAGCCGACCGCGACGAGGCGGTCGCGGTGTTTCCGGGCATACGCCGCCACCCAATCGTTGGCGGCCTCGGTGAAGCCCATGACCTCCGGCGCGACATAGTTGATGAGCGCCGCCCGTTCGACTCCCTCCTCATCGAGGAGCCGCAGCAGCTCCCCGGCGTCGGCGAGCACCCTCTGAAGCCGGACGGTGTCTGGTCGGTCACGCGCCATCGTTTCGCGCACCGAGGGTTTGAACTGCTCCCACGGCTGGATGTGAATGTGGCAGTCGAAGACGCGCAAGAAACCCTCCCCCAAAACGATTATGAGGCCCGGTTCTGCCCGACGGGCCCGCGGGCGCGCCGGAAGCGTTGCCGGCTCCAGGCCGCCACGAGAACCGCCAGATTGACCGCCGTGCCCGCGAGCACGGGATCCACACGGCCCGTCGCTTCCGGCCAGAAGCGTCCGACGGCCGCGACCGCGCCGCCTGTCGCCATGGCCACGATCGCGCCGGAGGTCGGCACTGCGCCAGCCGGCAGAAGCATCGCGGCCAGAACCGGGAGGATCAGCCCCGCGGCAAAGATGGAGTAGCCGAGCTTGAGCGTCTCGAGGACATCGCGGTTCAAGACGAGCGCGAGCATCAGCCCGAGCGCGGCGTAGAGGGGCGCCAAGGCGCGGGCGGCGGTCACCGGCGAGAAACGGCGCTCGGCTCGCGGTGCGATGTCCCGGACCGTCACGGCCGCGGCCGAGAGCAGCACGGCGTCGGCCGAGGAATGCATGGTCGCCACGAGACAGACCAGCACGAGCCCGTCCAGAGGGGCAGGCACGAAAGCGAGAACGGCGCGCGGCAGTGTCTGGATCGCCGGTCCCGCGGGGAGCGCTGCCCGGGCGGCGAGGGCGACGGCCGCCACGGCGCCTCCGAAGACGACCTTCGACAACGCGGCGCCGATGGCCGCGCGGCGGGCGGTCGGCTCGTCGCGGCAGGAAAGCAGTTTTCCCCAGACGTCGCTACCGACCAGATGCGGCAGGCCAATGAGGACGAGGAGCGCGAGGATGTCTCCGGCGCCGAGTGTCGAGGAGGTGGGGAAGGCAAGCGCCTCGGCCGGGAGCCGTCGGAAGCCGCCCGAGCGCGCGAGGGTGAAGGCGAGGGCGATCCCCGGAATCCCGAGGACCATCAGCCCGTATTGAATGCCGTCGGTTCGCACGACTGCGAACTGGCCGCCGAGCGCCGTGTAGAGCACGAACACGGCCGTCGAGCCGACGATGGCCGGCACCGGTTCGAGCCCGAGCGCGGCCGAGAGTACGACCTGCGTCGCTTCGATCAGGAGCGCGAACCAGACGATCTCGGAGACGAGGACGAGGACACCCGCCACACGACGCGCGGTCTGGCCGTAGTAGCGGCCGGCAATCTCGGGCAGCGTGACCGCTCCCTCCCGGCGCACGCGCCCGGCGATCGAAACGCCCAGCGCCAAGAGGCCGAGGGCGCCCGCCAGATCGAGCCAGAGTCCCGAGAGGCCGTGGAGGTAGACGTAGGCCGCGAGAGCGACCGTGGTCGAGCCGCCCGTCGTGAGAGAGGCGAGGCCGAGAAACGCCCAGAGAGGAGAGAGCGATCGGTCGGCCACGAAGTAGGAGGCCTCGTCGCGCCCCGCGCGGGCTCGCCACACCAACCCCGTCGCCGCGACCGCGATCAGGTAGCCCGCGAGCAGGAAGATCGTCGCCGTCGGCACGCGCGGATTATCCACAACGCGACGTCCGGCTTCGGAAGATCGCTTGGAAAGAACCGAAGAGGGTTTTCGGCTAAATGCTCCCTAAATTCAGCTAGGATGTTGCTAGTTTTCATGGGCTTGCATTCAGAGAGGGAATTGCCGCGACCCGCGAGTTCACGTCGGGTCGGGCGGGTGATCCTGGCGGTGTCGCTCTTCGCTCTGGCCGGGCGCGTGGCCGCGGACGATTCTTACGCCGTCTTCGCCTCGGACGTGCCTCCCGAGTACTACTTCGAGCCCAATCGCGGCGGGAGCTCGCGGACCTTCGATCCGAAGCTGTCGTGGTCGACAGGCGGAGCGCCCGACACCCCTGCGATCGAGGTCACCGAGTCTGCACAGGTTCGGCTGCCACCGAATCCGACCGGCGTGAGAGCTGTTGTCCCGAAGACTCCCAGCCGACTGGGATTGACGCTCGTGACGGCGGGGGTACTCGTCGGCTCGGCGGTCTCGGCCCTCGACGTCGGCCACGCGCGCGAGGGCTTTCACTTCGCCAACGAACGTTGGTTCCAGGAAGACACGTATGCCGGCGGAGACGACAAGGCGTCTCATTTCGTCTTCTACAACGGCCTGTCCCGGCAGCTGGGCGTCGCCCTGCAGAACATGGGCTACGAGAAGGATCGCGCCATCACGATGTCCTTCTTGACGGCGATGGCGGCGGGCCTGATCGTCGAGATCGGCGATGGGCTCACGATCTACGGGTTCTCCTGGGAAGACTTCACCATGGACACCCTGGGCGCCGGGACCGCCGCTCTGATCACGCACTTCAACCTGGACGACACGGTCGGGTTCAGCTTCGGGAAGGTCGATGCGGAGCAGCCTCCCCCCTGTTGTCGGACCGCGGGCGTCGGGAAGGACTATTCGACGGAGATCTACTATGCCGACCTGAAGTTGGCGGGGTTCGCGCGGCGCCTGAACGTGCGCCCCGGCCCGGCCCGCTTCCTTCTGTTCTCCGTCTCCTACGGGAGCAAGGGCTATCGCTACTCGCCGCTGGCGCTGCGCCAGCGCAACATCGGGCTCGACATCGGTCTGAACATTCCCGAGATCATGAGCGCGGTCGGCGTGCCGGAGAACAAGTGGTGGGGCCGTCTGCTCTACGGCTTCTTCAACTTCTTCCGGGTGCCTTTCACGACGGTCGGCATCTACTACGATTTCAACCACGGCAAGTGGCACGGGCCGGACGCCGGCAACGTCTACGACCCCGGGCCCTAGGCGACCAGCGGGGCGGCCGGCTCAGAGCTGCCGCGCCACCGCGAGCGCCGCGGCCTCGAAGAGCAGCGTACCCAGGAGGAGGGCCCGCTCGTCGATGTCGAAGACCGGCGAGTGGTGCGGGCGGTGAGCCCCCTCAGGCGCCGATCCCACGAAGAAGAAGCAGCCGGGGACCCGGGAGAGGTAGACGGACATGTCCTCCCCTCCGAGGGTGCGCGTGTCGGTCTCGACGTTTTCCTCACCGAGCAGGCGGACCGCCTCCCGGATGACGATTTCGGCCACTCCTCGGTCATTGACGGTCGCCCGGTTCACCCTTCGGTAGTCGAGCCGCGCCGCGACGCCGGCGGCCGCGGCCGTGCCGGAAACGATCCGCGCGATCTTCTCGGGCAGGGCCTTGCCGGTCGCCTCCGAGAAGGACCGGGCGGTGCCGGTGAGCCGGACAGAGGACGGGATGACGTTGAACGCGTCCCCTCCGTGGATGGTCGCGACCGTGACGACGGCCGGCTCCAGTGGAGAAATTTCGCGAGCCACGACGCTCTGCAGCGACTCCACGATGCGGGCGGCGGCGACGACCGTGTCGGCGGTCTCGTGGGGCGCGGCGCCGTGGCCGCCCGGCCCTTCGACCTGAATGGAGAACTCGTCCACCGCCGCCATCAGGGCTCCGCGATTGACACCGACTCTTCCGACCGGCAGCTGGTTCCAGAGATGGAGGCCCAGCGCCGCGCTCACGCCTTCGAGAACGCCGTCGCCCGCGCAGGCCTCGGCGCCCCCGGCTCCTTCCTCGGCGGGCTGGAAGAGGAATCGAAAGCGCCCGGCCTCGGGCGCGCGTGCCAGACGCTCGGCGACGGCGAGGGCGATCGCGACATGCCCGTCATGGCCGCAGGCGTGCATCCGGCCGGGCTCCTCCGAGGCGTACGGGGCGCCCGTCGCCTCGGTCAGCGGAAGGCCGTCCATGTCGGCGCGCAGGAGGATTCGCCGCAGTCCCGGCGCGGGGCCGGGGTCGGCGGTCACGCCCGTGCGGCCCACGCCGGATCGCGGCGACAGGCCGACCGCGCGGAGTCGGTCGGCGACGAGGCTCGCGGTGCGCGTCTCCTCGAAGGCGAGCTCGGGGTGGCGGTGCAGGTCGCGGCGCGTGGAGATCAGCCGCTCCCGCTCCGCCGGCGGAAACTCGGCGATCCGCTTCGACGTCGAGGACGCGAGGGTTCCCGTCATGCGTGGATCCGCGGCGGCAAATATACGCGGTTCGGTCCCGACGGGCAGGCCGGCACTAAGATAGGGATGTGAGCCGGGAATTGCCGCCTGAGACCAAAGAAGCCTTCCGGCGCCTGGGGCTGTCGCAGCCGCTGGATGTCTTCACGGGGGCGCTCCTCGTCGCTCGACTGATCGACCCGGCGGCGGATCTGGAGGCAGCTCGCGCGGGTGTCGAGCAACTGGCGGGGCGGGTCACCGCCCGGCGCCGGGCGGGGTCGTCCGCCTTGCAGGCGCTGCGCGAGGTCCTGTTTACCGAGGAGGGCTTTACCGGAGAGACGGATTCGTACGACGAGCCCCCCAATTGTTCGGTCGCCCACGTGCTCTCCGCTCATCGCGGCCTCCCGATCACGCTCTCGATCGTGGTGCAGGAGGTTGGGCGGCGCGCGGGGGTGGCGCTGGAGGGCGTGGGGTTGCCGGGACACTTCGTCTTGGGCGGCGGGGACCTGCCGGACGGCGTGTACCTCGACCCCTTTCGCGGGGGCATTCTTTGCGATGCCGCCTCGCTCGAGAACCGCGTCGCGGCGATCTTCGGCACCGAGAGGGAACTGTCGCCCGAGGCCTTCCAACCCGCCCCGCCGCGGGTGATCCTGGGCCGTGTCCTCGCCAATCTCCGCCGTTCCTACGAGCGGCGCCACCGTTACGAGGAGGCGCTGGGGGTGCTCGATTGCGCCGAGGCCCTGGAGCCCGGCGACCCTTCTCTCGGTCGAGAGCGGGGCCTGCTGCTGCTCAAGACGGGACGGCCGGAGGAGGCCCTGCGCCTGCTCGAGCAATACCGGCAGGTCGCGGGGGAGGATGCCGAGGCGGTCGCCACGCTCATTGCCGCCGTTCGCGAGCGAGCGGACGGGTCGGCGGCGGGGTCGTCCGGAGACAGGAAGCTCTTCACGCTCGAGCAGGCGAGGTCGCTCCTGCCTTCGATCCGCGAGCGGACGGCCGAAGCCGTTTCACGCTATGTGCAACTCGGAGGCGGGGGTGAAAGCGGCGAGCGGGAGCGCCAGTCGATTCTTGCGGAGTGGGCGCGGGAAATCGCGGCCCTGGGTGTCGAGATCAAGGGGCCGTGGCTCGTCGATTTCGATTCGGGCGCCGGGTACTACTGCTGGAAATACCCGGAACGGGCGCTCGAGTACTTCCACGGATACGAGGAGGGGTTCGCGGGAAGGCTGCCCCTTCAGTAGGGACGACGGCGCCCATCGGTCACACCGAGGGTCGGAGCGGCCACGACTCGCCCGGCGCGAGCTCCACGACCTCCGTCGGGAGACCCCGCTTCCGGATCTCGGCGCGCAGCTCTCCCGGCGTTCCGGCAAGCGCCGGGAACGTTCCGAAGTGCATCGGGAGCACGCGCGGCACCCGTAGAAGCTCGCAAGCCTTGGCGGCCTGAGGCGGGTCCATCGTGTAGAACCCTCCGATCGGCAAGAGCGCCAAGTCCGGCGCTTCGAGCTCGCCGATCAAGGCCATGTCCGAGAACACGGCCGTGTCGCCGGCGTCATAGATCCGAAATCCGTCCTCGAAGGTCAAGACGTACCCGCACGGGTCGCCCGGGAAGTTGGTTTCCTTTCCGGCTCCGGAGGTGCCCGAGGAGTGAACGGCGTGCGTCATGCGGATCTGGATTCCGGCGAGCGTCTGGGTTCCTCCCTTGTTCATGCCGGAAATCTGCGAGACGCCGGCGGCTTGGCAATGCAGCGACAGTTCGAAGATGCCGACGACCATCGCGCCGGTCGATTTGGCGAGCCCGATGCCGTCGTCGCCGAAGTGATCGAAGTGTCCGTGCGATGCCGTAATCAGATCCAGCCTGCCGTAGTCGAAGCCCTTCGGGAACTTCGGGTTGTTCCCGATCCAGGGATCGAGGGCGATCCGCTTTCCGCCGGGTGACTCGATCAGAAACGCCGCGTGACCGAGCCAGGTGATCCTTCCGCCGAAGGTGTCCATGCTCAGGGAGGGTGCTTTCAGGCGCTTCCCAGCGAGGACCAGCGGACCCGCGGCACGAGCGCGCGCACGAACTCCTCCAATCCGGACCGATCCTGCTCGTCGAAGCGGGCGGCTTCGGGAGCGTCGACGTCGAGCACGCCGCGCAGCCGCCCATTCTCGAGAATCGGCACGACGATCTCGGAGCGCGAGGCCTCGTCGCAGGCGATGTGCCCGGGAAAGGCATGCACGTCGGGCACGACGAGAGTCCGGCGCTGCGCGGCTGCGGTTCCGCAGACTCCCCGGCCCATGGCAATGCGCACGCAGGCGGGTTTTCCCTGAAAGGGGCCGAGCACCAGCTCCCCTCCCCGGAGCAGGTAGAAGCCGCACCAGTTGATTCGCGTCAGGGCCTGAGCGAGGAGAGCCGAGGCGTTGGCGAGGTTGGCGAGCGCGTCCGGTTCTTCGTCGAGCATCGCGGCCAATGAGGCGGCGAGGTCCCTGTAGAGGTTTGGCTTCGGCTGCGCCGGGTCGATCGAGGCCTCGAACACCCGGCGGATTCTACTCGGAGGCCGTCACCGGTCCAAGAGGAGCACTTCGCCGTGATCGAGGGCGGTCCTCGATCGTCGCGGTGCGCATGGTCGGATACGATCGACCGCAATGGCGGGCACCGAGTCGGATCTCCCTGGCTCCCGATCGGCACGCGAAGAGAGTCTGACCGCATCCCGTGGACGGGTCATCGCGGTCTACGTCTTCTGCTGCCTGGTCTGGGGGTCGACCTGGATGGTGATCAAAGTGGGCCTGCGGGATCTGCCGCCGTTCCATTTCGCCGCGACCCGGATGGCGCTGGCTTGCCTGCTCATGGCGCCGGTGGCGTTCGCCCCCGGGACGCGGCGTCCGAACCGGGAAGAAGGAGTCTGGATCGCGATCTGCGGATTCCTCCAGATCGGGGTGTCGTACGCTTTCATCTTCACGGCCTCGCAGTGGATTCCGTCGAGCCTCGCGGCCCTGCTCTTCTGCACGTTTCCCATCTGGGTCGGCTTGTTCGGTCACTGGCTTCTTCCAAACGAGCCGATGACCGCGCGCACGGTGGCGGCATCCGCTCTGGGCTTGGCGGGCGTGGGGGTGATCCAGGGGCCGGGAATCTTCGAGGCGCTGCGCGCTCGGCCCGGTCCTCTTTTGATCGGCGGTCTCTGTGTCCTCGGCTCCGCGGTGGTGTCGGCGATCACGAACGTCCTCAACAAGAAGCATTTCGCCCTCGTCTCTCCCTACCGCAACGTGTGGGGCCAGACTCTGGTGGGTGCCGCGTTTCTCGTCGCTCTCGCGCTCGTCTTCGAGCGCGACTCGCCGATGCGTTGGACGAGCGGCTCGCTGTTTGCCCTGGGCTACCTTGCGGTCTTCGGCACGGCAATGAGCTTCGCGGGGCTCTTCTGGCTGATTCCTCGCGTGCCGGTCGCCGTGATCGGGACCATCCCGCTGTCGGACACGGCGATTGCGGTGCTGCTCGGCGTGGCGATCCTCGGCGAAACGCTCTCGGCGCGCGTGCTCGCCGGCGGACTGCTCATCCTGCTGGGAGTGGTAATGGCGGCAATGGGCCGGCGGTCGCCGGAAGTCGTCGGCGTCTGAAGTTCTTCCCGCTCAGACCGAACGCCCGAGCGCGCGCGACACGAGAGCGTTCCGCAGCCAGAGGAAGGCGATGGCCGCGATCGCGAAGGCCACCGCGCATGCCCCGGCATTGACGGCGGCAGACCGCGGCAGCTCGAGCGGCGCCAGACCCGTCGCGAGCGTGTTGTGGATCACGTGCGCGGCCACACCGGCCCAGACGCTTCCCGACAGCTCCGTCAGGCTCCCGGCGTAGAGGCCGAGCAGCAGGGCGCTCCCCATCTGGGGCGGATGCCTTTGGGCGAGCGCGAAGCACACGCTCGTCACGGCCACCGCCGCCGTCGGGCCCCACCGATGCATCAGCCGCGTCTGCATCGCTCCTCGGAAGAAGAGGTCCTGACAGCCGGCGGAGATCGGGCCAATCGCGATCAGCGCGGCGAGCAGTGCCGCTCCGTGAGCCGCGCCGAGAGACTGCTGAACCGCCTTCCAGGCCGGCGTCTCTTCGCTGCCGAAGAGCTGGCTCGCGTGGTCGTAAGCCTGGCCGAGAGCCGCGGCGCCGATCATGATCACGAACACGTGCTGGCCGGTCAGCCGGCCCGCCGCCAGGCGCAGCGATTCGCGGCGGGGAGGCCGGCTGACGGCGAGCGAGGCCAGCAAGAAGACGAGAGCGACCCGCAGGGAAAGCGCGAGGAGGATCGGCAGACCGACTCCGGTGTCGGCTCCGGACGCCGGGAGGGCCAGCGAGAGCAGCGGCTGGGAGGTGGCGACGATTGCCCCGGTCGACGCGGCGAATGCGACGAAGACGGGCCAGACGGGCTCGGTGCGAGCCGCCGCGAGGGCGGGCCGAGAGGTCGTCTCCACGCCACGGATGTTACCGGACGGACACGCGACGCCGGCGGGCGTCAGCGTGCGTAGATCGGCAGCCAGGCCCGCGTGAGGTAGTCGGAGACGGTGATCACGATCAGGATCGCCAGCCACGCCACGGCGGCCGCGACGGCGATGGCCGTGAGTCGGGGGGAATAGCGCAGGTGCATGAAGATCAGCGCCACCAGGAGCGCCTTGGTCACGGCGATCGAGAGCGCCACGGGCGTGTTCCAGATGCCCAGATGCTGGAACGCCGCCCACACCGTCAGGGCGGTGAGGGCCATCAACGTCACGAACACGCCGAAGTAGGCGCCGAGCGTCGGGTGCCGGTGCGATCCGTTGCCGCTCACAGCGTGTGCCTCCCGAGAAGGTAGAGGAGCGGAAAAAGAAAGATCCAGACGATGTCCACGAAGTGCCAGTAGAGACCCACCATCTCGACCGGTGTGTTGTACCTCGTCGTGAAGTCGCCGCGGCGGGCCCTCGCGATCAGCCAGGAGAGCAGCCCGATCCCGACGACCATGTGGAGGGCGTGCAAGCCGGTCATGCAGAAGTAGAGGGAAAAGAACATCTCCGCCTGGCGGGGCAGTCCGTGGGGAACGACGAAATGCGGGCCGGGAACCTCATGGTGCTCGAACTTCTGGGAGTACTCGATCACCTTGACTCCCAGGAAGACCGCACCGAGCAGGATCGTCGCCGAGAGGAACACGACGATCCGGTTCTTCTTGCCCTGCGAGGCGGCCCAGACCGCCAGCGCCATCGTCAGGGAGGAGAGGATCAGGACGGCGGTGTTGAACGCCCCGAGGCGAATGTCGAGCAGGTTCGACGCCCCCTCGAAGGCCGCGCGGTAGCTCGCGCGGTAGACGACGTAGGCCGTGAACATGCCGCCGAAAAAGAGGATCTCGGTGACGAGGAACACCCACATCCCGAGGGACGAGGCCTCCTTCTGCGCTTCGAGATCGACGAAGTGATGCTGCAGCTCCGGCGGCGATTCGCCCGCCAGGGCATGCGCCGCGTCAGCCAACGGCCACCTCCTCCTGTGCCGTCAGGTAGTCGTAGGGCTTGCCGGTAACCTGCGGCGTCACCGGGAAGTTCTCGGTCGGCGGCGGCGAGGGGGTTTGCCACTCGAGGCCGGTCGCCCCCCACGGATTGTCGGACGCGTCCTTGCCGTAGCGCATGGACCAGAAGAAGTACACGAGCGGAATCAGGTAACCGATGCCGAGGATCGAGGCGCCGGCGGTCGACATGACGTTCAAGACCTGAAACTCGGCGGGATAGGCGTGGTAGCGGCGGGGCATGCCGAGGTATCCGAGGATGAACTGAGGGAAGAACGTCAGGTTGAAGCCGATGAAGATGACCCACGCGGAGACGCGGGACCAGTATTCCGGGTAGAGCTTTCCCGAGATCTTCGGCCACCAGTAATGGAGGCCTCCGAGGTATCCCATGATCGTGCCGCCCACCATGATGTAGTGGAAGTGCGCGACGATGAAGTAGGTGTCCGTCACGTGGATGTCCAGTCCCAGGGTCGCCAGCATCAGACCCGTGAGTCCTCCGAAGGTGAATAGCCCAATGAAGCCGAGCGCGTAGAGAAGCGGCGTCTGGTAGGAGACCGACCCCTTGTACAACGTCGCCGTCCAGTTGAAGACCTTGATCGCCGACGGGATCGCCACCATGAACGAGAGAATCGAGAAGACCAGGCCCGCGTAGACCGACTGGCCGGAGACGAACATGTGGTGGCCCCAGACGAGAAACGAGAGGACGGCGATCGCCACCGACGAGGCCGCGATGAACCGGTAGCCGAAGATCGGCTTCCGGGAAAATGCCGTCACCAGCTCGCTGATGACCGCCATGGCCGGCAGCACCATGATGTAGACGGCCGGGTGCGAGTAGAACCAGAAGAGGTGCTGGAAGAGGACCGGGTCACCTCCCTGGGCGGGGTCGAAGATGCCGAGGTGGAACAGGCGCTCGGCGGCCACCAGCAGGAGCGTGATCGCCACCACGGGCGTGCCGAGGATCTGAATGATCGCCGTTGCGTACATGCCCCAGCAGAACAGCGGCATGCGCATCCACGTCATGCCGGGAGCGCGCATCGTGTGGAGGGTCACGAGGAAGTTCAGGCCGGTCAGGATCGAGGAGAATCCCGCGATGAAGATGCCGACGGCGGTCACGACGACCCAGCCGTTGGAGTAGACGGTCGAGTACGGCGTGTAGAAGGTCCATCCCGTGTCCACGCCCCCGTGGACGACGGCCCAGAGCGCCGTCAAGCCGCCGATCAAGAAGAGATACCAGGAGAGCAGGTTCAGGCGCGGGAAGGCGACGTCCTTGGCCCCGATCATCAGCGGGATCAAGAAATTCCCGAGCACCCCCGGGATGCCGGGGATCATGAAGAAGAAGACCATCATGACCCCGTGCCCGGTGAAGAGCTTGTTGTACGTCTCCGACAGGAACACGTCGCCCGGCGGTGTCAGCAGCTCGAGGCGGATGAGCGCCGCGTAGATGCCGCCGATCGCGAAGAAAAACGTCACGCCGATCAGGTACAGGATCGCGATGCGCTTGTGGTCCACGGTCAACAGCCACGAAGCCACGCCGTAGCGGGCGTTCAAGTAGTGGACGCGGCGGGCGGGAGGCGACTGGGTGTCGATGACGGCAGGAGTGCTCATGGCTTGGCCGGTTTCCTTTCCGTGGACGGGGCCGGCGGCGCGGCGCCGGCGGCGGGGGACGGAGACAGGGACTTGATGTAGGCGATCAGCTGGAGCAGGCCCTCCTCGCTGATCAGCCCCTGAAAGGTCGGCATGATGGGCGGGTACCCCTCCACCAACCTGGCCTGCGGGTTGGTGATCGACTCCCGCAGGTAGGCTTCATCGGCAACGACGGTCTGGCCGCCTTGGAGATGCACCGTCTTTCCGAAGAGGCCGACGAGCGACGGCCCGCGGGCGCCCGCCTGCTCGGCGTGGCAGGTGTTGCAGGCCTGCTCCTGAAAACGCTTGGCTCCGGCGGCCGCCAGCGACTCCCCGGCGGCCCCTCCAGAGAGCCACGCCTGGTAGTCCGCTGGCTTCATCGCGTAGACCCAGCCGATCATGCCGGAGTGTCGGGTGCCGCAGTACTCGGCGCAGAAGAGGTGGTACCGGCCGGGTTTGGTCGCCTCGAACCAGGCGATCGAGAAGCGGCCGGGCACGACGTCCCGCTTGAAGCGGAAGGCCGGCACGAAGAAGCTGTGAATGACGTCCTCGGAGGCCATCGTCAGACGGACGGGCTGGCCCACGGGGACATGCAGCTCATTCATCTCTCGGTGTCCGTCGCCATGCTGGATCTTCCACATCCATTGCTTTCCCGTCACGTAGATCTCGATGGCTCCGGTGGGCGGCCGGGTGATGCGAAAGTAAACGGCAGCGCCCCAGAAGAACATGATCAGGACGAGCCCGAGCGGGATGACCGTCCAAACCAGCTCCAGGAGCCCGGACTCGTGCACGACGGGCGGAATCTCACCCGGAGAGCGCCGGCGGTACCGGATGGCGAAGGACACGACGAGCGTGCCGATCAGGAGCGAGAAGAACGCCGTGACGGCGATCAGGAACCCGTAGAGCGCGTCGACGTGAGGCGCGAAGCTCGAGGCCTGCTGCGGAAAGAGCTCCATCAGCGCGTCTCCCCGCGGATGGGGCGGAGGCGCCGCTCCCGGCGAGAGAGGAAAAACAGGGACGCCGAGAGCGCGAGCAGCGTCGCGAGGCCGGCCAGTCGGACGATGTTGACGACCGCCGCTCCGTACTTGCCGCTCTTCGGGTCGTAGTGGAAGCAGTAGAGGAGCACACGGTCGACCGGGCTGCCGATCCTCCCCTCCGAGGCCTCGAGGAGGGACAGCCGCAGGTCCCGCGGGGCGTATTCGATGCCGTAGAAGTAATGGGAAAGGCGGCCTTCCGGAGTCAGGACGTACAGCGCGCTCGCGTGAGCGAACTGGTCGAGGGCGCGGTCGTAGCGGAAGCGGAAGCCGACGGCCCGGGCCAGGGCATTGATCGCGGCCTCGTCCCCGGTCAGGAAGTGCCAGCCGCCGTCGCCCTCGGGCCGCTGGTAACGCGCGAGGTAGGCATTTCTCTTGGCGGCGGCGTCGGCGGGCTTCTCGCGCGGATCGAAGCTGACGACGACGACCTCGAAGTCGCGTTCGGCTGAAAGAGGCAGAACGCGCAAGGCCGAGACCATGCCGTTTAAGACCTGCGTGCAGAGCATCGGACAGTTGTAGTAGACGAGCGCGACGATGACGGGGTGCTTGCCGAAGTAGTCGCCCAGGTGCACCGGCCGCCCGGCCTCGTCGCGAAAGGCGAGCGTTAGAGGCACGGGCTCGTTCAAGCGCTGGTCGATCCCGATGTCCTTCAATGCCGCCGGCTTCTCGTCGGCGCGGAGGAGACCGCCCGGCGCAGGCGCCATCGGCTGGGCGCGAGCGAACGCCGAGATCGACAACAGAAGAGCCGTGGCGACGGCCGAGACCCCGGCCCTCGGGACGCCTGGCGCGAGGGCTCGACTCACGGTCTCGCCCCTGGTGCTGCGGGTGTGAACGGCGGTGCGGCCGGCGGCGCCGGGAGGGCCATGGGCGCGGGGGGCAGGGCGGCGACACCCCTCTGCGCGATCAGGTCCATGGCGCGCTCGATCGGAATGTGGACGGCGCCGGTCGAGCGGTTCAACCATCCGTAGCTCGACAGCCGCGCCTCTTCGGCCGATCGAAACTGCTGCCAGTGCCGGCTGCCGTAGACCTCCAGGCGCGGAGGGGGCGGCAAGCGATCCGGCCGGCGTTCCGTCCCGGCGAAGGCGCGCGCGGCCACGTCACGGCGCTCGGCGCCGCGGTCGAGAAACTGGAACAGGGCCGCCATGAGCAGCATTGCGGCCACCGAGAGGATTGCCAGAATGACGCCGAAGCGCGTCACCAACCGGGTCGAGACGTGATCGGGCTCGGCGGCCACCCCGTGGCCGGCCGGCTCAGTCTCGGCCATGGGCGAGCGCCTCCGAGAATCCTGGGTCATTGACCGGCAAGAGCGGCCGAGCGGCGAGGTTCCTGACGTAGAACGCGAGCCACAGGCCGCCGAGACCCGCCGGGGCCGCGAGATCCATCCAGTCCAATCGGAAGGCCCCCTTGGAGAAGGCCGGCAGCACGAGCCAGGAGACGTCCACGAATCGCATCACGAGGAGCAGCGTCGCCGCTCCCAGCAGTGTCGCGGGGTTTCGGTTGGCCTCTCGGGAGAGCAAGAGCAGGAACGGGAGCACGAAGTGAAACACCAGCACGGCGGCGCCCACCCATCCCCAGCCGCCCCGAAAGCGCGCCAAGTACCAGGAGATTTCTTCGGGGAGATTGCCCGACCAGACGATCAGGTACTGCGAGAAACCGACATAGGCCCAGAACATCGTGAAGGCGAACATCATTTTTCCGAGATCGTGCAGGTGCCGGCTTCCGAGGAAGCCCGAGACGGGCTCGAGCGAAGAAAGGCGCACGACGGCGGCCGACGCCAGGGCGAGCGCTCCGAGAGCCTGCCCGACCATGAAGATCACGCCGTACATCGTCGAGAACCAGTGCGGTTCGAGCGACATGACCCAGTCGACCGACGTGAATGTCGTCGTCAGGGCGTAGAGGACCAGGCCGCCTCCCGAGAGCAGTTGAAGCCGGCGGTTGACGGACGGGTCGGGGCGGCGATCCTGCTCGGCGGACCACTTGTTCAAGGAGTAGGCCAGACCGAGCCAGATCGCGAACGCGATCGCGGTGCGGATCACGAAAAACGGCGCGTTCAGGTAGAGGGCCTTCTTGCGGAGCACCTCGTCGGCGGCAACGGCGTGGGCGTCGGTCCATTCGTAGAGGCGGTGCAGCCCCAGGAGCAACGGCAGGAAGGCGACGGCCGTCAGCGGAAGCGTGCGGGTGGCCGCCTCGAGCTCCCGCCGGATGGCGATTCCCCAGGCGCCACCCGTCAGGTACTGGAGCATCAGGACTGCCATCGCGCCGATCGACAGGCCGTTCCAGAACACGAAGGCCAGCAGATAGGAGCGGAAGAACTGGTCCGGCCGCGCGGCGGCTCCCACGGCGCAGGCCACGAGAGCGGCAATACCGATGACCGCGGCCGAGCGGACGAAGCGGGCGGCCTCCGCCGACACTCGGGGATCTCTACCGGCGCTCTCGACCATCAGTGCTCTCCTCGACCGGGGGGCGTCTTCTGGGGCTCCAATCCCGGAGCTCCCTTCCAGTCGTCGGTCTCCAAGGGCAGGGGCGCCGGCCGCTCCGGCGTCTCGGGGGACTCGAGCACGGGTCGCTCGCGGGCGGGCACGTCGGTCAGCGTGGCGCCCTGCGAGAGCTGCAGCGCGCGCACATACGCGGCGATGGCCCAGCGGTCCTCCGTCGGGATCTGGGCCGCATAGTCCATCATCGCTCCGAAGCCCCGGGTCTGCACGTCGAAGAAGTAGCCGACCGGCGCCGCGCGAAGCCGGTCGATCTGGAAGGAGTTGGGGCGGCGGAAACCGCGCTGGACCACGATGCCCAGGCCGTCGCCCAGCAGGCCGTGACAGGGAGAGCAATAGATCCCGTAACGCTCGCGGCCGCGGCCGAGAAGCTCCCGGGTCAGCGGCATCGGCAGGGTCGTCATCGGCTGTCCGTCCTGCTTGCCCGTCGAGAAGCGCTGGTCCGCGAAGAGGAATCCCCGCGGCACGGTGCCCTCGGGCACCGGGCGCGCGGAGCGGCCGTCGGCGAAGAAGGAACTTCCGCGCAGGTCCTTGTACTTGGGCTGGTCCTGCATGTCCTGACGGCACGCGGGTTGCGCCGCGAGCACTGCAGCGAGGAACGCCACGCTCGCGAGCCGGCGCAACCCGCGGATGCGGGATACGGGATGCGGGATACGGGATGAGTCAAGGTTCGCGCCATCTCGCATCCCGCATCTCGCATCTCGCATCTCGAATCCCTTGATTCCCATCATTCCTCCACGTCCATCACGACCCGCGGCCCGAGCTTGGTCAGGAACGCCCAGGTCTCGTCGTGGTCGAACTTGGGGTCCCGCGCCTCGATGCAGAGGAAGAAACGGTCGCGCGAGGCCATCGCGAAGCGCGGCGTGTTGAAGACGGGGTGATAGGGCATGGGCAGGCCGTTCAAGCCCAGCATCCCCAGAACGGCGGCGAAGGCCGCGAACAGAATCGTCATCTCGAAGGTCGGCACGATGAAGGCGGGAGCGCTGTGGAAGGGCTTTCCGCCGATGTTGAGCGGATAGGCGATGACCGAGGTCCAGTAGCAGAGGGCGTAGCCGAACAGGCCTCCGAGGATTCCGCCGCCCAGCACGAGGGCGGGAAGCCTGCGGTCGTGAATGTCGAGCGCTTCGGCCAGCGCCTCGAGGGGATAAGGCGTGTAGGCGTCGAGGTGGACGTAGCCGGCCGCGCGCGCCTGGCGCGTGGCGGCGACCAGGTCGCTCGGATTCTCGAACTCGGCCATCAGGCCGTAGAGGCGGGGGGCGCTCACGCCTCCTCCTCCGCGACCTTCGCCTCGGGAAGGATCTGTCGCATCTCGAAGATCGAGATCATCGGCAGCAGGCGCAGGAAGAGGAACATGAGCGCCAGGAAGAGGCCGATGGAGCCGATGAAGGTGGCCCAGTCGAAGATCGTCGCCCGGTAGAGGCCCCAGGAGGAGGGCACGAAGTCGCGGGACAGGCTGACCACGACGATCACGTAGCGCTCGAGCCACATTCCGACGTTGACGATCATCGCCACGACGAAGAGCGTCGCGGTCGAGCGACGCGCGCGGCGGAACCAGAGCAGCTGCGGTGTCAGCAGATTGCAGAACAGAAGCGCCCAGTACATGTGCCGATACGGGCCGCCGATTCGGTTCCAGATCATGTAGCGCTCGAAGGGATTCCCGCTGTAGAAAGCCATGAACGCTTCGACGACGTAGCCGTAGCCGACGATCAGGCCCGTCGCGAGCAGGATCTTCGCCATGTTGTCGAGATGCTTGGCCGTGATGAAGTCGCCGAGGCTGTACATCTTGCGCAGCGGTATCGCCAGGGTCAGCACCATGGCGAAGCCCGCGTAGATCGCGCCCGCCACGAAATACGGGGGGAAGATCGTTGCATGCCAACCCGGCACGATGCCCGCCGCGAAGTCGAAGGACACGACCGTGTGCACCGACACCACCAGGGGAGTCGCCAGCCCCGCGAGCAGCAGCGACGCCGTCTCGTAACGCTGCCAGTGGCGCGCCGAGCCCCGCCACCCCATGGCGAGCATTCCGTAGACGACCTTGGCCCACATCTTCTGGGCACGGTCGCGCAGCGTCGCCAGATCCGGAATCATCCCCACGAACCAGAAGAGCAGCGACACGGTCGCGTAGGTCGAGACCGCGAAGACGTCCCAGATCAGCGGACTGCGGAAGTTGGGCCACATCCCCATCGTGTTGGGGTAGGGGATCAGCCAGTAGTCGAGCCAGGGGCGGCCGGTGTGGAACGTCGGATAGATCGCCGCGCAGGCCACCGCGAAGATCGTCATCGCCTCGGCGAACCGGTTGATGGAGTTTCGCCAGGGTTGCCGCAGAAGCAGAAGGATCGCCGAGATCAGGGTCCCGGCGTGGCCGATGCCGATCCACCAGACGAAGTTGACGATCTCGAAGCCCCAGCCGACCGGCTGATTGACGCCCCAGATGCCGATGCCCCGGAACAGGAGCCAAGTGATCGCCGCGAGCAGCGTCATCGTCAAGACGAATCCGACGGCCGCGCCGAAGAACCAGGCCTTGGGAGTTCGCCGCGAGAGCGCGATCGAGGCGAGCTTGTCGGTGATCGTGGTGAAGGTGTAACCGGGCGCCAGGATCGTCCCGGAGGGCGGGCCGACTCGCCCGCTGGCGGTTTCGCGCGTCGTGCCGTCGGTCATGCGCCGCGCTCCGGCGTCGCCGCGGCCCGCAACGCGGGATTGGGATTCGAAATCGAAGCCAGGTACGTCGTGCGCGGCCGCGTGCCGAGCTCGGCCAGCAATCCGTACTGGCGCTTCTCGGCCCGCGCCTTCGCGACGAGGCTCCCGGGGTCGTCGAGGTTGCCGAAGACGATCGCCCGAGCCGGGCAGGCCTGCTGGCATGCGGTCACGATCTCGCCGTCCCGGATCGGTCGGTTCTCCCGCTCGGCGGTGATGCGGGCCCGGTTGATTCGCTGCACGCAGTACGTGCATTTCTCCATGACGCCTCGGCTGCGCACCGTGACCTCCGGGTTGCGCACCATCTTCCAGAGGTCGCTCTTGAAGTCGGCGTAGAGGAAGAAGTTGAACCGACGAACCTTGTAAGGACAGTTGTTGGAGCAGTATCGCGTGCCGACGCAGCGGTTGTAGACCATCTGGTTCAACCCCTCGGCGCTGTGCACCGTGGCCGCCACGGGGCAGACCGTCTCGCAGGGGGCGTTCTCGCAGTGCATGCACGTCACGGGCTGGAACAGGGTGTCGGGGTTTTCGAGCTCTCCCGAGTAGTAGCGGTCGATGCGGATCCACGGCATCGCGCGCCCTCGCGACACCTCGTGCTTGCCGACGACAGGGCTGTTGTTCTCCGACTGGCAAGCCACGACACAGGCGTTGCAGCCGACACAGGCCGAAAGGTCGATCGAGAGTCCCCACGCATAGCTGCCGGTCGGCAGCTTCGGGTAGAGCGTGTCCGCGGGTCCCGGCGGATGCTCTCCCATTCTTTGGACGATTCCGGGATCGCTTCGGTACTGCTCGGCCGTGACGGCGCGCACCAGGCCGCGCCCCTCCATGCGATTCTGATGCTGGGTCGTCACGAGCGGGTAGTGGGATCCGGTCTTGCGTGTCTCCAGGCCCGCGCGCGACCAGAGCCCCGCGCCCGAGCGCAGCGCGTAGGCATCGAAGCCCTTGCCGTTGGCGATGCGGCCCCCGCGCGTTCGGCCATAACCGAAGTGGAGCGTCACGCATCCGTCGGCCTGGCCCGGCATGACCCAGACCGGCGCCGTGACCTTGCGGCCTTCCAGGAAGAGCTCGACCACGTCCTCGGTCGAAACGCCGAGCCTCTCGGAGGTCGAGGGCGAAATCAGCGCGGCGTTGTCCCAGGTGAGCTTGGTCAGCGGCTTGGGCAGCTCCTGCAGCCAGCCGTTGTTGGCGTAGGCGCCGTCCCACACCGTCGGATCGGGCCGGAAGAGCGCCGTCAGAGTCTCCGCCGACTCCCGAGCGGGCGCGGCCGGCGGCAGGCTGCGCGGCGCGACGGTTTTCGGCGGAAACGCCGTTCCGAGAACCACGCCGTCGTGAAGCGCTCGACGCCAGGCGGCCTCGAAGTCGCCGCCGGGAAGCCGACCCTTCCAGTGCTCGTGAACGAGGTCGTGTCCGGTCTTTTCCGGCTGGTCGGAGAACGCCGCCAGAAACTCGTGCCCCGACTTGCCGCCGTAAAGCGGAAGAATCAGGGGCTGCAGGATCGTGGCTGTCCCGTCGAAGGCGCGGGCGTCGCTCCAGGCCTCGAGCCCGTGCGCCTCGGGAATCTGCCAGTGGCAGAGACGCGAGGTCTCGTCGTCGTAGAGAGAGAGGTGCAGCCGCAGCGGCACCTTTTCCATCGCCTCGGCAAACCGCAGATCCGCCGGCGCCGTGAAGACGGGATTGCCGCCCAGGATGGCTAACGTCGAGACGCGGCCCGCGCGCATGTCCGAAGCGAGCTCCGCCAAGGCGGCGCTCTGGTTCGGCGGACCGGCCAGGACGGGATCGATGTAGGCAACGGTCGTTCCGACATTTCCGAGGCTCTGATTGATCACGTGGGCCAGAGCGTGGACGATCGGGGGCTGCGACTCCCCGGCCACGACGAGCCCCGACCCCCGGTGCGCCAGGAGATCCTTGGCAACCGCGTCGGCGAACGGATCGGCGGCCGCACGGGCGGGGACGGCGCCCACGGCGGCGGCGACCGCGCGAGCCAAGGCCTCGATCTCTACCGGCGTCAGGGGCCGGCGGTGGTCGGCGCGCGCCCCCGTCAGGGACGGCGTCGATTCGACGACGTAGAGGCGGTTCGAGTTCTCTCCGCGGCGCCGGGAGGCGAAGTCGCGGACGGCGCGCGGCTGCGCGGGCCCGACACCGAGAAAGTCCGCTTCGAGCGAGAGGATGACGTCGGCGCGGTCGAAGGCGTAGCACGGCTCGGCGGCCTCGCCGAAGGCCAGGCGCGCCCCCTCGTACACGTTGTCGCGTCCGGCCGGTTCCCAGGCGACCCACCGAGCCTCGGGAAAGGCCTGGAGAATCGACGCCATTTGCGCGGCCAGAGTGGGCGAGGAGACAGAAGTCGTGAGAAAGCGCAGGCCGGCGCCGCGCGAGGGGCGCTCCTTCTCGAGCGCCAGCCGCATCGAGGCCAAAAAGGCGCTCCAGGGCCGGATCTCGCCACGCTCGGTGAGCGTCTGCGAGCGGTCCGGGTCGTAGAGATTCAGGAGAAAGCCCTGGGCGAAGACGTCGGTCCCGCCGAGGCTCGCGGGATGAAGAGCGTTGCCTTCGATCTTGATCGGCCGCCCTTCGTAGCTCTCGGCCACGATCCCGCGGGCGTAGCCTCCGTGGACCTGGGCAGTCGCGTAGTAGAGGGGTTCGCCCGGCACGACCTCTTCGGGCGGCTTGACGTACGGGTAGATCCGCTCCGTCGGCTGGCGGGTGCAGCCCGTCAGGCCGGCCAGCGCGATCGAGGCGCCCATCAGCGTCAGGAGCTCGCGGCGATTGACTCCCGAGTCGATGGGAACCTGGAACTCCCGGTCGAGGTGCTCGAGGTCCTCGGCGCCGCCCAGCTCTTCGAGGCTTCGCCAGTACTCCCGTCCCCGGAGGAGCTCGAGTCGATCCCCCACGTCGTGCCGCTCCCGGCGCTCACTCACCGCTCATCACCCCGCATCTCGCATCCCGTATCCCAGCCTCTCCAGCCGTCATCGGTGGCACGTCGAGCAGTCCGTCAGCTCGAAGACCGGTCGAATCCGGTAATCGCGCTGCAGCTGCCGACCGATCTCTTCCTGATCGCCGGCCGGCACGTACCCCATCGTGAAGACCTGGTCGGCCGGCCGAAGGTACCGCTCGGTGTTGCGATGACAGTCGAGGCACCAGGACATCTGAAGCGTCGGATGCTGCGAGATGAGCGGCATCCGGTCGACTCGTCCATGGCAGGTCTCGCACCCGACGCCCTTCGACACGTGAATCGAGTGGTTGAAGTAGACGTAGTCGGGCAGGTCGTAGACCTTGACCCAGTCGATCGAACGGTCGGTCCGCCAGCTGTCCCGGACCGGTTCGAGTTCCGGCGACTGGTTCCAGATCTGGGAATGGCAATTCATGCAGGTCTTGGTCGGGGGAATGTTGGCGTAGGCGGCCCGCTCCACGGTGGTGTGGCAATAGCGGCAGTCGATTCCCATCGCGCCAACGTGGTGCTTGTGCGAGAACTGCACCGGCTGTACGCGGGCGACCCCCTGGAGGGTCGTGTAGGGAGAACGGTTGAGGGCGTCGAAGAGCCAGAGAAGCAGGCCGAGGAAGAAGACGGCGCCGAAGACCGAGACGCGCGAGAGCGTGTTTGTGCTGCGATGGAAGACTTGCATCGAAGCTTGGTGGTCTCCGTCGGTTAGAGCCGCGGGGAGTCTATTTCAAGGGCGGGGAAGGGCAAAATCTGCCGAGCGAGAATCTGCGCTGGAGTCGACGGGCGTCCTTCTCGCTGTGTCCATGGCGGTTCGAAGAACCTGCGCGAGGTGAAGGGGCCGGCGGCCCGTCAGTTGTCGGATCTGCTCGCGGCAGGAGAAGCCGTCTGCGAGCACGAGCGCGTCGGTGTCGGCGCCGCGCACCTCGGGCGCCAGCACGCGCTCGGCGCAGCGAGTCGACACTTCGTGGCGGCGGCCGCGCTCAAAACCGAACGCGCCGGCCATTCCGCAACAGCCGGCGTCCAAGAGACGAAAGTCGAGCCCGAGCCTCTGCAGGATCGCCTCGTCGTCGGCGGTGCCGAAGAGGGCCTGCTGGTGGCAGTGCGTCTGAACGATTGCCTTGGCGCGCCAGGGCGGCGGCCGGAAACCGGGGGCTTGCCGAGCGAGGAGACCCGACAACAGAAAGGTCTGACGCGACAGGAGCACGGCCTCCTCACGCTCGGGGAGCAGGTTCGGCAGCTCGTCTTTGAAAACGGCGGCGCAGGAGGGCTCGAGCACGACGACGGACAGGCCCCGCCGAAGGGGTTCCCGGAGCGCCCGCAGGGTTTCCCTTAATAGATGTTTCGCTCGATCGAGCATCCCGAAGTCGTAGAGGGGGCGGCCGCAGCAAAGCCTCCTCTCCGGTAGCTCGACCGCAAAACCCGCTCCCTCCAGGACTTCGACCGCGGCGCGGGCGACCTCTGGCTGAAAGAACTCGCTGAAGGTGTCCGGCCAGAGAAGGATGGGGCGCTTCTCCGTCGATTCGGCAGCCGGCCGTTTCTGGAACCAGGAACGAAATGTCTCCGCTGCCAGGGCAGGAATCTGGCGCTCCGGTGCGATGCCGGCGGCCAATTTGACGAGCCGGGAGAGACCCGGCGTCTGTGTGGCGAAGTTCGCGACCGATGGCGCCAAGGACGCCAGCCGGGCCCACCGGTGGATCCAGCCGAAGGCGTAGGCGGAACGGGGCCGAGGGCGGCCGCGGTAGTAGTGCGAGAGAAACTCCGCCTTGTAGGTCGCCATGTCCACGCCGACGGGGCATTCCGTCTTGCACGCCTTGCAGGCGAGGCAGAGATCCAGGGCCTCGCGCACTTCCTCGCTCCTCCAGCCGCCGGTGAGAGGCTCGCCCCGGAGCATTTCGAAGAGAAGCCGCGCCCGCCCTCGCGTCGAGTGCTCCTCTTCTCCGGTGGCGCGGAAACTCGGGCACATCCCGCCTCCCTCCGGACGCCGGCACTTTCCGACACCCACGCATCGCAGGGCCGCGCGCGAGAAGTCGCCGCCGTCCTCGGGAAAACGGAAGACCGAGGAGACGGCCGTCCCCGGCCGCCCGCCGGCCAGACGCAAGTCGGCGGCAATCGGGTAGGGATCGACCAGTTTGCCCGGGTTCATCCGGCCTTCCGGGTCCCAGATTCGCTTGAACTCGCGAAAGGCCTCGATCAGCTCGGGCCCGAACATCTTCGGAAGCAGTTCCCCCCGCGACTGGCCGTCACCGTGCTCCCCCGACAGCGAGCCGCCGTAGGAGAGCACGAGATCCGCGGCCTCGTCGAGGAAGGTTCGGAACCGTCGGATCCCCTCCGGGGTCTCGAAATCGAAATCCAGGCGCGTGTGGACGCAGCCGTCACCGAAGTGTCCGTAGAGGTCTCCGTGGTAGCCGTGTTTCTCCCACAGACGGCGCTGGTCTCTCAGGTAGGCGCCGAGCCGTTCGGGAGCGACGGCGGAGTCCTCCCAGCCTTCCCACGTCAGGGGCCGACCGGGCGGGTGTGCCGTCGCGGGCAATCCCGACTCCCGCACTTGCCAGAGTTTTTTCGCCTCGGACTCCCGGGCGAAAAGGCGCAGAGCCGGGCCGGCGCGACTCTTCGAGAGCTCGTCCATGAGGCGGCGGCCCTTTTGCTCCGCCTCGTGCGGCGACGCGCCTCCGAGCTCGATCAGAAGCCAGCCGCCCCCTTCCGGCAAGAGCGCGATCCCGTCCGGATGAAGGGAGGCTCGGCGCATGTCGCCGACCAAGCCGTCGTCGAACCCCTCCAGACCCGTGGGCCGGTGCTCGAGCACGCGCGGCACGGCGTCGGCGGCCGCGAAGACGTCCGAGAATCCGGCGGCGAGGAGGACTCGCGCACGCGGGCTCGCGATCAGGTGAAGCGTGGCCTCGAGCACCGTCACGCAGGTCCCCTCCGAGCCGACGAGCGCGCGCGCGACGTGGAACCCATTCTCGGGCAGCAGGAACTCCAGGTTGTAGCCCGAGACGCGGCGGGGGATTCGCGGGTATTTCTCCCGGATCTCTTTTTGATACCGGTTCGCAAGCGCTCGCAGCGCCGAATAGATCTGCCCGCGGCGTCCGCCTTCGGCGATGATGCGCGCGAGCT
>Ga0335084_10000899_pt1 | contig 26675 bp, 15 predicted proteins | sample Lox_Sample_44_FD_206721 | JGI IMG/M metagenome (GOLD analysis project Ga0335084, IMG submission 206721) | Soil microbial communities from Loxahatchee National Wildlife Refuge, Florida, United States - Lox_Sample_4.4 | ecosystem: Environmental > Terrestrial > Soil > Wetlands | place: USA... | reverse complement strand
CGTGCTCGAACGCTTCAATCCCGAGAACGAACCCGGCGGCGCGGGCGGCATCTCCAAAACCTTCGACGTGGACATCACGGATGGCAACCTCGTCCTCTCGATTCCCGCAGTGCAGCACGGGGCAGCGGTGATGAGCGCGATGCGGGTCACCGATTCCCAAGGCAAAGTCATCCGTCGGGCATTTCGCGACGGCGACCTCTGGGATCGCAATGGCCAGCTCTGGTCGCCCGCCGACCTGATGGAATACGACTTCGCCGGCGCACTGCAGGCCGCGCTTCCGCGCGTGCGCGAAGGCGCGCGGGCCATCCTCATCCTGGACAAGGACACCACAGCCATTGCTGCCGGCAAAGCGCTAGCCGCGGCGGGTGTGGTCCAATTCGACGGCATCGTCCCGCATAGCGGTCCGTCGTGGTTGGGTTCGTGGTATTTCGGCCGCAAACACTGGCTGCTCGACGGCCTGCCGGCCGATTGCGTCTGGGACTGGCAATACCAGACCGATTCCGGCGAAGCCAACGCCCTCATGCTCACGGGCGACAACGTCGAAGGCGTCGTCGGCTTCGGCCGGTCACACGACCCGCGCCTCGGCTTCGGCGTGGCAACCATCGCGGTCGGCAAGGGCCAAATCGTCGTGCTTTGCCTGCCGGGGTTGACGCGATCCATTGACGACCCCGGCAACTACCACGGCATCCACCCCGTCACCGCTCACCGGTTGCTTTACAACGCACTGAAGGCAGAAGACGTGCCGGCATTTCCGGCGCCGCCGGTCGGTTTCGATGAAAAGCGCGACGACGTTCCGCACGGGCGCGTGGAGACTGTCGAATACGATTCGAAAACGGTCGGCACGCGGCGGCGCATGAATGTTTACACGCCGCCCAGTTACTCGGCGGACCGGAAATATCCGGTGCTCTACCTGTTGCACGGCATTGTCGGAAATGAATGGGAATGGGTCGGATACTGCAAAGCGGACATCATTCTCGACAATCTCCTCGCGGCCGGTAAGGTCGTGCCGATGATCGTCGTGATGCCGAACGGTCGCGCGCAGAAGAACGACCAGCCGGAAGGTGATCCATTCAAGACGGCACCGGCCTTTGCGGTGTTTGAGCGCGATTTGTTGGACGACGTGATTCCCGCGATTGAATCGCGCTACAGCACTTACACCGACCGCGAACACCGCGCGCTCGCCGGGCTGAGCATGGGCGGCGGACAGTCGTTGAACTTCGTATTGGGGCATCTGGACAAGTTTGCGTGGGTGGGTGGATTTTCCGTCGCGCCGAACACCAAGCCGCCCGCCGAACTCCTGTCCGATCCCGCCGCGGCGAAACAACTGAAACTGCTCTGGCTTTCTTGCGGCGACAAAGACAATCTCATCGGCATTAGCCAGAGCGTTCACGTTTACCTTGTGGAAAAGAACGTGCCTCACATCTGGCATGTGACCAATCACCCGCACGATGCAACGGAATGGAAGCAAGCGCTGTATTACTTCGTGCAGCAGGTTTTCAGATGAATAAACATTGTCGGCGATTCTTACGGCTGGCTGGATTGGACAAATCTGTGCCAAGGACGCTTCCGGTCACCAGTATTGTTGTTATCCAGCTAAGGCATGCTGATAAAATCATTCACCTAAAATGGATACAGTATCGCCGAGATCACGGCGACCGGAGCTTGATTTGGTAAAAACGTTTCGGCAGGCCGACGGCTGTTGTATCCAAGTAGTCGGTCGTGGGGCTGGCGCTGGCCGGGATATTGGACGTTAGTGAGTTCCAACTGCCCGGCATCATCTCGTTCTTGTACTCAATGTCGTAGGACTTGCCGGGGACGCTGGCCCAAGTGATGCGAAAGCCGGTCGGTTCTTGGGTGACTTGTTGAGCGGTGAACGCGGAACTGGCTTGGAGCGGGTGGGTGCCGGCTTGCCATTCCTCCGAGTTCGTGAAGCCGTCGCCATCAGGGTCGTCGTTCGGACCGTAATTCAAGGTGCCGAACTTGGCCAGTTCCCATGCATCCGGGAGGGTGTCGTTGTCGGCGTCGGTGAGGACGAGGACATAGAGGCGTTTGACATTCCAAGTCGGCGTGTTGGCGGCGAACGTCCAGTCGGTGTTGGTGTAGGTGCAGTTGCCGATGCCGATGTCGTCGGTGCCGGAGGATTTGCCCCAGCGATTGTAGGCGAATAAGGTCTGGCCGGCGCCGTAGTTGTGCACTTGCATCGAGCCTAACGGGCCGCTCGTGTTGAACTGGTCGCCGAAGTCGTAGGCGCTGTCGCTGGCGCCGAGGATGCCGGCGGCGTTCGTAGGGTTGGAGTTGTACCCCCAGAATTCGATGTTACCGGTGGTGATGTGCGGGCCGGTCACCAACCCGGTATTGGTGCTCGCAAAAACGTTCATGTCCTGCACGTAAGTTTGAAACGTCACTCCTTTGACGAGGACGGGCACGCCGAGGAACGTCGGGTTGTTGGTGAAGGCGTTCATCGAGACATAGACCCAGCGCATCGGGTTGCCGGGGTTGTCCTGCAATTCCACATAATACGCCACGCGTTGGATTCCGGCGGTGTAGATGGCGGAATTATCGATGGTGTAAGGGACATCCAGCGTGTTGACCGTTTGGAAGTCCACGGCGATGTCGAGTTGGTAGAGCAGAAAGTAGTCGTTGGCTTCCGGCACGAGCGCGAAAACGTTGTCCGCGACGGGCGTGGCGCTGACCGCCGCCGTCCACGCCGACGTGGCGACCGCTCCGCTGGCGGCGACTTGGTAGAAGTAGGTTTGTCCCGGTTGCACGGCGCGGTCAACGTAATGGCTGGAGGAAGTGCTGCCGATGATCTGGCCGTCGCGGCGGATGAGATACGATGCGGCTCCGACGACCGGCGTCCAGGCCAAGTCCACGCGGTGAGCGCCGACGAGGATCGTCTGCAATTGTGTTGGCACACCGGGCGAGCCGCCGGGATCCGCCGCGAGGACCGATACGTTGTAGAACGCGAGCAAGCCGACGCCGTTGGCGTTTTTCGCGTTTGCCCCGGAGCCGTAGTGGCCAAGGTAGCTGACACCGGTCGCCGCGCCAACGTTCTGGTTGAACTGGAGGACGATGGTGTGGGCGGTGGCGAAGCCGTTAGTCGGCGTCGCGGCCGAGCCTTCCAATCGGAAATCCGCGTGCGCGCCGCTGTCCCAAGTCAACGTGTCGGCGGTATCGCGCAGTTCGATGCGGACTTCGTTGGTGTTCGCGCCGCTGAAGTACGCGTAGGCCGGGTTGGGCGGGTTGCTGTTGGCGGCGGCGACGCCGTACAGGTCGCGTTCCACGAGCCGGTACAACGACTCGCCGATCACCCGGTAGCCGTTGTCGTAGGCGTAATGACAGCCGTCGGTGTGCTGCGGCACGGCGGTCGTGGACATGACTTCGATGTCCGAGTCGCGGTCGGCAAACCGGCGTTGCCGGTCGCGCAAGTCCGGCAGTTCGCGCGTGGTCGGCCCGCAGCCGGCGTGCAGTTGGCAGACATACACTTTCTCGACGGTCGCGAAATCCTCCCGCCAGTTCGAATAGACTTTCAGCCAGCCGGTCTCGTGCGACGCGCCGTCGTCGGCGTCGGTTTCGCCTTGATACCAGAGGATGGCGCGGACCGCGTTGGTCAGCTCGGCGTGGGCGACGCGCCAGAGCAACCGGCCGTAATTGTTGGCGACGTTGGCGTGGTTCATGTCGGTCCGTTGGTAGTAGCTGATCGGCTCGCCGCCGCGGGCGCCGTTGATGATGGCGACCGGCACGGCGTTGGAATCGCTCAGCCACCGCCCGAGGCGCAAGCCCCATTGGCCAACGGCGCCGGGGCCTTCATCGGCGTTTCCTTCGGCGAGGTACCAGTTCAGGTCGTTGGTGGTGGTCGTGGCGCTTTCGGTCCGGTAGCCAAAACTGCGCAGCCAATTGCTCTGGTTGCCGTTGGCGCTGCCGTTGTACATGGCCGCGACCGCGTTGGACTGCCCGTTGATGAGCAACACGTCGCCGGCGACGACGTTCGTGGCGGTGGCGACGGTGAACGCGGTGGCGTCGCTGGTGACCTGCACGGTGAAATCGTAGCCGGCCAGTTCCGCGTAGATGGGAACGGTGAACGCGAACGGCGCCTGCCCGGCTTGGTACGTGAGCGCCTGAGTCAGGTTGGTGTATGCCGTACCAGCGCGCGTGACCGCAACGCTGACCTGCGTGCAATTGGAACTGAGCACCGTCCCGGCAATCGTGACCTCGGCGAAGCCGGTACTCAGATTCCGCGGGTAGAGTTGCATCGGCTTCGGACACGCGGTGAATGCGACGCTCGGCTCCGCGTTCGCGGGACAAACCCCCGACACCAAAACGATGCCGGCCAGAATCAAATCAGGAAGCAACTTCATGGTCTTCTCCTTCGCGTGATAGCCACCGGTAGCACTGCAACGACTTCCACCAATCCAAGCTCATCAAACGCCACTTGCTGCCGGTGAATTTTAAATACAGGTCGTGGACGCCTTGCGGTCCGGAGACTTTTACAGCCACGCCGTTATAATGAACGACAGCATCTGGCTTTTCAGGGGAGGCGACTCCCGCACCGTGATTTCCCGAAATCCAGACGATGTTAAACGTACGCGCTTTCAACATGCCCGGAAATTTGCCGGAGCGTTTGCCGATTTCCAGCGTGCGCGTCGCCTCGTTCCAAGTGATTGGTATCGTGGCGTATTTCCCTTTTTCGTAATTGTAATTGTCGCCTTCGTCGTCGTAGAGCATGAACTTGCCGTCCGCGCCGCGATAGACGCGCAGCTCAATCGGGTCGGCCGGTTTCTCCGTCGCGTATTGCACCGCCGGGCCAAACGGCACAATCGAACCAGCGCGAACAAACAATGGCATGATGTTGATGGACGCGTTTGCCGTCACGGTCTTGCCGCCGGCGAAAGTCTCACCGGTCCAGAAATTCACCCAGTTTGAGCCGGACGGAAGATAAACTGCGCGACTCGTGGCCTGCGGCGTTGTGACCGGACACGCCAGAAACGCCGGGCCGAACATATATTCGTCCGAAATCGGCAACGCGCCGGCATCCTTCGGAAAGTCCATCACCAGCGCGCGCATCGGCGTGTAGCGTTCGCTCGTGATTTTCCATGCGACCGAATAGTTGTACGGCAGCAGCCGGTAGCGCAACCGGTCGAAGGCTACTAAATTGGTTTGCGTAGCGGGAAACCAGTTCCAGATTTCGGTCGCCGTCTGGTAGCCGTGCACGCGGAGGATCGGGCAAAACGTGCTCCACTGAAACCAGCGGGTGAGCAGTTCATTATAGTCGGGCGAGGAGTATTGATCGTGAGGACGGAAAAACCCGCCCGTGTCAGTCGTCCAATACGGCAAACCGGTCATGGAATAGTTCAACCCGGCCCGAATCTGCCGCGCAAATGTCAGCCAGTCGCCGTTCACGTCACCAGACCAAACCGCCGCGCCGAAGCGTTGCTGGCCAGCATAAGCGCTGCGGGAAAGAATCGTCACGCGCTTGCTCGAATCCGTCCGGCGCTGGCCTTCATAAGTGGCCTGATTCGCAAAGAGCGGATAGGAATTGCGCACGCGATTCGCCGAGCCGGCAAAACACTGCACGCCGCTGACGGAATTCCCATCGTCGCCCGGCTCGGTCGCGTCCTGCCAGAAGCCGTCGGTGCCGAGGCAGTAAAATGCCTGGTTCATGTATCTCCAGCGGACATCGCGAACGGCCGGATTGAAAACATCCATCCACGGCGAACCCGGAATCAGACCATGCGGCATGGAGGCCAACTCACGACCGGCGATCCCGCCGGGATTGGACCAGACCGAAATCATGTACTTGAAATGACTGGCGTGGAGTTCGGCGATCATGTTCGTCGGGTTGGGATAATTCTCCAAATCCCACTCATAAGCGCCCCAGCCGTGGTTTCCCCAGTATTGCCAGTCTTGAACAATGAAATCCACAGGGATTTGGCGCGCCCGAAATTGACGCGCCGCTTCCAGCATTTGCGCTTGGCTGGAATAGCGCTCGCGGCACTGCCAATAGCCATACGCGGCTTTGGGAAACAGCGGCGCATCACCTGTGGCCTGACGATACCCGGCAATAACCTCATCGGCGGTCGGGCCGTAGAAGAAATAGTAATCAATCGCGTCACCGACTTCGGAACGGAACGCCGTCGTATTGCCCAGCGGACGCGCGAAGATTTTTGCGTCTCCCCCACCGCCCAAGAGATTCACGGAACAGGTCGTGTTGGCCGGCAACGCAATTTTCCCACTGATGGTGCAAGGCACCCACATGTTCGTGATGGCGGCGATGGTTTGCCCCTTGACTTGCACGCCGATCAAATTGTGACGATCTCCGTCTTTGACGATGAAAACATACTCACCCGCTTCGGTGGTTGTGAAAGCGCCCGACCTGTTGGTCAGCGGCACCTGTATGTCAGCGGGATTGAATTCCGTGAGCGAGGCGTTGTTCCACAACAGGCCGTAGCCGTAACTGGACACGATCATCGGCACGGCAATCTGCGTATTCAACTGCCGAAGCTGCTGCGGCATGCCGCGCCAGTTCCAAATGCCTTCCTGAAACTGGCCGAGGCCGTAGAGAAATTCATCGGCGGGACTGGCAAAACTTTGCTCGGGCTGCCAGGACGACTCGCCGTTCACCGTCGCCGCGGTCATCGTCTTGCCGCCGGCGGCAGGTTCGCCGAGCAGCAAATTGCCGGACGCATTGAAAAACGTGACCGCCCCGGTCGCCTTGTCCACGGCGACTTTCAGCTTGCGCGTGAGCACCGTGATTTTGCCGCTGGAGTTGGCAAGCTTAAACGAAGCGGCTCGCCAAGAGTGATTCGTCACCACGAAGTCCTGTCCTGCCGGCAGCGTCGTGGTCGGCGAATACATGACGCGCACAATGCTGTCGGAACAAACCGTCAGCTTCATCTTTCCCGGCGACATCGTGAGCGTGACGCCGTCGGGATTTTTCTTGACGCCCACCACGGCGATTGGCGCGGCCAAGGTTCGCGCCGCCGAAACACAAAGGGCGCAAATATACAAGTTGGCAAGGATGCGTTTCATTCCAGATGCGAATGACATCGTCAGTCTCCGCTCCCACCGGCCGGCACGACGGAGATTTCCGCCGCGCTTGTCCAGCCGCTGTTCCAGATGGCTTGCAAGCTCGTGAAGCGGAAGTAACGGGCGTTCACCGGCGCGAAGCTTATCTCCTGAAGCGACGGGTTGTTCTGAATGTTGGCGAATGAACCTTCGGCGATGTTCGTCGTCCAGTTCACGCCGTCGGTGCTCGTTTCAAAGCGGTATTTTTCGACCACGCCGTTGAGCAATCCATCCTGACGCGGCAGATAGATGAATCCACCGATGCGATGCGTCTTGCCCATGTCCACGGTGATCGCGTGCGGCTGATGCTGGTCGGCATTCCAGCGCGTGTGCCAGATGGTGGCGGAATTGCCGTCAATCGCGTTCGCGCCGCTGTTGTTTTCCCCGGCCAATTCCTCGCTGTCGACGCTGACCACTTTCCATCCGACCGGCATGAGGCCGGCGAGAATGCGCAAACCGGAAATACCAAGCTTTCCATCCGGCAACAAACTCGCGGCGCGCACCGTGACGCTGCGGTTCTGCGGCAAAACGATCGGCGTGGTGTAGATCGTCGACTTCGCCGTCGGCTCGCTGCCATCCAAGGTGTAAACCATCTTGTTGCCCGCCAGATTGCTGAGACTGACTGTGGCGTTGGTGGCGCGGTCGGAAATGGTCGGCGGCAAGGTTTTGACGGATAGCTTGAAGAGGCCCATTTCGGCGAGCGTCGGTTCGAGGCGCGAACCGGTGATGCGGATGCGCACCTGGTCGGTGGTCACGGGCGACTTCAACCGAATGAGCCGGCGATGCCCGACGGTTGTGAGTTCGTCCGACGGAATTCTCTCCGCCGCGACCCACGACGAGCCGTTCCACGTCTCGATAGCAAAAGATTCAATTCTTTGGCTGCGATGGTCCACCGCCTCCTGCAACGAAACGACGTCGAACGTGACCGGCTTCGGCAGTGTGAGCGTCACGGTGCCGTTGGTCTGGCCGGGCGCAGCTTCCCACCAGGTATCGAGATTGCCGTCCAGCGCGAGCGACGGACCGTTCGTGGCGTTCGAAGTGTCGGCGGTGACCTTGCCGCCGGCGGCAAGGTTGGTGGCGAATGTTTCGTTGATGATCTGCGCCGTGCGGTTCAACGCGTCGAGTTGGTTGTCCGGAACGAGACCGCGTTTATCGGGCGACAGATCCAGGATGAGATTCCCGTTGCGACCGATGGACGTGTAGAAGATGTCCACCAATTGCGTAACGGTGCGCGGCTGTTTGTTGTGCGCCCAAAACCATTGGTTGTTCTGGAGAATGGTCGTGTTCACTTCCGCCGGATACCACCAGAGATACGAACCGGGCGTGAGTTTGGCGCGACTGCCCAAGTCTCCTGCCTGCATGTCCGGCCAATTGAAGTCATCAGGCGGCACCGGCAGCGGGATGACGCTCCATTCGGTGGTGCGGCCAACGCCACCTTCATTGCCTACCCACCGCACGTCCGGCCCTTTGCCCATAATGACTGCTCCGGGTTGCAGTTGGCGTATCAAATCATACCACGCGGCGTAGTTGTAAGTCTCTTTGACACTTGGATCCGGGTTTGCGCCGTCGAACCAAATTTCGGCGATCGGCCCGTATTCGGTCAGCAATTCGTAAAGCTGGTTCAGAAAGTAACGATTGTAATCGTCCACCTCGTAGGTGTAATTCGTGAAACCCGCCGGCGGCGTGCGACCCTTCGCGGGATTGCTCCGGAAGCTTGTCGGATCGGTCGGGATGACCGACATCACATTGCTGCTGCCGTCGCCATAATATCCGCCTGGATTCTTCGGATTGGTCCGCAACTGGTAAAGATCAGCCGGCGAAAGATAAACACCCAGCTTGAGACTGTGCGTACGGGCGGCGTTGGCCACTTCCCACACCACGTCGCCTTTGCCGTCACGCCACGGACTGGCCACCACCGAGTGCGGCGTGTAGCGCGTGGGCCACATGCAAAATCCATCGTGGTGCTTGCAGACCAACACGATCATCTTGCCGCCGAAATTCTGCATCGCGTCGAGCCATTGGTTCGCGTCGAGTGCCGTGGGATTGAAGATTGCCGGCTCTTCGCGACCGCTGCCCCATTCCACTTCATTGAACGTGTTCACACCGAAGTGGAGGAAAAACGTGCGCTCCAAACGCATCCAGTCCGTTTGATTCGCGCGCGGCAGAACTTTCGCCGCCTTCTCCGCAATGACCGCTGTCGAGTCGTCGTTGGAGATGATCTGCAACGTGGAATACTCAATCGGTGCAGGCCCGGCAGCGCTGGCCGGCTCCAGACGAACCGAATTGAGATTCATGGCTTTCCAGCTTGCGGCATCTTTGGCGCGAACGCTTACGACAACTTCACCGGCCTGTTTGATCTCCACCGAACCGGCATCAACCGTGAAGAATTTGTCCCATCCCTCGGCTTGCGAAACTTTGGCCGGTACGGTTTCGCCGCCGATGCCGACGACAAATTCCCCGCCGCCTTCGATAGCCGCGATGTCAGCGCTGACTCGATACTTGCCGGGTTTGGAAAAACGCGCCTTCCACGAAGCCCACTCGCCCGGATCGAACCACCAGCCGATGTCGGGTTTGCCGGCTTTCTCTTCCAACCTCAAAGTCGTGCCATGCAAGTCAGCGTCATCCGCGTTGAAGACAAGCCGGCCACTTTCATCTGGCGTCACCAGCACCGAAATTTCCGGCAAGGCCGGCAATGGTGCCGGCTTCAAGTCGCTTCCGGTAACGCGCAGCACGCAGGTCAGGTCGTCGGCGTTTTCGCCGACCTCCACCATCAATCCGTCCGTCGTCTGGTTGAACTTCAGCTTGCCGGAGTGGCCGAGCATTTCGACTTGCTGGATTTTGTTCTGCGCCGGGTTGTCGGTCTTGGCGAGCGAGCGGATGAGGAGCTTGCCATTGTCCGGCCAGGCGAGCGCAATGGCGTAGAGGGTTTTGCCCTTGGTGGTGAAACGGATGTCCTCCGCGGTGAACGGTTTTCTCGACACGTCGGCCTGGCCGCCGAAATGTCCTGTTTCGGACGATTGGGCGGCCGAGCCTTCACCGTAAATCTTCCAAGGCCGGGTTGCGTAAATCGCCTCGCCGTTCACTTTCAACCACGCGCCGATTTCGCTGACGATCTTGATTTCATCGGCATCCGGCTGGCCGTCGCGCTGGAGCGGCACGCTCAACATGAGGTTGCCGTTTTTACTGACGATGTCGGCGAGCATCCGGATGACGGTGTCCGCGCTTTTGTAGTAATGGTATTTGAAAATATCCGCGTCGTAATGCCAAGAACCGAGGCAGGTGTCCGTTTGCCACGGTTGCGGCAAAATGCCGTTCGCCTTGCCGCGCTCGATGTCATAGACCATCGCGCGGCGCTGCATTTCATTGAGAATCTTTCCGTTTATTACGGCCTCGGTGCCACCGTTTTTATTGAGACGCGTGTTGTAGAAATGCGCGGCGAGATTTAGGCCGACTTCATCGGTGACGCCGACAAACGGCAGCACGGTATCGTCGAAATAAATCAGGTCGGGATGATAATCGCCCCACAATTGTTGCGTGCGCTTGAAAAACTTTTCCATGTAGGCCGCGTCGGGAATGCTGCTGCCCTTCATGCCATTCCATTCCCATTGCAGACTGCTCCCGGGCTTGTGGTTTTGCGCGTAAAGATCCTGCGGGTCGAGGCCGTCCCACCAAAGACCTTTGCCATCGGCCTTGGTCAGCTTGCCGTCGTAAGGCACGCCGGCGAGCGGGCCGGTTTTGTCCGCGCCCTGCGCAACTTCATACCACGACCACGCGCGGGAAGCGTGAACGCTGACGCCGAAGCGCAGGCCATTCTTGCGCGCCGCCGCCGCCCAGCCGCCGATCAAATCCTTGTGCGGACCGATGGCGACGGAATTCCACGGTTGGTATTTGGAATTGTAGTTGTCGAAGTTGTCGTGGTGGTTGGCGAGCGCCATGAAGTATTTCGCGCCGTTTTCCTTGTAAAACTTCAGCAGTTTCTCCGGATCAAAATGCTCCGCCTTCCACACGTGAATCACGTCCTTGAAGCCGTTGGTCGATGGATGGCCGTATTCCACGAGGTGCGATTTGTATTGCCAGCTCCCTTCCTCATACATGCCGCGCGCATACCAGTCGCCATGCTCCGGCTGACATTGCGGCCCCCAGTGCGCCCAGATGCCGAACTTCGCATCGCGGAACCATTCCGGGCAGGAATAATTCGTCAGCGAATTCCAGTCCGGCTTGAATGGACCGGCGGCGATGGGCGGTAGTTGCAGTACATTGGTTTGCGCCATCGTTGTCGCAAGCGAACAGGCCAGCGCCAGCCCAGTCAATTGGATTCGATCCAGTATCATAACCCCAGGTCAATTCACGGCACTGACGGGCGCGGCACGCTTGGCTTGGTCTGTACCACTGCCGTTGCCGGCTGGAGGCCATCGGCGGTGGCGGTCAATTGGAATTCCCCGGCTCCCTCCGTGGATTGGACAATGATCTGCGCCAAGCCGTTGAACAAGCTGCGCGACCACGGCGGGACGCCTGGTTTACCAATGATGTCCACGTTCACGTTGGGATTCAGACCGCCTTGGGCATAACTGTTGGTTACGCTGACCGCGATCACGTTGTCGCCGGCGCGCAGGACTTTCTTGACGTCGAATGCCGGTTGCGCCTGCCAGTCGTGCGATTCGCCGATGAACTGGTTGTTCGCGAAGTACCAACCCTCGTCGTCGCAGCCGGCGAACCGAAGCTGGACGTCGCCGTCCTTCAAGTCTTTGTCCGTCAGCGTGACGTGAGCGCGGTAGATCGCCGTCGTGTTCTCCGTTTTAATCGTCGATTCTTCGGCGCCGGTCTTGGCGTTCAGAACGTCCCAAGCTGAATCATCAAAATCATTCGCGTATTCCGGCACCGTCGTGTTCTTGCCCGGAATCCTCGCCAGTTTCCAACGCCACTCATTGACCGGGATGCTGCGTATGGGGATGATCGAAAGGTACGTGTCCGGTTCGTGACAACTCGGATCGCCGTTGCCCACTCCGAGGATTCTTCCCGCGCCTTCGATGCTGAAATTGATTTTGTTCTGCGCCACCGGCACCACGCGGCCCTGTGCGTCGAGCGCGGCCACGGTGAACACCGCCACGTCTTGGCCGTCGGCGGTGATGGTTTTGCGGTCGGGCGTGAGTTGAATTCGTGTCGCGTTGCCGGTCGTCTCGACTTTCGTTTCAGCGATGAGCTTGCCGGCGGCGTCGAAACCTTTTGCGGACAATGTTCCCGGCGCGTACTTCACATTCCATGTCAGTTTGGAATTCGGGTTCATCGTCTGTTTGCCGAGCGACGTGCCGTTTAAAAAGAGTTCCACCGCTGAGCAATTACTATGAGCATCCACGCGGATTCCCTGACCCTCCTTGCCCGGCCAGTTCCAGTGCGGCAACAGGTGCAGCACGGTGTTCGTCGTCCACCACGATTGGTAGTAGTAAAAAACGTCCTTCGGAAAACCACACGTGTCGAGGATGCCGAAGTGCGAGTTGATGCATGGCCACCAATACGGCGTCGGTTCGCCCCGGTAATCAAAACCGGTCCATGCAAACGCGCCAGAAAGCCACGGACGAACGGCGAAGAAACTCCACCAGCTTTCGGCGGTGGTGCTCCAGCCGGACCGGAGAACGTCGTAGGCGGTGCAGTAACCGCGCTCCTTGTCGTTCTCGTAAATGCCGCGGGTGCTGACGACGCTGGCCTGCTCAGTGCCGACGTTTGGCTGGCTCGGATGCGCGGCGTGATAACGATCCATCAGCGGACCGTAATGATAATTCCAGCCGCGCACTTCGATGGCGGAATTGATGCCCAGAAATGTGTCGTCTTCCGGCGAGGCGTAGGTGACGGGCCGCGTCGGGTCGAGTTGCTTCACGTAATCCTGCATCGTGCGCGCGACGTTGGCGGCTTGCGGCGAGTCCTGCACCATGAACTGCTCGTTGGCAATGCACCAGATCGCCACGCTCGGATGATTGCGGTCGCGGCGAATCTGGTCATCCCACTTCTTCATGTTTCCCGAATCGCTGCCCATCAAGCGGCTCTCGTCCATGACCAACATGCCGACTCGGTCGCAGACATCGAGCAACTCCGGCGTGGGCGGATTATGGGAAGTGCGAATGGCATTGCAGCCGAACTCCTTCAGCTTCTTGACGCGGAATTCCTGCAACGCATCCGGGATGGCCGCTCCGACACCGGCGTGGTCCTGGTGATTGCACGTGCCATAAAGCTCGTAGTGCTTGCCGTTCAGCAGGAAGCCCTTGGTCGGGTCAAAGCCCACGGTACGGATGCCGAACAACGTTTCTTTCTGATCGATAATTTTGCCGGCGACAGAAACCGTTGTGATTAGCTTGTAAAGTTTCGGATTTTCGGGAGACCAGAAAATCGGCGAGGAAAGCTTGGACTCCAGTTTTACAACGCCGTGAGATTCACGTTTTACTTCTTCCGACTCGGAAAATTTCTTCAGCGATTTGCCGTCGGGAGAGATGATTTCGCAATCCACGGTTGCCTCGGCAGCATTCGTGAGCGTGCTGAGCAAACGAACTTCGACGGCAATTTCCGGACCGCCTTGCGGAATGTTTCCTTCAAATTCGCTCCGCACAAAAACCCCATCCGGCGCGATAGCGATCAGCGCGGTTTTATCCAACCAGACGTGGCGGTAGATGCCCGCGCCTTCGTAAAACCAGCCCTCGGTTTTGGTCGCGTCCACGCGCACGGCGATGGTGTTCTTGCCGCCGAAATGCAACACGTCTGTGATGTCCTCCCGGAACGGATAGTAACCGCCTTCGTGATGCCTCACACACCAGCCGTTGACCCACACTGTCGCGTCGCGGAACACGCCGTCGAACGTCAGCCAGATGCGTTTGCCTTCGTCGGATTTCGGCAGTTCAAACGTGCGGCGATACCACGCGATGCTGTTCGTCGGATACTTCACGCCGAGCACGTGAAAGCCGTGACTTCCATCTGCGGCCCAGTCAAACGGCAGTTCGACCGCCCAATCGTGCGGCAGATTGACGACGCGCCAGTAAGTGTCGGCGAACTTTTCCGACGCCGGCCCGGAACCGGTGCCGGAATTTTCCAGATGCAGCGCATTCGGCCAGTCGTCGCCGACATGGAATTTCCAGCCTGCATCGAGGGAAAGGCGTTCGCGCGGCGAATCGGCAGCCGCAACCGGCGTGACAAACCCACCGGCCGACACCACCCCAAACATCAACAAAAGCGAACGCAGAACCCCAGACAGCTGGCGTAACTCCGTCAAGGAACACTTGATTTTACGTGAAGACATGCCTGCCGGTTACAGCAAGCCGACAAATCCACCTAGTCGTCAGTTTTCACGACTCTGGTCAAACCCGAAAGAGTTTACCGTTGCGCCATGAAATTGCTGCAGCGTTTCAATTTGTCGCCGATATCGACGCCGTGTGGTCAAATAACTTATCCGACCCTCGATTCGACCGACTCACATGTTGCGGCAAGGGCGGTCGGAGTAACAGTCCGAACGAAGCCAACCGCTTCTCGATCACGCGAGGAGTCGGGAGACCCAATGGCGTGATAACAGCCGTCCGCATTGAGACAACAGATGACAATTCTTGCCAATGCGGGACATATTCTTGTGGGCCTATTTGTGGACACAGTCGAAAAACCACCGGATTCCTCGGGAAGATTGCAGAAGATTACGGCTTCGAGCCCCGCAACCCCTCGGCTATTTCGCCCGGCACAATCATGGGCGGGTTCTTCGCAGCTTGGTCGAGGAAGGGATAGAGGTCGTCCAGCGGTTCACGTCCGCAACTCCACTACCTGAGCCTCCAGATCCTTCCCCATCACTCTCAACACCGCCAAGCTGACAGGCAAATCAAACCGCCCCGGGCCTGCACTGCCTGGATTCAAAAACACAACGCCGTCCTTCTGAAGAACTGACGGTAGGTGTGAATGCCCGCTGATGACGGTCGCGTAACCACCAGCGGCAGCATCAACGGAGAGGTCATTGATGTTGTGAATGACGAAAACGCGAACCCCGCCAACTTCCACCGTTCGGGTCTGGGGCAGTCCTTGAGCCCAAATGCCATGGTCGACATTACCCCGAATCGCCGCGACCGGAGCAATCTTCAGAAGACCGTCGAGGATCTCAGGCTTACCAATATCTCCTGCGTGGATGATCAATTCGGAGCCTTGGAGAGCTTGGACGGCTTCGGGACGCAGCAGACCGTGGGTATCGGAGATAACGCCAATGAGATGGGCTTGGGGCATGTGTTCAAGATATACGATACCAGATTACGGCTCTGACTTGGAGCGAACCCGGAATCCAATCCGCCCGCATCTCGCCGCCAGTTTCCCCAGCCCCCCCATCCTCGCCTCCAAAAATTATCACACTGACACTCACCCGATAGGGGCGTATAGTCTAGGGCCTGACACAAACGACCGGTACGCTGACCGTTTCTGAAGTAGACAAAACGAAGCCCTGAAGAGCGCAACATTCGCAGACAGCTCTGCAATGTCCGCCGCTATCTCGCCAAAACGACGGCTGACAACGCAAAGAGTTGGTGGGAAAGCCGAATCAAAACCTATGAAAAGCAATTGGCAAAGGCAAAAGCCCGTGCGTGCTTCATCAGGTAGTTTTTAGATTGGCGACGAGTGATTCCGTTTCCTGACCGCAGGCTGGAGGCACGGGAAGGGTTGATCGAGAACGCGGAGCGGTTGGGTGGGCTGCTGAACTTCTACCACCGCCGCGCTGTCTGAGATGAGGGAACCGTGTCGCGGGGCAGTGACTCGAGTGGCGCTCCGCTGCTTTCCCAAGTGAGTTCACTATATTCGGCCTCACTCCAGAAACGCTCGTTCAAACTGCGCCCGCTACCTTGACCGCGATGCATTCAATTGGCGATTCAGTATGCATCGCGACAAATGATTTTTCTACCCTACGGGCGAGGCCGTCTTAACGGCTTAAAAAATCTGTTGCTCCGCACAGTAGCGCTGTGGCACAAACGGTCGCGAATCGTTGCGAGCGAACGTGCTCGAACCTGCATTGTTCAGAAGCGCGAACCCATAGCGGCTGGGAGCGAATGTCCGTAAATGTTGGAGTCTCTCATCGATGAGTCTGTCTAATCAGGTCGAAATCTGGTTCGTTACCGGCAGCCAGCATCTGTACGGCGAAGCCGCGTTAAAATCAGTCGCAGCGGATTCGAGAAAGATCGTGGCCGAACTCAACGGCAAATTGCCGGCCAAGCTTGTCTTCAAACCCGTGATGACCGGCCCCGACGAAATCCGGCGGCTCTGGCTCGAAGCCAATTCGGCCGCGAAATGCGCCGGGTTGATTCTGTGGATGCACACATTTTCGCCGTCGAAAATGTGGATCGGCGGACTTCTGAGTTTGCGCAAGCCGTTCCTGCATCTGCACACGCAGTTCAACCGCGACTTGCCGTGGGGCGAGATCGACATGGATTTCATGAACCTTAACCAAGCTGCACACGGCGACCGCGAGGCCGGGTTCATCCACACGCGCTTGCGTCTCAACCGCAAAGTCGTTGTCGGCCACTGGTCCGACCCCGACGTGCAGGCGCGCATCGCCACGTGGATACGCGCGACGCGAGCGTGGCAAGATTGGCAGGGCGCGAAGTTCTGCCGGTTTGGCGACAACATGCGCCAAGTTGCAGTCACCGAAGGCGACAAGGTTGCCGCCGAAGCGCAGTTTGGGTATTCGGTCATTGGCTATGGCGTCGGCGACCTCGTCAAGCACGTCAACGCCGCCACCGACAAAGCCGTGGACAAACTCTGTGGCGAGTACGAAGCCCGCTACGATGTTGTGCCAGAACTTCGCAAAGGTGGGGCGCGTCACGAATCGCTCGGGGACGGCGCACGCATCGAACTCGGCCTGCGCGCGTTCCTCAAGGCCGGCAACTTCAAAGGCTTCACGACGACGTTTGAGGAATTGCACGGCCTGAAACAACTGCCGGGCTTGGCCGTGCAGCGGTTGATGAACGACGGCTACGGCTTCGGCGCGGAAGGCGACTGGAAAACGTGCGCGTTGCTGCGGGCGATGAAGGTCATGGACGAAGGCCGCACATCGTTCATGGAAGATTACACCTACCATCTCGCGCCGGGTCGCGAACTGGTTCTGGGGGCACACATTTTGGAAATCTGCGAGAGCATCGCGGAGAAAAAGCCGTCGTTGGAAATCCACCCGCTCAGCATCGGCGGCAAGGAAGATCCGGTGCGACTCGTGTTCAACGCGCCGCCCGGCCCCGCGATCAACGCTTCGATCATCGACCTCGGCGGCCGGTTCCGCCTGCTCGTCAGCGAAGTGGACGTGGTGAGACCGCCGAAGCCGCTGCCGAAGCTGCCGGTCGCGCGCGCAATCTGGAAATGCCGGCCCGACTTCAAAACGGCGTGTGCGGCGTGGATTCATGCCGGCGGCGCGCATCATACCGGGTTCAGCTACACGGTGACGATCGAGCACATGGAAGATTTCGCCGCAATGGCCGGCATCGAGTTGGTCATCATTGACGCCAAGATAGAATTGCGTTCGTTTCGTCAACAACTGACCCGCTAATGCTCGCTGCCCGGTTACATGGTCCACGCGATTTGCGGGTCGAGGAAGTCGCAGCCCCCCGTGACAGCGGTGCGCTCGTGCGGGTGATGGCGACCGGCATCTGCGGCAGCGATTTGCACGCGTATCTCGACGCGCGCATCGGCGACAGCGGACTGAAAGCACCTTTGATTCTGGGGCACGAGTTTGCCGGCGTGATCGAGGAGACCGGTCAGCGCGTAGCTGTGGACCCGGCGCAGCCGTGTGGTCGTTGCGATCTCTGCCAGCGCGGGCATCCAAACCTTTGCCGGCGGCTGCATTTCTGCGGACTTTTTCCGGACAACGGCAGCCTCGCCGAATTCATTCGCGTGCCGGCGCAGACGTGCTTCCCGGTGCCGGACGCGTTGAGCGACGAGGACGCGGCGATGCTCGAACCGCTTGGCGTGGCGTTGCAGGCGACGGACCTGGCGAAGATTCGCGTCGGCGACCGCGTCGCAGTGCTGGGCGCCGGCCCAATCGGGTTGTTGTTAGTTCAAACCGCGAGGTTGGCCGGGGCATCGGAAGTTTACGTCAGCGATCCGTTGGCGTGGCGGGCGAAGTTCGCTGGTCGGTTCGGCGCACAACGTTTGTTGGCGGGCGTCGAGGTGGATGTCGCCCTCGAAGCGGCCTGGGGCGGGGACTCCATCGAGCAGGCCATCGAGATCACGCTGCCCGGCGGGCGCGTGGTACTCGTTGGCATTCCGCGCGAAGACCGCTGCGCGTTTACACACTCGATTGCGCGACGAAAGGGATTGACGGTCTTGTTCAGCCGGCGCATGAAGCACGCGTATCCGCGCGCGATTCAACTGGCGGTGACCGGGCGGGTAGACTTGCGGTCGTTTGTCACGCACCGGTTTCCGTTACGACACGCCGCGGAAGCGTTCGACGTGTGCGCGAATTACCGGGACAACGTCATCAAGGCGATCATCAAATGACATACAGCATCGGTCTGGACTACGGCACGAACTCGGTGCGTGCGCTCGTAGTGGACGCGCGCAACGGCCGCGAAGCCGGCGCCGCGGTTTGGGAGTACGCGCACGGCACGCAGGGCGTGATTCTGTCGCGTGATCCGAATCTGGCCCGGCAACATCCGTCCGATTATCTGACCGGCGCGGAGATCGCGATCAAGAAGGCGCTCAGGCGAGCGAAGATCAAAGGCGAGCAAGTCGTCGGCATCGGCGTGGACACGACCGGCAGCACACCGTTGCCGGTGGATTCGACCGGCAAGGCATTAGCCTTCGACAAACGGTTCTCGAAAAACCCGGCGGCGATGGCGTGGCTGTGGAAGGATCATACCTCGGTGGCCGAGGCGGCTGAGATCACCGGGCTGGCGAGGAAAATACGGCCGCACTACCTCGCCAAATGCGGCGGAACGTATTCGAGCGAATGGTTCTTCAGTAAGATTCTGCATTGCCGGCACGCGGCGCCCGAGGTGTTCGACGCGGCGCAGATGTGGGTCGAGATTGCCGATTGGATACCGGCCGTGCTGACCGGCACGGAAGCACCGGACAAACTCACCGTTGGGGTTTGCGCCGCCGGGCACAAGGCGATGTACAACGACGAATGGGGCGGCTATCCCGACCGGGAGTTTCTCGGAAAACTGGGGCTGGCCGGTTTGCGGTTGCGTCCGAAGGCGTGCACGATTGATCGGGCGGTCGGCACACTCACGGCGAGATGGGCGAAGCGGATGGGGCTTCGCGAAGGAACGCCGGTCGCAGTCGGGGCGTTCGACGCTCATCTCGGCGCGGTCGGCGCCGGTATCGCGCCCGGCACGTTGGTGAAGATCATCGGCACGAGTACGTGCGATGTCATGATCGCCAAACGGAGCGGGGACATACCCGGGCTGTGCGGGATTGTCAACGGGAGCGTCTTGCCGGGATTTTACGGACTCGAGGCGGGGCAGTCGGCGGTCGGCGACATTTTCAACTGGTTCGTCAATTGCGCACGCGCGCGCAATCACGAGGAGTTGACGAAGGCGGCCGCCAGGCTCAAGCCGGGCGAGAGCGGTTTGCTGGCTTTGGATTGGAACAACGGCAATCGCACCATCCTTGTGGATCAACGCTTGAGCGGGTTGCTGCTCGGCCAGACGTTGTACACGACACCTGGCGAGATTTACCGGGCGCTGATCGAGGCAACCGCGTTTGGCGCGTTGACGATCATCAACCGCTTCGAGGAGTATGGCGTCAAGGTCGAGCAGATTGTCAACTGCGGCGGCATCGCGGAGAGAAATCCGCTGGTCATGCAGATTTACGCCGACGTGACGGGCCGGCCGATGAAAGTGTCGCGGTCGGCGCAGACGTGCGCACTCGGCGCGGCGATTGCCGGCGCGGTCGTCGGCGGCGCGCACAAGGATTACGCCGCGGCGCAGCGGGCGATGACCGGCGTGAAGAAGAAAGTGTACGTTTCCAATCCAAAGGCGCACGCGGTGTATCGGGAGCTTTACACGCTCTACCGGCAACTTCACGACGCATTTGGCCTTGGCGAGGAACGCCACGTGATGAAACAACTCATCGAGATCCGCCGGCAGGCGAGGAACTGATGCTGACAAAACTGAAGCAGGCCGTTTGCGCGGCGAACCTGCAGTTGGTGCGGGAAGGGCTGGTCATCCAGACGTTCGGCAACGTCAGCGGCGTGGACCGCACCTCCGGCAATCTGGTGATCAAACCGTCCGGCGTTGGCTACGACGTGTTGAAGCCGGAGCACATGGTCGTGGTCTCGCTCGACTCGGGTGATGTCGTTGAAGGCAAACTGCGGCCGAGTTCGGACACGCCGACTCATCGCGTGCTGTACCGGGCGTTCAAGGACATCGGCGGGATCGTTCATGCGCACAGCTGTCACGCCACAGCCTGGGCACAGGCGCGACGCGAACTGCCGGCGTTGGGGACGACGCACGCCGACTATTTCTACGGCCCTGTGCCGGTCACGCGGTTGCTCACGGCGAAGGAAATCCGGGACGACTACGAAACCAACACCGGTCGTGTCATCGTCGAGCGGTTCAACAAACTCGATCCACTGCAGATGCCGGCGGTGCTGGTGGCGCATCACGCGCCGTTTGTGTGGGGGCGAACGCTCGACGACGCCGTGCACAACGCGGTGGCGCTGGAATGCTGCGCCCGGTTGGCGAGCGAGACGTTGCGGCTGCGGCCGGCCGGCAAACCACTGCCGCGCGAGTTGCTCGACAAACATTTCCTGCGCAAACACGGCCCCGGCGCCTATTACGGGCAGAGGTGACCAGGCGGATACGATGAAGCTCGACGCACGTGTCACCGAGCAATTCCAGCGGCGCTTCGGTGAGCCGCCTCGGTTTGTCGTTCGCGGGCCGGGCCGCGTCAATCTCATCGGCGAGCACACCGATTACAACGATGGCTTTGTGTTGCCGATGGCGATTGACCGGGCCACGTGGATCGCGTTGCGCCCGCGCAATGATGCGCGCGTCGTGCTTCACGCTTTCGAGCACCCCGACACGCTCGAGTTCAATCTGACCGGCCTGCGGAAGAACGCGCGGCACTGGGGTGAATATCCCAAGGGTGTGGCGTGGGCGTTGCAACAGGCCGGCCACAGCTTGCGCGGTTGGGAAGGCGTGGCCGGTTGCGACGTGCCGATGGGCGCAGGCTTGTCATCATCCGCGTCATTCGAGTTGGCAGTGGCTCGCGCCTTCGCGGCGGTCTCCGACCTGAATTGGGACCCGCCGGCGGTGGCGAAGTTGTGCCAGCGCGCGGAGAATGACTGGGTCGGCATGAACTGTGGCATCATGGACCAGCTCATCTCGGCCTGCGGTCGGGCCGGTCACGCACTGTTGATTGATTGCCGGTCGCTGTCGATGAAGTCGGTGCAATTGCCGGGGCGACGCCATCGTGGTGGTTCTCGACACGGCGACGCGACGCGGCTTCGTGGACTCCGCGTACAACGAACGCCGCGCGCAATGCGAGCGGGCGGCCAGCGTGTTCGCCGTGAAGTCGCTACGCGATGTCAGCCCCGAGCGGTTTGAAGCAGAGGCCGAGCGTCTGGACGGCGTGACGCGTCGTCGCGCGGCACGTCTTCACCGAGAACGCACGCACGTTGCAGGCGGCGGCGACTCGCGATCCGGTTGCGTTCGGCCACCTGACGAACGCCAGCCACGAGAGCCTGCGGGACGATTTCGAGGTGACGAGCCGCGAGTTGAACGTTATGGTGGGCTGCGCGCGGGCGGTTGATGGTTGTTATGGCGCGCGGATGACGGGGGCTGCGCGGTGGCGCTGGTGCGCGCGGAGAAGACGGAGGCGTTCGCGGAGGCGACCTGGACGGCGTACTGCAAAGAGACTTTGCTGACGCCGCACATTTACGCGTGCCGCGCCGCGGACGGAGCGGAGCTGGTTTGAACATCTTTGCCGGGCGATCGTGGCAACGACGCGACTGAAGCTGGCCTCGAAGAAATCGGGCACGACGTGTGCGCGCCCGAGACCATCACCCGTGCGCCAGTTCGTGGAACATCGCTCGCAGGTTGTCATTGAGAATCACCACATGATCGCTGGCTTAGCGGATTGGTCAGCTGACGTGCAACAGCAACGTGTTGTGAAACTGCAACAGTGCTGAAAACTTGACATTCGAATCGAGTTGACCGGCCAGCAGATCAGGTGTTTTCTCGATGGCGTAATGATTTTGTACGTAAGTGACTGACGCCTGCTTGTTGCCATGACGACCACAATCTCGCGCCAGTACGTTGGGGGGTCCGGGCAGCGGGCGCGGCTCGGGTAGGGCCGCTAACCAAGCAGGTGGCTGCCGAACACGGCTGCAAAAGTCAACCAAACCAAAGGAGAAACAGATGAAGAAAGTCTTACTTAGTGGCTTCTGTGCGCTGCTGGCCATCACGCCAAGCTTTGGCGCCAAGAAACTCAGGCTGGCGTTTGTCACCAATAACGCGTCGGATTTTTGGACCATCGCCCGCGCCGGCTGCGATAAGGCCGCCAGCGAGTTGCCGAACGTCACGCTCGATTTCAAGATTCCTGGCGATGGATCGGCGGCGACGCAGCGGCGCATTGTCGATGACCTGCTCGCCAGAGGCATCGATGGGATCGCGATCAGCCCGATTGACCCGGCCAACCAGATATTGTTTCTCAACGAAGTAGCGAAGCAGACGCTGCTGATTTGCCAAGACAGCGACGCGCCGAACAGCGACCGCGCGTGTTACGTCGGCACGGACAACACCGCAGCGGGGCGGCAAGCAGGCGAGTTGATCAAGGAGGCCTTACCCAACGGCGGCAAAATCGTGATCTTTGTTGGGACGCTCGATGCACAAAACGCCCGCGAACGCTACGCCGGCATCAAGGAATCGCTCAAAGGATCGAACGTCCACATCCTTGATGTGCGGACCGACGACACGGATCGGGTCCGCGCAAAAGCCAACGTGCTGGACTCGATTGTGAAATATCCTGACGTCGCGTGCCTCGTCGGTTTGTGGAGCTACAACGGCCCGGCGATTCTCAACGCCGTGAAGGAATCCGACAAAGTCGGCAAGATCAAGATTGTCTGTTTCGATGAGGAAGATGAAACGTTGCAGGGCGTCCGTGACGGCGCGATTTTCGCGACCGTCGTCCAGCAGCCGTACGAGTTCGGCTACAAAGCGATCGAGCTGATGAACAAAGTGCTGAACGGCGACAAGGCGGCGGTCCCCGCGAGCAAAGACATCATCGTGCCGACGCTGGCCATCGAGAAGGCCAATGTTGACGAATTCGCCGCCAAGCTCAAGAAGCTGCGCGGCCGCTAAGCCCATGCCCGCCCCGCTGCTCGAGCTCAAACACATCACCAAACGGTTCCCTGGCGTGCTGGCTCTTGATGATGTCAGCCTGTCGGTCGGAACGGGCGAGGTCGTCGCGCTCATCGGCGAGAACGGCGCGGGCAAGTCGACGTTGATGAACATTCTCGGCGGCGTCCATCAGGCCGACACTGGGGAGATTTGGGTCGATGGCCGGCGCGTCACGATTCGCACCGTTGCCGATGCGATCGCGCTGGGCATCGGATTCATCCATCAGGAGTTGAACGTTATCGACAATCTCAGCGTGGCGGGAAACGTGTACGTGGGACGCGAACCGACGTGGTGCGGGCCGTTGCGACTGATCGATCGCAGGAGGATCGCCCGGGGTTGCGAGCTCTACCTGAAGCGGCTCGGGCTGAATGTTTCGCCGCACACATTGCTCGGCGATTTATCGCTGGCGCAACAGCAGATGGTGGAGATCGCCAAGGCGCTGTCGCAAAACGCCCGGCTGCTCATCATGGATGAACCGACCAGTTCGCTCACGCTTTCGGAGACGGAACGCTTGCTGGCGGCGGTCCGTGATTTGAGCGAGCACGGCGTGAGCATCATCTACATCTCACATCGGCTGGGGGAGGTCGGTGTCTGCGCGGACCGCGTGGTGGCGTTGCGTGATGGTCGCAACGCCGGCGAACTGCCGCGCGGCGAAATCTCGCATCAGAAAATGGTGTCGTTGATGATCGGCCGCAAACTCGAAGACCTCTACGTCCACGGCAGGGGCGCGCAGCAGCCGCGCTACTTCGAGGTAGAGGGACTGCGCACGCGTTATCGGCCGCGTCACAAAATCAGTTTTGACGTGGCGCGCGGCGAGATTTTGGGGTTCGCGGGCTTGGTGGGGGCGGGCCGCTCGGAAATGGCTCAGGCAATCTTCGGTGTCGACCCGCCGCTGGAAGGCAGGGTGCGGCTGGACGGGCGGGAACTGACCATCCACAACGCGCGCGACGCGATCAAGGCGGGGATTTTTCTGGCGCCCGAGGATCGTCGTCGCATGGGTTTGATCCTTGAGATGGTGGTGCGCGAAAACGTCACAATGGCCGGGCTGAAGCAGTGCAGCCGGTGGTCGTTGATCCGTTTCGACCGTGAAGTGGAGGTGGCGCGCCGTCAGGTCGAGGCGTTGCGGGTGAAGACGCCGAGCATCGAGACGAAGGCGATGAACTTGAGCGGCGGCACGCAGCAAAAGGTGGTGCTGGCCAAATGGCTATCGCTGGAGCCAAAGGTGATCATTTTCGACGAGCCGACGCGCGGCATTGATGTCGGCGCGAAGGCGGAGATTTACCGGTTGATGCGAGATCTTGCCGACCGGGGCGTTGCGATCATCATGATCAGCAGCGAAATGGAGGAGGTCATCGGTGTCAGCGACCGCATCGCCGCAATGCATGAAGGCGACATCGCCGGCTTCCTGGCGCGGGAACAATTCAGCGAGGAGGCCATCATGAATCTGGTGGTGGGAGGGGAGCCGGCGTGAAGAAGGAACTCGGGATCACAATTCTGTTGATCGTGTTGTGCGCGACGACGGCGATTCTGAACCATCGGTTTCTCGGCGCGGCCAATCTGGAGAACATGGCGCGGTTGATCGGCATGTACGGAATCTTCTCGATCGGATGTGGCTTGATCATCATTACCGGGGGGATTGATTTGTCAGTGGGCTCGGTATTTGCGCTGCAGGGCGTGTTGCTGGCGATGGCGCTACGCGATTGGCACTGGTACTGGCCGGTGGCCGTGTTGGCGACAATTGTCGGGGTGATGCTGCTCGGCCTGTTTCACGGCGTCATGGTTGCCAAGGTGGGGATGCAGCCATTCATCGTGACATTGTGCGGACTCTTGTTCTACCGGGGACTGGCGCGGTTTATTGCCGGCGATGAAACGAAGGGCTTTGGCTCTGAGGGTTTCGGGATGTTGCGACGGTTAGCCACGGGCGACGTTGGACCGGTTCCGATGCCGTTTGTGATACTGATCGTGGTGGCTGTGATCAGCTACGTGGCGTTGCATCGCTCGGTGTATGGACGGTACCTGTTCGCGGTCGGCTGCAACGAGGACGCAGCGCGTTTTTCTGGAATCAACAGCCGCGTGATCATTGGCAGCGCATACGTCGTATCCATGGCGCTTGCTGGCGTGTCAGGCGTTCTCATCGCGTTTTACACCAACTCGATTTCGCCGGCGAACCACGGCTCGTTCTACGAGTTGTACGGGATCGCAGCGGCGGTGCTGGGTGGCTGCAGCCTACGCGGCGGCGAAGGCTCGATTCTCGGCATCGTCATCGGAGCGGCGCTGTTGCAGGTGTTGCAGAATCTGGTCAACCTGCTTGGCATTCCTAGCGCGCTGAACTTCTCCGTCATGGGCGCGGTGATCTTCTTCGGCGTGCTGGTGGATCAAGTGTTGCGCCAACGACGCGGAAGGAGAGCGCAATGAAATATCCCTGTTTGATCGTATTGGCAATTACCACGACGATGGCTGACGAGGTTCCGACTATGAAAACTGAACTTACTATCCGTCGTACGGCCAGGCATGTGGTGAGTCAAGTTGGTTGTAAGAGCCGTTTGCATTTTTCCTCTTTAAAGGCGGTGAGCGAAGGATAACCGAGGGCTTTGATGCCTTGGCGGCCTACCACTGTTGCCAGTTTGTGAATCTTGGTCTGCAGCGTCTGGTCGATTTCTTCCAAGGAGCTAAACCGACCCCGCAGTAGGTACCAACATGCCACCGTCAGCTTGCGCGCAATCGCCACCGCGGCCACCTTCTTGTTCCGTCGAAAGCACAGCGCCCAGCCCCAGCGGTGCAACGGGCTGTGCCGATGGTTGAGAATCGAGTGCGCGGCTTGCACAAGCACCGCCCGCAGGCCGCCGCGTCCATGTCCGCCGCAAGCCCCGCCTTGGCTGTGCCCCGCGCTTTCGTGGATGCTGGGGTTGAGCCCCAAGTACGCCACCTGTTGCTTGGGTGTGCGAAACCGGTGAATGTCACCGATGATCGCTCCCAAGACAAAGGCGGTGATGTGACAGATGCCAAAGAGGCGAATTAGCTTGAGCAGTCCGGGATCTGTCAGGATCTCCTGGGCCATCAGTGCCCGCAGTTGTTTACGGCGGCTTTCGGCTTGCCAGAGATCCTCAAACATTTGGGTCAGCAGCACGGTTTGGATCGTCGTCCAAGAGCGGATCCGGCGGATGGTTGACAGCGCGTTCGTGGAGGTCAGGCGCAGCCCCTGGCGCCGGCCGATAGTTGTGCTCATTAAACCAGCTCTTGAGCCTGTTACGTGCCCGCGTGGTGTCTTGGACGCTCTTG
>Ga0335084_10000898_pt1 | contig 26685 bp, 27 predicted proteins | sample Lox_Sample_44_FD_206721 | JGI IMG/M metagenome (GOLD analysis project Ga0335084, IMG submission 206721) | Soil microbial communities from Loxahatchee National Wildlife Refuge, Florida, United States - Lox_Sample_4.4 | ecosystem: Environmental > Terrestrial > Soil > Wetlands | place: USA... | reverse complement strand
GCGGGAAGGCGGCGGCAACGCCGCGACGAAGAAATGCTAGAGTGCATAAGCGGAATTTGCCTTGCTATTTTTGCTCATATTGACGCGTATGGCGCAAAGAAAATCTAATTCTCCCAGGCAGCTAGCAAGAAAATTGCCGAGGATTTCGGAGGGACTCGACCGCACCGACCAGCGGCTGCTCGCGCTGCTGCAGGCCGACGCGCGGTTGACGACGACCGAACTCGCCGAGCGCGTCGCGCTGACGCCGGCGCCGGCGTGGCGCCGGCTGCGTCGCCTGCAGGAAGAGGGCTACGTGCGCGGCTACCACGCGCGCCTCGACGCCGCCCGGCTCGGCTGGGGCGTTACCGCGTTCGTCAGCGTGATGCTGGAGAAACACACGCCGGCGGCCGGCCGCGCGTTCGAAGACCAGGTACGGGCGATCCCGCAGATACTCGAGTGTCACAACGTTTCCGGCCGCTACGACTTCCTGCTGCGCGTCGTCGCGGTCGACCTCGGGAGTTTCGGTCGCTTCGCGCGCGAGACGATCCGCGCGTTGCCGGGCGTCAAGGAAATGTACTCGAGCTTCTCGTTGAGCGAGGTCAAGCGCGAGGCGGGCATCCCGCTGCCCGATGCCGGGTTGCGATAATCACGCGATGGACGTCCTGACCATCACCCGCCCCGACGACTGGCATCTGCACCTGCGCGACGGTGCGGCGATGGCAGCGGTGCTGCCGCACACTGCGAAGCAGTTCGCGCGCGCAATCGTGATGCCCAACCTCAGGCCGCCGGTGACGACGACGGCGCTGGCCGCGGCATATCGCGAGCGCATCCTCGCCGCACTGCCCGTCGGACTCGCGTTCGAGCCGCTGATGACGCTCTACCTCACCGACAACACACCTGCCAGCGAGATCCGCCAGGCGAAGGCGAGCGGAATCGTCCATGGCGTCAAGCTGTATCCGGCGGGCGCGACCACGAACTCCGACTCTGGTGTCACCGACTTCCGCAAGCCGCGTGCGGCCCTCGAGGCAATGCAGGACGTCGGCCTGCCACTGCTGGTGCACGGTGAGGTCACGCATGCCGGCGTCGATGTGTTCGACCGCGAAAGCGTGTTCATCGACAAGGTGCTGCATCCGCTGCGACGCGATTTCCCCGCTCTCAAGGTGGTGTTCGAGCACATTACGACGCGCGAAGCAGCACAGTACGTGCGCGACGCGCACGGCCCGATCGCGGCGACGATCACGGCGCATCATCTGCTCTACAACCGCAACGCCCTGTTCATGACGGCCGACGGCCGTGCGGGTGCGCGGCCGCACTACTACTGCCTGCCCGTGCTCAAACGGGAAGTGCATCGATTGGCGCTCATCGAAGCCGCCACCAGCGGCGACCCGCGCTACTTTCTTGGCACTGATTCGGCGCCGCATCCCCGCGGCGAGAAGGAAGCGGCGTGTGGCTGCGCCGGGTGCTACACGGCGTACGCCGCGCTCGAGCTCTATGCCGAGGCTTTCGAGGATGCCGGGCGGCTCGATTGCCTCGAGGCCTTCGCGAGCCACTTCGGCCCGGACTTCTACGGCCTGCCGCGCAATCGCGGCACCGTCACGCTGCGGCGACAGGCGCGGTCGGTGCCCGAAGAGCTGCCGTTTGGCGCGACCTGCGTCGTGCCCCTGCGCGCCGGTGAATCGCTGCGGTGGACAGCGCTCTGATCGGCGTCGATGCGACGCGCCCCTGGTTTGCAGCCCTGGGCGCGCTGCGCGAGCTCGTGCACGCATCCGATCCGCTGGTGGAGCTCAACCGGCTGGCCGCGGCGCGCGGAGTCACGACGGAAACCGGACGGCCCCTGGTCTTCGTCGATGAGGCCGATGCGTCGCCAGGCGTCGCCTACGAGGCACACATCGCGGCCACCGGACGCGTGCCGACGCGAAACAGTCGGCACGACCTCTTCAATGCGCTGGTGTGGTTGGCGTTTCCGCGTACGAAGGCTCGCCTCAATGCCCTCCAGGCCGAGGCGATCGCGCGCGATGGCGTCGCCGGCGGGCGCGGTGCGCTGCGCGATGCGGCAACCGTGTTCGACGAAAACGGCGCCCTGCTGATCGCCGAAGATCCGTTCCTCGCGGAACGAGTGCGAGCGCGCGACTGGCGCGAGGCCTTCGTCGCCAGGCGCGAAGAGTGGGAGCGCGTGCGCGTGTTCTGCTTCGGCCACGCGCTGATGGACAAGCTCGTGCGTCCCTACAAGGCGATCACGGCGCACGTGCTGGTGGTCGAGGCGCAGGATGGACAGGACGCCGATGCTGACGCAGCGCAGACGATCGACCGGCGCTTCGCCGTTTCGGCGCTGATGCCGCTGCCGGTGCTGGGCATCCCGGGATGGTGGCCGGCAAATGCGGACCCGACCTTCTACGAAGACCGGTCGGTGTTTCGCGTCCAGTCGTGGACGCGCGCTACGCGGCACGATTCGGACAGGAGGACCCACGCATGAAGGTACTGGTGACCGGCGGGGCCGGCTTTCTCGGTCAGCAACTCATCCGCGTGCTGTGCGAGCGCGGGGAGCTGACGCTTGGCGGACACGCACGGCGCATCGAGGCCATCGTGGCGCTCGATGCAGCCCAGGCGCCGCCCAGCGCCGATCCACGCGTCAGCAGCGTACAAGGCGACCTGGGCAACCGTGCGCTGGTCCGTGGCGCGCTCGCCGATATCGACAGCGTCTTCCACCTTGCCGCGGTGGTTTCCGGAGCGGCCGAGGCCGACTACGACCTCGGCATGCGCGTGAATGTCGACGGCACGCGCGCGCTGCTCGACGCCTGCCGCGCGCTGCCGCATCCGCCGACATTCGTGTTCGCCAGTTCGGTGGCGGTGTTCGGCGGAGATCTGCCAGAAATCGTCGAGGACAGCACGACGCCGACCCCGCAGGCCAGCTACGGCGTGCAGAAGCTGATCGGCGAACTGCTGGTGGGCGATTGCACGCGTCGTGGCTACGTCGACGGACGCGCCGTGCGCCTGCCGACGATCGTCGTGCGGCCCGGCAAGCCCAACGCGGCGGCATCCAGCTTTGCGAGCGGAATCATTCGTGAACCGCTGGCTGGCGTCGAGTCGGTCTGTCCAGTCGATGTGGCGACGCGCGTCTGGGTCATGTCGCCCGCACGCGCCGTCGCCAGTCTGGTGCACGCGCACGAAACGGCGTCCGCCGCCTGGGGCCTGTCGCGCGCAGTCAGCCTGCCGGGACTGACGGTCTCCGTGCGCGAGATGCTGGATGCATTGCGCAGCGTCGGCGGAGATGCGGCGGTCGCGCGCGTCAGGTTCCAGAACGACGAGCGCATTGCGAGGATCGTCCGGACCTGGCCGGCCCGCTTCAGCCCCGCGCGCTCCCTGGCGATGGGATTCGAAGCCGACCACGACATTGAGTCGATCGTGCGCGCCTATGCGGCGGAGCATGTCCGATGACCATGAAGCGCACCGAACTCGAAAAGCGCAAGGGGCTGAAGATCGCAAGTGCGCTGCGCCATGGCGGCAGCCGCTTCGACACGGCGGCCACCGCGGACCGGCGCGCTCAGCGTGAGCTCGACCGCGCGGCCGGACTGGTTCCATTCGCGGTCAAACTGCATGGCGATCTCGTGCAGCGCCTGCACGAGACAGCGCGGGAGCAGCAACTTCCGCTCAACCAGCTTGTCGATCGACTGCTGCGCGACGCACTGGATTCAAAGGAGACTGCACGATGAGCGTCACGACTACTGCAAGCGGCTTGCAGTTGGAGGAACTGCGCATCGGTGCGGGCGCGAAGGCGCGCTCGGGCCAGGATGTCGTCGTTCACTACACGGGCTGGCTCACCGACGGGCGCAAGTTCGATTCGAGCCGCGACCGTGGCCAGCCGTTCTCATTCGGGCTCGGAGCCGGGCAGGTCATCGCCGGCTGGGACGAAGGCGTCGAGGGCATGCAGGTCGGTGGCCTGCGCCGGCTGACGATTCCGTCCCGGCTCGGCTACGGTGAGTTCGGCGCGGGCGGAGTCATTCCGCCGAACGCGACATTGGTGTTCGAAGTGGAGCTCCTTGAAGTCGGCTGAAGCGCCCGTGGGCAACGGCGTCAGATCAGCCGCGCCGTTGCGCGGATCGCCGAGAGCGTCGCATTCGGGGTGATCACTTCCGGATCGGTGCGCAGCTCGATCAGCGCCGGCAGGCGCTTCTCGCGGATAAATGTCAGCGCCTGGCCCAGCGCCGTGCCGAACTCGTCGGTCGTGCCGACCGCGGCGCCGTAGCCGCCGAAGGTCTGCGCCAGGCGCGCGAAGTCAGGGTTGGCGAGCCGCGTGCCGTGATCGCGCCCGGGGAATTCACGCTCCTGGTGCATGCGGATCGTGCCGTACATCGAGTTGTTGAACACGATGATCAGCACGCCGGCGCTGTACTGCAGGGCCGTGGCGAGTTCCTGCAACGACATCATGAAATCGCCGTCGCCGGCGAGCGCGATCACGCAGCGCTCCGGCGCGATGATTTTGGCGGCAATCGCGGCCGGTACGCCGTAGCCCATGCTGCCGGCGGTCGGTGCGAGCTGCGTGCGCGGGCCGGGATAGCGCCAGAAGCGGTGCGCCCAGCCGCTGAAATTGCCGGCGCCGTTGGCGATAATCGCGTCCTCGGGTACCGCCCGCTGCAGGATCCGGAGCACCTCCCACAGATCGAGCGCCGGATGTGAATTGGCGTAGACGGCCGGACGCTGCTGCCACGCCTCATAGTCGGCTCGCGCGGCGGCGAGTTGCGTGCGCCAGGGCGGCTCCTCGATCGGCACCATCATCGCGAGGCGCGACGTGAACTGGGGCATGCCCGAGTTGATCGCGAGGCTCGGCTGATAGACGCGGCCGAGTTCCTCGGCGCCGGGATGCACATGGACCAGAGTCTGCCTCGGCACCGGCGGTGTCAGCAGCGTGTAGCCCGACGTGGTTGCCTCGCCGAGCCGCGGCCCGATGGCGAGCACCAGGTCGGCGTCACGCACCCGCGAGGCCAGCCGCGGGTTGATGCCGATGCCAACGTCGCCGATGTAGTTCGTGTGGCGGTTGTCGAACACCGACTGCGAGCGGAACGCGCACGCGACTGGCAGGTAGTTTGCCTCGGCGAAGCGCTTCAGGTTGTCACAGGCTGCATCGGTCCAGCCGGACCCGCCGACGATGACGAGAGGGCGCTGCGCGCGCCCCAGCAGACGACGCATCCCGGCGACTTGCGTATCCGACGGCGCCGGCTGCACCGGAAGATGACACAAGGCGTCGGCGACATCGGCCCGCTGTGCCTGCATGTCCTCGGGTAGTGCGAGCACAACCGGCCCCGTACGCCCGCTGGTCGCGACCTGGAACGCCCGCGCGACGAATTCCGGCACGCGGGCCGCGCTGTCGATCTGCGCGACCCATTTTGTCATCGGCCCGAACATGCGCCGATAGTCGATCTCCTGGAAAGCCTCGCGCTCGGCGAAATCGTTGCCGACCTGACCGACGAACAGCACCAGCGGCGTCGAATCCTGAAATGCCGTGTGGATGCCGATCGATGCATTGGTGGCGCCGGGTCCGCGCGTCACGAACGCCACACCGGGCTGGCCGGTGAGCTTGGCGTAGGCGTCCGCCATGAACGCTGCCCCGGATTCATGCCGGGTGACGATCAGCTTGATCATCTCGCGCACGTCGTAGAGCGCGTCGAGAACGCCGATGTAGCTCTCGCCGGGCACGCAGAACGCGTGGTTGACGCCCTGGATCAGCAACTGGTCGACGAGGATGCGGGCGCCGCTGCGGGTGGCCATGCGTCGATGAGGGCCGTGAAGAGAGTGAGGCAGGATAGCAGCGGTCCCGCGCGCAGCCCACCTTGCGCGGCTGCGCGCCGCTACGGCTTGAGCCCCGGGCGAGGCAGATACAGGTCTTGTCGGTAGGTCAGCACGGCCCCCGGGGCGAACACAACGAGCGCGGAGAACAGCATGCCCGAGACGAGCGCCTCGCCCCAGGCCAGCAGCAGCGAATATGCGAGGTGATCACCCAACAGCCGGTGCGGAGATGGCGCTTCGGCCAGCGAAAGGCCCAGCATCAGCAGGGTGGTCCCTGCGGTCGCGACCAGTGTGACGAACAGGCCGTTGCCGATGATGAACACGAAGAGATTCTTCGGCAGACGCGTTTCGAGTTGCCGCTGCAGCGCGATGGTCAACCACGCAGGCGCGATTGCAAACACGACGCCGTTGATGCCGACGTTGCGCCATTCGCCGCCGTCCATCAGCGTGTACAGCGCCACGGCAGCCAGCAGGCCGAGCATTGCGCGCTCGCGCCCGAACACCAGCGCGAAGAGGGCGCTGCCGAGCAGGCCGAAGTCGAGGCCCGTCGGGGAGCGCACATGCATCGCCCATAGCAGCGCGACCGTGGCGACGCCCGCGAGCCATCCGTGCTGCAGTGCCGGGGTCGGCAGGAAGCGGTGCCGCAGGGTCCAGGCCGATTGCGCCGCCGCGGTCAGCGTGACCATCCAACCCAGGAAGGCCAGCGTCGAGGGTACGGCCGCGTGCAGCAGGCTCATTGGCGTCAGGCGCGAACCTGCGACGAAACCGACGCAGGGCTTGATATTTGGCCCAGCAAATTATGCGCCGCCTGTCGCGCCAGCCGAGGCTCTGCGGCGGCGCTAATCGGCCGGACGGGTAGACTGCTTTCAATGCCCTCGGAGAGAAGCATGGAACCCTCGGCTGGCGCCGTCCCCCCTCGTGTCGACCTGGAACAGGTCGCGCACCTCGTCGAGCAGCTGGAACGCGACCTGGCTCGGGTCCGCTCCGGCGGCGAGAGCGTAGACACGTTGCGCGCCGAGGTTGAGCAGCTGCGGCAGGCACTGGCGGCCAGCGACGCGCACGAAGAGGTGCACGAAGGGCTGCATGGCGTGCGCGAACGGCTTGCCTCGGTGTCCGACGAGCTCGTTGGAGACGCGTTGAAGGGGTCCGACTACATCGCCCGCATCGGCCGCATCCTCGGCCTGGGCTAGGCGGGTGAAGTACGTCAATCTGGGCGCGAGCGGCGTCCGCGTCTCGCGCATCGCGCTCGGCATGATGACCTACGGCACGCCTGCGTGGCGGCCGTGGGTGCTCGACGAAACCGCAGCGCGTCCGATCGTTCGTCGCGCGGTCGAACTTGGCATCAACTTCTTCGACACCGCGGACATGTACTCCGGCGGCGTTTCAGAGGAAGTCACCGGGCGGCTGGTCAAGGAGTTCATGCCGCGCGACGAGGCGTTCATCGCGACCAAACTGTTTCATCCGGTCGACCTGGCATTCAAAGGCGGCAATGATCCAAGCCCAAAACCGGCGCAGCGACCGAATCTGAGTGGGCTGTCGCGCAAACGAATCTTCGCTGCATGCGACGCGAGCCTGCGCCGGCTGCAGATCGACACGATCGACCTTTATCAGATCCATCGCTTCGATCCGGCGACGCCGGTCGAAGAGACGATGGAGGCGCTGAACGACCTGGTCCGCGTTGGCAAGGTGCGCTACCTCGGCGCTTCCAGCATGTGGGCGTGGCAGTTCGCGAAGATGCAGCACACTGCCGAGCGCCGCGGCTGGTCACGCTTCGTATCGATGCAGAACCACTACAACCTGATCTATCGCGAAGAGGAGCGGGAGATGATTCCGCTGGCGCTCGATCAGGGCGTGGGCCTCGTGCCCTGGAGCCCGCTTGCGCGCGGCTTCCTCGCAGGGAATCGGAGCAGGGATGATCGGACTGCCGGTGCGACGTCACGCGCGCGCACCGACGAGATCGCGCTGAAGTTCTACTACGACGACAGCGATTTCGCCGTGCTCGGTGCTTTGCAGCGCCTGTCGCAGCAGAGCGGGTTGTCGTGCGCGACGCTCGCCTACGCGTGGTTGCTGGGCCGGCACGGCGTTACCGCGCCGATCGTCGGCGCGAGCCAGGTCTGGCAACTCGAAGAAGCGGTTCGTGCGCTCGAAGTACCGCTGACATCTGAAGAGACGACAGCGCTCGAAGCGCCGTACCGCCCGCACACAGTGCTCGGCCACAGCTGAGACGACGGCACTGTGCCTCGGTCGGATCGGGCCGCGGGCCGATCATTCGCGCAGAACGACCGTCCATCCTGTATGGCCGATCGGTGCACCCCCGCATTCGCGTCGGTCGGCCGCCGGGCGTCCACTTCATGAGATCGGGAAAGTCGCCCGCCCGCATACTGCGCGATGCTCGAAATCCGCACGCACATCGACATCGCCGCCTCGGCCTCACTCGTCTGGGGAATCCTGACCGACTTCGGCTCCTACCGGCGCTGGAATCCGCTTATTCGCTCGATCGTGGGACAGGCGCAGGTTGGCAACTCGATCCAGGTAACGCAGGACGTGGCGATTGTCGGTGCGGCGACGCTTTGTTCGGATCTGACCCTCGTGCGCGAGCCGAGGGAGCTGCGTTGGCTTGGACGCTGGGCGATACCGGGTATCCATTCGGCGGAGCGCCGTTTTGGCATCGAGTCGCTACCGCGTGGTGGTGTTCGATTCCATCACAGTGAACGGTATCGCGGCATCGTCATCCAGTTCAGGCAGCGGCGATTGCAGCAGGTCGTCGAGCCCGCTTTCAGTGCGATGAACCTCGCGCTGAAGCGGCGCGCCGAACGCGCAGAGGGGCCAGCGCTGGCTACGCTTGCAACGCGCCAATACGCGGACCAAGATCGACGCGGCTGATACGGGCGTCTGGGCCTATTCGCACACCGCGGACCTGGCCGATTCGCCGAATGGCGGCATCGCGCGATCCAGGCCCCGCTACTGGCGGCGTGAGCCGCGCCACCAGATACCCCCTGCACTATTCGCACCGACAATGTTGCGTATGGGCGTTTCCAGCGTCGGCCGGTCGTCCCAGTTATCGGACCGCGATTTGCTCGGATCAGCGCAGGAGGCCACCCGGCGGCGAAGTCGGTCGGTCGGGCGGCAGCTTCGCGATCATGCAGTCGATCGAACGATTCGTGCGCGGATCCTCGGTTGTGAGCACCAGCGACTGCACGGCCGTACGGAACTCAGCGGGAGTGCTGCGCCTGTAGTACAGCCGTGAGGTCGTATCGAGCAGCGAATCGAAGCGGCCGCCCTGACCGCCGGCGCTCTGGGCATCGAAGGTCTGCAGATACATGTCACCGATCCACAGCGGCTGGCACTGCGCCTGGACGAGGTTGAGGTAGTCGTTGAAGCCGGTCGCCTTGTAGCTCTGCCAGGCATCGGGCGCGCACGCGGCTAGGCTCACCGTGGCGATCCCGGCCACGCTCCATGATCTGATGATGTTCATGCCGTCCCCCCCGAAAGCCGCCGATTCTATCGGCGGTCGAGTGCGGCTCAGACGCTCCGTGGTGCGGCGGCCGGTTCGAGCGGCGGCGCGCCCGCAGGCCGCGCGGGTGGACACGAGGGCCAGGCCGTCGATCGAAGCTGGATGTTGCGTACCTTCTCTTCGAGAGCCGACTTGGTCAGCGGCTTCAGGATGGTGCCGTTGGCGCCGAGGCGGATAGCCTGCAGCACATCATCCTTGCTCGCTTCACTGGTGATCAGCAGCACCGGCAACGACTTCATTGCCGAATCGGCGCGGATCTGGCGCAGCATCTCGTAGCCGTTGATGCGCGGCATGTTGATGTCGCTGATCACGAAGTCATAGGGATGCTGCCGCAGCATTTCGAGCGCCTCGCGACCGTCGCCGGCCTCGTCCACCTGGCGGTGCCCGAGTTCCGACAACAGGTTGCGCAGGATGCGCCGCATCGTCGGAAAGTCATCGACGATCAGGAAGCGGGTCGGCGAGGGCGTGGACATGGCTCGATGAAATTGGGGTGGAACACGGAGCGGGTCGATGCTCGGCGGGGACCAAGAAGGCAACGGGCCCGAACCGGTTCCACTTTCATGTTGTCGGCATGTGGCGCGGAGGCTTGACGACACCACCGCTTTTCGGGCGATTGCGCCGACGTGCGGCGACCCGCGTGGGCTGCCCACCAAGGCGCGAATTGACCGGCCGAGCGCGGCGTTCTTCGCGTACTTCGTGCCAGCTGAATACCGCAAACTTGGGAGAACTCGGCAACCCGGAACTGCCATGGACCTTACCGAACCCACGACCGTCGGATTCAATGCGCTTCATCGCACGACGGCTGGCGCCGCGCTGGGCAGCATCACCGTCCCCACGGTCGTCGGCGCGGGAACGCTGACCGACCGGCACGCGGCCGGCCGCGAGATCGCGTCCTGGCGTCAGCTCAAGATGTGGCTCGACGGCGAGAACATCCAGACTGCCGTCACCGTGAAGCTGATTGGTGTGCACGAAGGCAAATCGCTGCTCGTCACGGCGCCGGACGAATCGCAGCTTTACGTGCGCGAGGGTCGGCTCTACCGCTTCCGCAGTTTTTCGGGCGAATACGTGTACGAGTTCGTCGCGCCGCTGCTGAAGGTCTGCGCCGCACCGTTTGGCTATCTGCACATCGGTTGGGCCGGCACGCGCCAGGCGGAGAAGCGCAACCTCCGCGCGGCGCGGCGCGTGCGCACCGATCTGCAATGCATGGTCTATCCGCGGGCCCAGGCCACCGGGCACTTCGCGAAGGGCGTCATTCACGACCTCTCGACCGCGGGCGCTGCGATCTCGTTGCAGGACGAACTCTCGGTCTTCTACGACGAGGTGCGTGTGGTCTTCCGCGTCCAGGTCGCCGAGCAGGAAGTCCTGATCGAGGCGCGCGCGCGAGCAGTGCGCAAACCCGAACCCGGTTCCACCGAACGGACCCTCGGCGTCGCCTTCGTCAACCTCGGCCAGATGGAACAGCTCGCGCTCCACGCCTATGTCAACTCTGCGCTGGTGCGTGACCTGGAGATGCCGCTATACGCTTGACACCTCGGGTGTACGCGCGCCTTCGGCGCGCACGTGCGCCCTCGGTACCGCGGTTCGCGGTTCCCACGAACCGCTCAAGCTCAGCTAGTCGGCGCCGGAGCGCAGCCGACAAATCAGTCTTGAACGCGCGCAGCGCGCGTGGCCGGAGCGAGTGCACGTGCGACCGGCGCAGCCGATCGCGTACACGAGCGACGCCTCAAAAAAAATGGCCCGGTTGCCCGGGCCAAATAGCGGAGGAAAGGATGCCACTCGCAATGAACCGATGGCCGTGGCCTCCATCGGCTCCCGCCGGTTGCCCGGCGGCCAATCAGTGCAATGTCTCGTCGGCGGGTGCGGTGGCGATCTGCGCCTTGCCCTTGCCGGCGCGCGCCGGCGGTTCGCACAGGCCGCAGATGTAATCCTTGGTCAGTTCGAACGTGTGCGTGACGAACTTGCCGCCGCACTTGCAGCAGGGCGTCAGGGTCACCATGCCGGCGTCGACGAACTTCACGAGACGCCACGCGCGCGTCACGGAAAGCAGCGGCTCGAGGCCCTGCGCGCGGATCTGCTCGAGGTAAAGCTCGTAGGCCTTGATGATGGCGTCGATCTCTTCCAGCTCGCTGCTCTTGTCCAGGTACTCGTAGATATTCAGGAACAGCGAAGAATGGATGTTGGGCTGCCAGGTCATGAACCAGTCGGTCGAGAACGGCAGCATGCCGCGCGCCGGCGACTCGCCCTGGACCTCCTTGTACAGGCGCAGCAGGCGCTCGTACGAAAGGTCCGTCTCGGACTCCAGCACCTGCAGGCGCGCACCCAGCTTGATCAGCGCAATCGCGCGCTGGATCTGGCGGCTCTCGGAAACGATGCTCTTGATACGCATGACTCGGCTCCCCCGCGCGTCGTCGGTGATCAGGCGGTGACGTCGGCCAGCTGGCCTGCCATCACGATGTTGGCGTGCAGGCCCGCGACGGCGGCGCCTGCGGCGGTCGATTTCGACCTGCTGTGGCTGGTCAGGAGGTTCCACACCATGTCGTCGTCGAAGCGGAAGCGCAGGATGAGCTGGTTGCTTCCGGCAATCTTCATCAATTGCGCAGGCGACAGCTGGTCGATGATCGTCGCAACCTCTTCCGACACACCAAGGCGGTAGAGCGCTTGCGCTTTATCGGCACGGATCATGTGCTGGGCCAGCACCAGGTAGGCAAGGTTGACCTCGCGGATTTCCTGGAGCAGTTGTTCGTTGCTGGGTGCGATGGTGCTCATGGGTCCCTCCGGCTTGAGCCCGTTCAGCGGGCGTTGGTGGTTGCGAAGTGGCGCCATTGTGCGAAAGGCGCGGCTCCCGCTAAAGCGGGCCAATACGCGTTTGCGCGTCGGCGCATGTCTTGCGGCGTTGTCGGATTTCTTCCTACAGCGGCCGCCGCGGCGGTTGCGGCGGCCAGCTCGAGCCGGGCCCGCAATGGCTGCCGAAACCCGCTTGCGCCGCTCTAAAAAGAGACTTTTTTGGCCGCCCACTTCGTCGATGGCGGAGACCCGCTCGCGGCTACAGTGTTTGGGATGGGTCCCCGGGGCACCTCAGCGAGGAACTGATGCCGCCGCAAGACGGATATAACGCGAGCGACGAACGGTGGTCGACGATCGGTCACTATGAAGCTATCGCCGCGTGCACCCGGCGCATGCTGGACGCGGCCCGCCGCGACGACTGGGACGCGGTCACGCGCGAAGAGGACCGGTGCCGCACGCTGATCGCCGCGCTGAAGCGCGCGCACGCTGCCGGCGAAACCCCGATCGGCCGGCGCCAGCAGCTGGCGCTGATGCGGGCGATGCTTGCCGATGACGCGGAGATCCGAGACCTCGCGGAACCCTGGCTGGCGCGGCTGCAGGCGCTGCTCGGCGGTCGCTCTGGCTCCTCGACGCATCGATGACGGCGCCTCGCGTCGTCATCCCATGAACCGGAGTTGCCTGCCACGATGGGCATGACCTCGCCCTTTCCCGAGCCACCGTCGCCCGCGCTGGCGCGCTTCGTCGTGCGCTCGCGCGTCGAAATCGTGTCCGCCCTGCGGCAGCTGCGCGATCAGCATCTGCTCGTGACTCTCTATTACGGCAGCGACACGGCCTTCGCGGTCGGCAGCGTGCTCGACGTCCATGCCGGCGCTGACGAGCTGATCGTCGACCTGACGGTGGACGCGCTTGGGCGCAAGGCAATCGCCACCGCCGAATCTGTCTTGATGGTCGGTTTCATCGACAACGTCAAGCTGCAGTTCACGATAGGACGGGCCCAGCCGCTGACACCCAGCGGCGCTGCATTTCGGTTGCCGCTGCCGCAGGAGATGCTGCGGCTGCAACGTCGCGCTTCCTTGCGCGTGAAGACGCCGGCCCTGCTGTGTCATGTTCCGCGTGCTGTCGGCTCAGCGCACACGGTGGCGCTGCGGGTGAGCGATATCGGTCTCGGTGGACTCGCGCTTCAAGGTCCGTGCGACCGCTCACTGTTCGCAGTCGGACGTGTGCTCGAGGGCTGCCAGATCCAGACTTCCAGCGGCCGGCGGGTCACCGTGACCCTGCGCGTCCGCCACATCGAGGCCCTGATCGGGGATCGCGACGCGGAGAGAATCGGCTGCGAATTCGTCGGGCTTACCGCTGCGATCCGCAACGGGCTGCAGCATTTGATTGGCACCGTCGCACTGCCCGCGGAGCCTTCGGAGGCGCGCCGGACGGCGGAGTAGCCAGCCTGCGGCCCGCACGGGCCGTATCAAAGCAAAGGCGAGGAGCCGGAACGTGCCGGCGCGGTTCTGTCGAGCTAGTTGGTGGTCGGGCGCGGCAGCAGCTTCGGCCCGTACATCTCGAGCCAGGTGCGCTCGTACTGCGCACCAGTGCCGACCCAGGCGACCGTACCGACCGACAGCGCCGCGGTGTACAGCGACGCAATTCGTTCGGCGGCGTCGCCGCGGCACGCGAGGCGCACGGCGCACAACAGGTGCATGTGGCCTTCGGCAAACCGACGTTCGACGACGCGCATTCCATGAGCCAGCGGCAGCAGGGATTCCGGCAGTCCTGCAATTCCGCGCCGTCCGTCGACTGCTCGCGCCGACGTGTCCTCGAACCAGACGAAAAGCTCGCGCACATCGGGACGCGTCGCTTCCGCGACAGCGACCTGGTGCATGTCCTCGACCAGTGGTCGGGTCGCGATCTCGGCAAGCTGCTTCATCAGTTCTGCGCGTGTCATGGCTACGGTGCGTGGAGTTGTCACTGCTCAGGATCGGCGAACGCGCGTGTCGCCTTGAGCACAGCGCGCGGTGGAAAGAACCAGCAACCCGCCGCATTTCGCTTCGAGCCGACGAGCGGTCGGCGCTCCTCATCCGAACGACTCAGGTCGTTCGCAATCGCTGCGGCCACCCCTTAAATGTCCGGAGTTCGTGCCGATATTCGCCCCTTCGCGCACGGCGCTGGCCACGAAGATTTCGACTCATCGGATCACCGAGGTGGGTCGTGAAGAACGAAGCCTTCCTGTACAGCTACACCGCGCCGCGCCTGTTCGAACGGCACGACTACGTGCGGCAGTACACGCCGCTGGTCCGTCGCATCGCGCATCAGATGGTCGCGAAGCTTCCCGCCAACGTCGAACTCGACGACATGATCCAGGCCGGCATGATGGGGCTGATGGACGCGATCTGCCGTTACGAGGAATCGCAGGGCACGCAGTTCGAGGTCTATGCGTCGCAGCGAGTGCGCGGCGCCATGCTGGATGAGCTGCGCGCCAATGACTGGTTGCCGCGCTCGGCGCGCAAGAGCCAGCGCGACATCGAGAACGCGATCCACCGCCTCGAAGGCAAGCTCAAGCGCGCCCCGCTCGAAGCGGAAATCGCGCGGGAGCTGGAGCTGCCGATCGACGAATACCGTGAAATGCTCAACGAGGCGCGTGGTTCGCAGCTGGTGTACCTGGACGATCTCGGCGGCTTCGACGACGACGACGATTACCTCGAGCGTCATTTCGTCGTCCACGGCAGCGAGCCCGGTGAACTGCTGCGGGACAAGCGCTTTCGCCATGCGCTGGTCGCCGCGATCGAAGAGCTGCCGGAGCGCGAGAAGCTGTTGATGAGCCTGTACTACGAGCAGGACCTCAATCTGCGCGAGATCGGCGCAGTCATGGGCATCACCGAATCCCGCGTGTGCCAGCTGCACAGCCAGGCCGTGGCTAGGCTGCGTTCGAAGCTCAAGAACTGGTAACGCTTGGCGCGCTGTTGCGCGCAGCAGGAAGGAGGGCCGATGCCGGCCCGTCACTTTCCGGGTCAGTCGCCGTCCGCGGACCGCAGCGTGGTGATGCGCGCGGACAGCGTGCCGCTGCTGGCCGAGCCGAGTCCGCTGACTGCGCGACCCCCGTCGACGGCGGCCAGTTGCGCGGCCTCCAGTGCAAAGCGCTCGAATTCGTCGCTACCCGTGCGCCGCATCGCGCGCAGCGCGTTCGCCTGCGGAGCCAGCAGCCGCAGCAGGTGTTCGCGACGGTTGCCCGCATCCGCCAGACGGGCGGCGTCGTTCGCGACCAGTGCGTCGCTCTCGTCGTGGAGGGCCTGGATCAGTTCGGCGAACAGGTGGGCTGCGGGGTTGTCGCCCATGGGTCAATGCCTCCAGCGCCAGTGCACCGCTCCAAGCAGGCCGTCGGCGACGAGGGTGCAATCGGCGATGTACTGGCCACGTTCGACCGCGTGGCGCAGTGTGGCGACGCGGGTGCGGTCGATGCGGTCGTGGAGGATGGACCGGACGACCGCGGCGACCTTGCGTGCGTCGCGTGCAACAGCGCCGCCGCACCCGTCGGCGAGCGGCCGCACGTACGGTCCGTGGACGGCGAGGTCGTGAGCGTGGAACGTCGGTCGTGGGATCTTCATCGGGAGGCGGCGCATGATGCGGATCGATGCGCCGGAGTACGGCATGGTCCGGTCGATCTTTAGCCGCCGTGGCCCGGCCTCCGCCAATCCGAACGATCGAATGGCGGGCATCCGAGGGGCTGATCGGCCGGTGCCCGACGGGGCCGTGGAGTATTCTTGAATCGACTCCGAACGCGCACCGTCATCGCCCGCGTGTCCGACACTTCCACCCGGCTCCGACGTCCGACGCCTGCCCGCGCTCGGCGCGCGGTGGCCATGGCCGCGCCGGAGGTGATGTCGGACGACCGCGCCCTGGCGCTCGGCCTCGCGGTTGCTGCCGAGGCGCAGCCCGCGGGTCCAGTCCCCGCCGCACGCTCCGCGGCCACCGCGGCTCCGGGGCTGTCATTCTTCGAGGAGTGTCCGGACGCGATCCTCCGATTCAATGCCGAGGGCCGCGTGGTCTATGCCAATCCGGCGATCGAGCGTGCAACCGCTGTGTCGCGCTGGCAGTTCATGGACTGTCGCCTCGAAGACATCGAGCACTTCGCCGCGTTCGCGCCGCTTTGGAACGACAGCGTCACCGCCGTGCTCGAGACCCAGGAAAGCCGCTGGTTCAAGTTTTCCTACCCGCACCCGACGGGCACGAAGCTGTTTGACGTGAAGATGCAACTCGAAAGCGGCGTCGAGCCTGCGCACGCGCATGTCACGGCGGTCTTACGTGACGTCACGGTGCCGAAGTCCGCGCTGCGCGCAACGCGCGCGGCCGCAGATTTCATCGAGGATCTGCTGGCGAGCGCGACCATCGGCATCGCCGTGCTCGATCGCGACTGCGTCTACCGCGTGTGGAACGAGCACCTGGAGACGCTGCTCGGCGTCGCTGGTAGTGCGGTGCTGGGCCGGCCTTTCGATGAGGCGCCGGGGCTTTCTGCACTGGCCGGACTGCCGATCGAGCTGCAACGGCTGTCGAGCGGCGTCGCGCGCGTGCCGATCGAGATCGAGGCGCGTTCGCCTGACGGCGAGCAGCCCTGGGTGCGCGTCAAGCTCAGCCCGGTGTTCGATGCCAACGGCCGCTTCGACGGCGTACTGGCTACCGTGGAGCGCGTTGAGCGCGAGCACTTTGCCGAAGGATCACTGACGGCGCTGCGCCGTGCGCTCGAGCGCGTCGGCGAGATGGTCTTCGAGATCGACCGGGGTGGTCGCGTGGTCGATGCGAACGACGCCGCACTGGCGGCGCTCGGCTACGAGCGGGAATCGCTGCGCGGGCTCGAACTGGGCACGATCGATGCCGGTCTCGGCGACGGCGGATTCGAGCGCCTGTACGAGCAACTGCAGTCGCGCGGCTCGTACCAGGGCGAGACCAGGTACCGCACGCGGCTCGGCTCGGAGTTCGCGGTCGAAGTCGTGGTGCAGCGTGTGGAGCAGAGCGGCCGCGAGTTCATTCTGCTGCTGGCGCGGGATGGCACCGAGCGCAAGCGCACGGAAATCGCGCTTACCGACAGCGCCGAGCGCTTCCGGGCGTTGTTCGACGAAAGCCCCGTGGCCACGCTGCTGCTCGACGCGGGATTTCGCGTGATCGGCGCCAACCGCGCCGCGGGCGAGACGCTGGGCTATGCCATCGAGGAACTCCTGGGGCGCGACCCCGAGTCGCTCGTGCTCGTCGACGACCAGGCGGGCTACCGCAGCCTGCGCGAAAGGCTCGCCTCCGGGGTCGCCGCCGTCGATGCCGCCGAGCGTCGCTTCGTCCACCGCGACGGGCGGCTCGTCTGGAGCAAGCTGCACGTGCGGCCGGTCGCGGGCGGCGACGGGCTCCAGCACTACCTGCTGGTGCTGGAGAACTTCACCGACCGCAAGATATTCGAAGAGCAGCTGCAGGTCGCGCTGCGCGACCAGCAGACACTGTTCGAAACGATGTCGGTCGGTGTCGCGCAGACGATGTCGGGGAAGATCCTGCTCGCCAACCGCGAATTCGCCGACATGTTCGGCTATCGCGACGGCCAGGTCATCGGCATGCCGCTGTGGGACCTGACGATCGACCGCGACAACCGCATGCCGGGCGAGATCTCGGGCATGCCGGTCGTGCGAGCGCACCAGACCACGAGTGCCGAAGTCGTGCTCTTCCGCAAGGACGGAGAGCCGATCTGGTGCCTGGTGCAGGCGCGCCCGATCCAGTCGGAAACGCCGGGACTCGAATCGCTGCGCGAGGCGATCTACACGTTCCAGAACATATCGGAGATGAAGCGGCAGCGCGAGGCGCTCAGCCGCTCGCTGCTGGAACTCAACGTAGTGCTGGATGCGACCGCGACCGGCGTACTGCACCTGAAGGATGACCGGGTCGTCCGCTGCAATGCGCAGGCGCAGCGCATGTTCGGCTGGCCCGGAGCCGAACTCGTCGGCGCGCCGGTGGGCGCGCTGTTCGCGGCGGAGGCCGATTACTTCGAGGCCATCACGCCGCTGCGCGCTCAGCTGGCCACCGGGGTGCCTGCGTCGTTCGAGGCATTGATGAAGGGGCCAGCCGGGACGTTCTGGGGGCTGGTCTCCCTGCGACGGGTCGACAGCGGCGCTGGCGGCCTGATCGCCTCGATACTCGACATCTCGGAGCGCAAGAAGCAGGAAGAAGAACTGCAGACCGCGCTGGCCCAGCAGCAGCTGATCTTCGATACGGCGCTGGTCGGCCTGTTGTTCGTCCGCGACGGGCGACCGGTACGCGCGAACAGTGCGATGGACGAACTGCTCGCCTGCGAGCCTGGCGGGCTGGTCAAGCAGATCCAGCTGTTCACGCATCCGACCGACCATCTGCTGCTGGCGAGCCTGTCGGAGCACTACGCGCAGATCCGCGACACCGGCGCCTGCGAATTCGAGCTGTACATGTACCGGCGCAAGGCCGACCCGATCTGGGTCGCGGTGCAGGGCCGCGCCGTGAATCCCGAGCGGCCCGAGCTCGGCTACATCTTCGCCTTCGTCGACATCGACGAGCGCAAGCGTTCGGAGCGCGAGCTGCGGTCGACGCTCGCCGAGCTGCAGCTGATCTTCGACAACGCGCTGGTCGCGATGCTGTACGTGTCGAACGACCTGATCCTGAAGGCCAACGCCGCGACCGAGAGGCTGTTCGGCTACGACCCGCGCGACTACTCCGAGCTGGTGGTGTCGTCGCTGTTCGCCGCGCCGGCCGACTGGGAACAAATCAATGCCGAGGTCAGCGAGGCCGGTCCCGACGAGCGCTATTCATTCGAACTGCAGATGCGCAGGGCCGACGGCAGCACGTTCTGGTGCGCCGGCAACGGCCGGTTGCTCGAACCCGGCGCCCCGGAGCGTGGGCTCATCCTGTCATTGATGGACGTCGACGCGCGCCGCCGCTCGGAGGAGGAACTGCGGCGGGTGCGCAATTACCTCGACCTGGTGGTCGAGAACCTGCCGGTGCTGGTCTCGGTGCGCGAAGCGGAAACAGGCCGATTCGTCAGCCTCAACCGTGCTGGCGAGCAGATCACAGGCTTGTCGCGCCACCAGGTCGTCGGTCGCACCTGGCGCGAGGTGTATGCGCGCCAGTTTGCGGATCTGTACGCCGAATTGGACCGCAAGGCGCTCGCGACCGGATCGCAGGTGGACCGCCCGCGCGACGTGATGCTGCGCGCCGATGGCAAGCGCCTGACCGTGAACCAGCGCGTCGTGCCGCTGTTCGAACCAGGTCCTGGCGTCGAATCGCATCCGCGCTACGTGATGTCGATCATCGACGACCTCACGGAGGAGGTGCGGGCCGAAGTCGCGCTGCGCGAGACCGAGGCGCGTTTCCGGCAGTTCGCCGAAAACATCGACCAGCTCGTCTTCATCGTGACCGGCGACTTCTCGAGCGTCCTCTATGTCAATCCGCGCTACGCGTCGCTGATCGGTGCACCGATCGAGGAACTGGCCGGCGACCCGCGTAGCGCTCTTAGGCACGTGACAACCGAGGACAGCCCCGGGGTCGTGCGGGCACTGCCACGGCTCGTGGCGCGCATGCGCCGGCTGCTCCGTTCGGACTTCTCGGTGCGGATCAACCATCCGACGCGAGGCGTGCGGCTGATCGAGGTACGACTCAACCCGGTGCGGATGGAAGACGGCGCGATCCGCGTCTTCGGTGTTGCCGATGACGTGACCGAACGCCAGGCCGCGGAGCGGCAGCGCATGGAGGAGATCGTCAAGCAGCGCGACATCCTGGTGCGCGAAGTGCATCACCGCATCAAGAACAACTTGCAGGGTGTGGCGGGTCTGATCCAGCAGGCCGCCGTGGCGCGACCCGAGGTGGCGCCCGCGCTCGAGGAAGCGGCGGCGCAGATCCAGGCGATTGCGCAGGTACACGGACTGCAGATCCGCGCAACCGGCACGCTCCCCGTGCTCGGGGTCGCGCAGGGGATCTTCCACAACCTGGCCAACATGTTCGGAGCCGAGATCCGCTTCGAGCCGCCGGCGCCGGATCTGTGGCGCTTCGGCCTGCCCGAAAATGAGGCAGTGCCTTTGGCACTCGTGATCAACGAGCTCGGCACCAACGCGATCAAGCATCGCGCCAGCCGCAACGACCCAGTCGGCGTGCGCGTGACCGCAAGGCCGGAAGGCATGGAGTTCGCGATCGAGAATTCCGGGCAGCTGAAGCCGGGATTCAGCCTGCAGGAGATCGCTGCGAGCGTGTCCGGGCTCGGCCTGGTCAAGGCGCTGCTGCCGCGGCGGGGTGCGCGGCTGACGCTCGAATCGTCCGGCACCGTGGTCCTGGCCCGGCTGCATCTGTTCCCCCCCGCCGTGCGCGAGGAAAACCTGTGAAGGCGAGCGCGTTGCCTCCAATGTGACGGCCGATCTCTATCATGAGCGATGAACAACCCCTGATTCTGGTCGTCGACGACGACCGACTCGTACTCGCTACTCTGGTCGCCGGCCTGAAGCAGGCGGGGTTCGAGGTGATTGAAGCGGACAATGGCGACGACGGTATTTTGCTGGCGCGCAAGTACAAGCCGCGCCTGGCGATCCTCGACATGCGGATGCAGGGCAAGTCGGGCATGGATGTGGCGCGCTACCTCGCGGCCAATACCGCCACCGGCTTCATGTTCCTGTCCGCCTTCGGCGATGCCGACATCGTCGAGGAAGCGACGCGCATGGGAGCGCTCGGCTACCTCGTGAAGCCGCTCGACGTGCGGCAGATCGTGCCGGCCGTCCGCGCCGCGCTGGCGCGCTGGAGCGAGCTGCGCTCGACACCGGCCGCCACCGAGCCGGGCAGCACGCCGGGGCGCGATGAACTCATTGCGGTCGGCATCCTGATGGAACGCCTGCGCCTCGACTTCGACCGCGCGCTCGAAGCGCTGCGGTCGCAGGCGCGCTCCGAAGGCACGACGCCTGCGCAGCTCGCCGGCAACATGGTCGGCGCCGCGAACCGGCTCAATTCGATCCCGAGATAGGCTTGTGACGGCCAGTGACTACATCCAGCGCCACGGCTTCCGTCGGTGGTACGAACGGCAGCTGATCGAGAGCCACGCCTACCTTGCGCTCGGATTCATCGCCCTGATCACGCTGCTGGCCGGCGCAGAGGTGCTCGGCGACATGAAATCCGCGGCGAGCTACGGCGCGACGCTGGTCACCGCGGCGCTGGGCGGTCTGCTGGTGATCGTCGCGTGGCGCCGCTTCAATGCGCTGCTCAAACGCGCCGAACGCTTTGCCGAATCCGCCACTTGTCCTGCGTGCAAGTCATGGGGCAAGTTTCGCGTGCTCGGCCAGGAATCCACCTCCGACGACGACCCCCCCGAAGCCGGCCGTCCCCACTGGCTGCGCGTGCGCTGCGCGCAGTGCGGAGGCGAGTGGAAGATTGAATAGCGTCGCTCGTGCGCGCGGCTGCGCGACCGCGCGTGCACTCGCTCCATTTACGCACGCTGTGCGCACAAACGCGACGAGTGCACATGCGAGCTCGTAGAACTCGCGTACGCGAGGAGCGCCTACTCCCAGAGCGTGAAATAAAAGGTCGCCCCGTGCCCTTCGTTCGGCGCCGGGATCGCCTCGGCCCAGATGCGGCCGCCATGGCGGCGGACGATCTTCTGCACGGTGGCGAGACCGACGCCGGTGCCGGCAAACTCGTTGGCCGAATGGAAGCGCTGGAACAGGCCGAACAGCTTCTCGGCGAAGCGCATGTCGAAGCCGGCGCCGTTGTCACGCACGTAGTAGGTGAGAACGCCGCCTTCGTCACGCGCGGCGAACTCGATACGGGCCTGGGGTGTCCGCGCGGAGAACTTCCAGGCGTTGCCGATCAGGTTCTGCAGCACCAGTCGCAGCAGCGTGCTGTCGCCGTCAGCCTTCAGGTTCGGCGCGATCACGAAAGCGGTCGCGCGCGTCTGGTCCTGCGCGCGCAGGTCGTCGACGAGCTCCCTGGCGATCTGGGTGAGATCGACGCGCTCGCGTGCCAGTTCCTTGCTCGTCATGCGCGACAGCGACAGGAGCGTGTCGATCATCGAATTCATCCGCTGGCTGGCTGCAACGATGCGCCGCAGGTGATCGCGGCCCAGATCGTCGAGCGGCTTGCCGCGGTCCCCGTAGTCCTCCAGCACGATGGTGGCGAAGCCATCGACCACGCGCAGCGGTGCACGCAGGTCGTGCGAGACGGAGTACGAAAAGCTGTCCAGTTCGCGCAGTGTGTGGTCGAGTTCCGCCGAACGCTCTGCCAGCTGCCGCTCGTGGCTGTCGAGTTCGCGCCGCAGCTCGGCCAGATCACCCGCTGGGACCGTCCCGTGTGAGGACGCGGCCATCAGCGCGGTCAGGTCATGCGCGGCGCCTGCATAGCCGCGGAAGCGCCCCGTACCCGAGAACACCGGCGCTCCAGAGAGGCTAAGCACACGCGACGGTTCACCGCCGGCACCCGGTACGTCGAGGCGTATGTCGAAGAACGGTGCGCGGGCCGCGAGTGCGGTCGTCACGCCACGCGGTGCTTCCATCCCGGGTCTGATTTCCCACGGGCGCCGCCCGAGCAGCGTGCGGCTGTCGAACCAGTCGATATCGCGATGACTGGCCTCAACTTCGATCACGCGGCATTCCGCATCGGAACGCCATGACCAGGTTGCCGCCGCGCCAAGCGAGAGGCGCAGTGCCTGCAGTTCGCGCCGGATGCTGCGCTGGCGCATCGCGGCGACGCTCGCAAGTGCGATAGCGGCGCCAAGTCCCGCTGCAGCCAGCAGCCAGAACGCACCGACTGTCGGCTGGGATCCACCGATCGGAGCCGCAAATGCGGGTGCGCCGGGCGCGACGAGCACAAGCAACGCGCCGCGTGCGAGCGCACGCTCGCACCAGACCCGGCTCCGTCCTGTGCTTATTCCCGAATGATCTGCGTCTTGCACCGGCGCGGATTGTGCAGCAACGCGCAGGTCTGCGCGAGTACAGAGGGCGTCACCGAGGCGTGTGCGCACGACTCGAAATGCGCGTCCCGCCGCGGGCTTTTCGAACGGTCCGGATCCAGCCTACGGACTAGCCTGCCGGGACAATCCGACCGGTGCGTCCGTTCGCGCCCCTCCATGTCACACGCGACCTTCCGCGATCTGCTGCAGCGACTCCGTCGCAGGCCTCCTGCACGTGGCACCGAAGCGGCACCGGCGTCGGCGTCGGACCCTCGATTCGATCCGATCGACCTGCCCGGGGGCCACGCCCGCTTTCGCTCGGTCGGGCTGCCGCTGATCGGCGTGCTCGTACTGGTGGCGAGCTGGACGGTGGGCATCAGCTACTACTTCCATCAGCGCAGCGCCGAGGAACTCTTCCAGAACGAACAGCGCCAGAAGGCCGAGCGCGCGGCGATGCTGGTCCGCGCCAACATCATCGGTGACTATCGCGCACTCGAGCAGTCGACGCGCATGCTGGCGGAGCGGCCGGATCTCGTGGCAGCGCTCCAGAGCCCCGAAGGCGACGACGCGGTCCGCAGCTGGGCGCAGCGCTGGCGCCGTCTTGGGGGCGACGTCGCAGTCGAGATCTACGGCAGCAGCGGCCAGCTGATCGATCGGGTCGGCAGTCTCGACCAGTACCGGCTCGACAGTCCCGCAAAGACGGAGCTACTGCAGGATGCGCTGGTCGGGCGAGATGGCATCGGGGTCGATGACGGCGAAGGCGGGCTGACGCTGCGCGCGGCGAGCGCGGTGCTTGCGCGCAATCAAGTCGTCGGTGCCATCGTCTCGGAGCAGCGCATCGATACCGAGTACCTCGGCCTGCTCGCCTCGCGCCTTGGACTCGACGTCAACCTGATCGCGCCGGGGCGCGAACTCGTGACGACGACGCCGCCAAGCGACCCGCGCTGGTTGGAAAAGCTCGGCCCGGCGCTGCTCAGCGGCGCAGGCGGCAGCGTCGGTCTCGACGGTCGGCAGGATGTCTCGCTGCTGCCGCTCCCGCTCGCGGGCGAGCCGATGGCCATCGCGGTGATGATGCCGAACGACCGCGCATACCATGCCCTCAGCGATCCGACCGGCTCCTTCGCCGCAGTCGTGCTGTTCACGATTCTGGCGACGATCGCGGCCGGTGCCTACCTGACGCGGTATCTGATCCATCCGATCAAGGCGTTGACGGGAAGGGCCGAGGAGCTGTCGCGGCGCTTTGCCGGCCGGCCCGCCGTGCGCCGCGGCGACGAGCTCGATTCGCTGGTCGCCTCCTTCGAGGCGATGACCAGCGCGCTGCTGACGCACTCCGACCGCCTGGCGCGCGCGCACAAGAGCGAGCTGCAGAACAGTCTCGAACTGCAGCGCCAGTACGCGCAGATGCGGCTGCTGCGAGGGCTGGCGGCGGTCGCGAACCAGGTCGGCACGGTCGAATCGACGCTCGAGCGGGCGCTGCACGAGATTGGCGCCTATCTCGACTGGCCGCTGGGGCGGGTCGCGCTGCAGCAGGAACGCATTGCCGACGGCAAGCTGCCGCCGCACTCGATCTGGTTCTCGCGCGATGCGGAGCGCTTTGCGGACTTCATCGACGTCAGCAACCGCACGCCAGTGGTGCCGTCGCCGGACGACCTGATCGGCCGCGCCTACCTGTCCGGGACGCCGCACTGGGTGTCCGATCTGTCCGGCATGTCGGTATGGAACCGGCTCGCCGAGGCGCTGGACGCAGGACTGCAGACCGGCATCGTGCTGCCGGTCATCGCGCGCGGCCACGTCACCGCCTTCATCGAGTTCTTCTGCGATCACCGGGTCGAGGCGACCAACGAGCTGCTCGAGCTGCTCGAGTCGATCAGCTCCGAGCTGTCGCGCGTTGCCGAACGGCAGCGCGCCGAGCGCGAGCTGCGCGAGCGCGAACTCGAGGCGAGCCGGCTCGCGATGGTCGCATCGCGCACCGAGCAGATGGTGATGATTCTCGACACCTCGGGGCGGATCGAGTGGGCCAACGACGCCTGCGCGCGCTTCTACGGATATTCGCTGCAGGACGTGCGCGGCCGACCGGCGCAGACGCTGTTGCAGGGGCCGCAGACCGACGCTGCGGCGATCACGACCGTTTCCGAGGCCATCGTGCGGGGCGAGCCCTGCCGCGTCGAATTCGTCGCCTACACACGCGACCGCGAGGTACGTGTGCTCGAAGTCGAGGGGCAGCCGCTGCGCGACGACCAGGGGCGTTATTTCCAGTACGCCCTGATCAGCCCGGACATCACCGAGCGCAAGCGGACCGAGGCGGCGCTGCGCGAGAGCGCGGAATACTTCCGCGCGCTCTTCGACGAATCACCGGTCGCGGCATCGATCCAGGCCCCCGACATGCGCGTCGTGCGCGCGAACGCGGCACACGCAAGGATGCTCGGCTACAGCAGCGACCAGGTGATCGGCAAGGACCCGATCAGCTTCTTTCACCCCGACGACGTCGACGGCGCGCACGCGTCGCGGCGCGCACTGGTGCTGTCCGACCGCGGCCCGGTCAGCTTCGAGCGTCGCATGCTGACCGGAGACGGACGCACGATCTGGGTGCGTGGCCACGCGGTCCGATTCAACGATGCCACCGGTGAGCGTTATACGCTGACGCTGCTCGAGAACATCACCGAGAGCAAGCAGGTCGAGCAGGTGCTGCGCGACGCCAAGGAGATCGCGGAATCGGCGAGCCGTGCCAAGTCGCAGTTCCTCGCCAACATGAGCCATGAGATCCGGACGCCGATGAACGGCGTGCTGGGAATGACCGAACTGCTGCTCGGCACCCCGCTGTCGGACAAGCAGCGGCGTTTCGCCGAAGCCGTGTACCGCTCGGGCGAGACGCTGCTCGAGATCATCAACGACATCCTCGATTTCTCGAAGATCGAAGCGGGCAAGCTCGAACTCGAGTCGGTCGACTTCAACCTGCGCACAGTGGTCGAGGACGTGTTCGAGCTGCTGGCCCCGCGTGCGCACCAGAAGCGCCTCGAACTCGCCTCGCGCATTGAACCCGGTGTGCCGACTGCCGTGCGCGGCGATCCGATGCGGCTGCGCCAGGTGCTCACCAACCTGGTCGGCAACGCGATCAAGTTCACCGAGTCCGGCGAGGTCATCGTCACGATGACAGCGGAGCCGCAGGCGCGCGGCGGGCATCGGGTGATGTTCGAGGTGCGTGACAGCGGGATCGGCATGAAGCCCGATGCGCTCGACAAGCTCTTCAGCGTGTTCATGCAGGCCGACCAGTCGATGGCGCGACGCTACGGCGGCACTGGACTGGGGCTCGCCATCAGCAAGCAGCTGGTCGAGCTGATGGGCGGCCAGATCAGTGCGACCAGCCGCTTCGGCGAAGGCTCGGTGTTCCGCTTCGACGTCACGCTGCAGTCCGGCGCGACAGTCAGCGCTGTGCCCGCGGTCGACATCGCGGCGTTGCGAGGTCGGCGTGTGATCCTGGTGGAGGACAACCCCACGAACCGCAGCATCCTGGAGGGGCAGCTGCGGAGCTTCGGCATGGACGTGGCGACCGCCGACAACGGCGCCACCGCCCTCGAGCTGCTGCGTGCAGCAGCGCGGGCCGGCACGCCGTTCGACGCGGCGGTCATCGACATGAAGATGCCGATCATGGACGGACTGACGATGGCCACGGAACTGCGGCGCGACCCCCAACTGGTGGACGTGCGCATGCTGATGCTGA
>Ga0335084_10000897_pt1 | contig 26694 bp, 21 predicted proteins | sample Lox_Sample_44_FD_206721 | JGI IMG/M metagenome (GOLD analysis project Ga0335084, IMG submission 206721) | Soil microbial communities from Loxahatchee National Wildlife Refuge, Florida, United States - Lox_Sample_4.4 | ecosystem: Environmental > Terrestrial > Soil > Wetlands | place: USA... | reverse complement strand
CTCGATCGTTGCATCGTCCATAGTCCGGACGTGCTCGCAGAGCGAGACGAAGAGTTCGCCGGCGCGAGGAGCTACGCCGCCCGTTTTGGGCATCGTGCGTATCTCGCGGTACCGATGCTCCGGGAAGGCAACGCCATTGGCGTTATTGCCATGCGTCGTGCTGAGCCGCAGCCGTTTACGCACCAGCAAATCGAGCTGCTCAAGACCTTTGCCGACCAGGCGGTGATCGCGATCGAAAACACGCGGTTGTTCAACGAACTGCAGACGCGCAACCGGGACCTGACCGAGGCGCTGGAGCAACAGACCGCCACGAGCGAGATTCTGCGGGTCATCAGCAGCTCGCCAACGGACTTGCAGCCGGTGCTGAATACGGTAGTGAAGAGCGCTGCTCGCCTGTGCGATGCCAGCGATGCGTTAATTCTCCGCGTCCGGGGGGATCGGCTCGAGATCGTGGCTCAGTACGGTTCGATCCCGAGACCGGCAGGTGATGCCGGCTTGCCGATCGCCCGGGACGTGCCATCTGGCCGGGCGGTTATCGATCGGTGCATCGTGCATGTGCCCGATTCACTGGCTGCCTCGGAGACGGAGTTCGCACGCATGAAGGGCCTGGCAGAGCGCACCGGAGTACGCACTGTGCTCGTCGCGCCGCTGCTCCGCGAGGGTACTGCGATCGGCACAATTGCGATCCGGCGCGGCGAAGTGCGTCCCTTCAGCGAGAAGCAGATCGACCTGCTGAAGACCTTCGCCGACCAGGCCGTGATTGCCATCGAGAACACGCGGTTGTTCAACGAGCTGCAAACGCGCAACCGCGACCTCACCGAGTCACTGGAGCAGCAGACCGCGACAAGCGAGATCCTGCGCGTGATCAGCCAGTCGCAACGCGACGTGCAGCCTGTCTTCGAGGCTATCGCGGCGAATGCGCGAAAACTGTGCGAGGGGACGTTTGGAGTGGTGTACATTTTCGATGGCGAACTCATCAGGCCCGCGGCTGCTGATAGTGTCAGTCCTGAAGGGCTCGAGGCGATCCATCGCACCTACCCGATGCCCCCGGGCCGCGGCGGTGCGGCTGCCCGCGCGATTCTCACCCGAGGCGTTGTCTACGTACCGGATGTTCGCGAGGATCCGGAATATCCGTGGCAGGCCTTGGCTCAGACAGCCGGCTTTTGCAGCGTCGTAGCGGTGCCCCTGCTCCACGATGGCAGCCCGATTGGAGCGATCACTGTCAGCGGCGCTAAGCCTGGAATGTTCTCCGAACGCCAGATCGCGATGCTCCAGACCTTCGCCGACCAGGCAGTGATCGCGATCGAAAACACGCGGCTGTTCAATGAGGTGCAGACGCGCAACCGTGACCTGACCGAGTCGCTGGAGCAGCAGACTGCTACCAGCGAGATCCTGCGCGTGATCAGTCAGTCGCAGCGCGATGTGCAACCGGTATTCGAGTCGATTGCGGCGAATGCACTCGAGCTATGCGAGGGCACCTTCGCAGGCGTTTGGACGTATGACGGAGAGCTCGTCCATGTGGCCGCGTTGGTGGGCTTTACCGAGGATGAAATCGAGGCGGTCCGGCAAGCTTTTCCTTCGAGGCCGGGACGTGGCGGGTTTGCCAATCGCGCGATCTTGACCCGAACGACAGTTTATGTCCCGGATATCCGCGAGGATCTCGAATACGACAACCGGAGCATAGCTGAGACGATCGGGTATCGCAGCGTGGTGTTCGTGCCTATGCTGCGTGAAGGCGAGCCTATCGGAGCGATAGGCGTGAGCGCGCCCGAGCCCGGGACGTTTTCCGAACGCCAGATCGCGATGCTTCAAACCTTTGCCGACCAGGCTGTGATCGCCATCGAGAACACGAGACTATTCAACGAGCTTCAGACACGCAACCGAGACCTAACTGAGTCGCTGGAGCAGCAGACGGCCACCAGCGAGATCTTACGGGTAATCAGCCAGTCGCAGCGCGACGTGCAGCCGGTGTTCGAGGCTATCGCGTCAAATGCACGGAACCTGTGCGAGGGCACTTTTGGATTGGTCGTGACGTTCGACGGCCAGCTCATTGATATCGCGGCAACAGACGGCTTCAGCTCGGAAGGGCTCAGTTCACTACGTGGGGCACATCCGATGCCGCCCATCCGCGGCGGCGCTGCCGGTCGCTCCATCCTCACCCGAAGGGTCGTCCACATCTCGGATATTCGCGAAGACCTCGAATATCAGTTCCAGAGTGAGGCGGAAGTGATCGGGTTTCGCAGCCTTCTCGCGGTCCCTATGCTTCGAGAGGGGATGCCTATCGGTGCAATCAGCGTCTCCGGCGCTAGACCCGCGATGTTCAGCGAACGTCAGATCGCCATGCTCCAGACCTTCGCCGACCAGGCGGTGATCGCGATCGAGAACACGCGGTTGTTCAACGAGCTGCAGACGCGCAACCGGGACCTCACCGAAGCGCTGGAACAGCAGACGGCGACCAGCGAGATTTTGCGCATCATCAGCAGCTCGCCGACGGACTTGCAGACCGTACTGGATGCTGTCGCTCACAGCGCTGCAACGCTCTGCGCCGCTGGTGACGCGTACATAGTCCGTGTTGAGGGCGATACCTACCGAGTCGTCGCGCAGTATGGATCGCTCCCGCGGCTTGCAGTCGACGAACGCTTTCCAATCAGTAGTGAGTTGGTTGTTGGACGGGTCGTAGTCGAACGACGCACTATTCATATTCCCGATATTCTGTCGGAGTCGGATAGTGAGCTGCCCCGAGCGAAGGAAATGGGGCGTCGCCAAGGGTACCGAACGATCCTTGTCGCACCAATGCTTCGAGAAGGGATAGCGATTGGCACGATCGGCCTTCGCAGCGCGGAGGTGCGTCCGTTTACGGCGAAGCAGATCGCTCTGCTCGAGACCTTCGCCGACCAAGCAGTCATCGCGATCGAGAACACGCGGTTGTTCAACGAGCTGCAGGAGCGGCTCGAACAGCAGACGGCGACCAGCGAGATACTACGGGTGATCAGTCAGTCGCAGCGGGATGTTCAGCCGGTGTTCGAGGCAATTGCGGCAAATGCTCGGAAATTGTGCCAGCCCAGCATCGCCGGAGAGATCTTCATGTTCGACGGCGAACTCATTAAGTACGCGGCTGCTGACAGCGCTAGTCCCGAGGTAGTCGAGGCGATCCGAGGAACGCCTCACCTACTGAGCCGTAGCAGCGCGGTCGGGCGGGCTATCCTGACCCAGGCCGTGGTCTACATCCCAGATGTGCGCGAGGACCCGGAATATCGCCTGCAGACTCTCGCTCAGACGGCAGGATTTCGCAGCACAGTTGCTGTGCCTATGCTCCGCGAGGGAAGCCCGATTGGAGCGGTCGCCGTCATGGGTGCCGAACCTGCGATGTTCACCACCCGACAGATCGCCATGCTGCAGACCTTCGCCGACCAGGCGGTGATCGCGATCGAGAACACGCGGCTGTTCAACGAGCTGCAGGCGCGCACCGCGGAGCTCGGGCGATCGGTAGGTGAGTTGAAAGCGCTGGGCGAGGTTGGCAGCGCGGTCAGCTCGACACTCGATGTCGATACCGTGCTTACGACCATTCTTACTCACGCGAACCAGCTTGCCGGGACACAGATCGGGCAGATCTTCGATTACGACGAAGCCACCGAAGAATTGCACCCCCGAGCGACGATCGGCTATTCCCAGGATATCGCGGAGACGCTGCGGCGGAATCCCATCAGGAAAGGAGAAGGAGTGACGGGCCAAGCGATCTTGAAGCGGCAACCCGTGCAGGTTCCCGATATCGCCGCCGAGGGTGCCTATGACTCTCGCCTGCGTGACTTGGTCATGAGCAGCGGGGCCCGAGCCGTGCTGGCCGTCCCGTTGATTCGCGAGGACCAGGTGATGGGTGCCTTGGCGATTGCCCGCACGCAGCCTGGCGAGTTCCCACGACAAGTGATCGATCTGATGACCACCTTCGCCAGCCAGTCCGCGCTGGCGATGCAGAACGCCCGTCTGTTCCACCAGCTCGAGATCGCGAGCCAGCACAAGTCCACGTTCCTGGCGAACATGTCGCATGAGCTGCGCACGCCGCTCAACGCCATCATCGGCTATAGCGAGATGCTGCAGGAAGACGCGGCAGATATGAATGCCGACGGTCTGGTGCCCGATCTGAAGAAGGTGAACGCGGCGGGCAAGCACCTGCTGGAGCTGATCAACTCGATCCTGGACCTCTCGAAGATCGAGGCCGGGAAGATGGAGCTGCATCTCGAGGAGATCGACGTGGGAGCGATGGTTGCGGACATCGCGGCCTTCAGCCAGCCGCTGGCCGAGAAGAACGGCAACCGGCTCGAGGTTGTATGCGATGCCGAGATCGGTACCATGCACGCCGATCTGACCAAGGTGCGGCAAGTGCTGTTCAACCTGCTGAGCAACGCGTGCAAGTTCACTGAGCGTGGGACGGTGTCGCTGGCCGTTCGGCGGGAGGACTCCGGAGACAGTGCGTGGCTGAGCTTCGGCGTGATCGATACCGGCATCGGCCTGAACCCCGAGCAGCTGGGGCGGCTGTTCGAAGAATTCTCTCAGGCCGATGTCACAACCACACGCAAGTATGGCGGGACCGGCCTGGGGCTCGCGGTGAGCCGCAGGCTGTGCCGGTTGATGGGCGGGGATATCACGGTGTCGAGCGAGCCGGGCAAAGGCAGCAGTTTCACCGTGCGTCTGCCGGTGGACGTCAGGCAGATCCGCGAGAGTGCGAGTGAGGCTCCAGGCATCGCCGGTACGGTGCTGGTCATCGACGACGAAGCGGTGGTGCGCGAGCTCATGCAGCGCTTCTTGAGCAAGGAAGGCTTCCGCGTGCTGACGGCTTCCGACGGGGAGAGCGGCCTGCGGTTGGCGCGCGAGCAGCGGCCCGATGCGATCACGCTGGACGTCATGATGCCCGGCATGGACGGTTGGACCGTGCTCTCGGCGCTGAAAGCGGAGCAGGAGCTCGCGGATGTCCCGGTGATCATGCTCACGATCGTCGACGACGAAACGATGGGATACGCGCTCGGGGCCGCGGACTACCTCACCAAGCCGATCGATCGCGCGCGGCTCATCGCTGTTCTCACAAAGTATCGGCGCGATCTGCCGGTCATGGTGGTGGACGACGAGGCGGGCATGCGTTTGATGCTGCGGCGAATCCTGGAGGAGGAGGGCTACACGGTGGTCGAAGCGGAGAATGGCCGCGTGGCGCTGGAGCGCCTGGAAGAGACCGCCGCGAGCGTGATCTTGCTGGATCTGATGATGCCCGAGATGGATGGGTTCGAGGTCCTGAGCGCACTGCACGCCCGCGAAGACTGGCGACACGTCCCGGTGGTGATCATCACGGCCAAAGATCTGACAGCGGAGGACCACGAGCGGCTCAATGGCTCGGTGGTTCGGATCCTGCAGAAAGGCGCTTACGGGCGGGCCGACCTTCTGGCCGAGGTGCGGGAGCTTCTCGCGACCTCGATTGGCCGCCGAAAAGGGAGAAGCCAATGACCAAGATCCTGCCCCCACCCCAACCCTCCCCCGCATGCGGGGGAGGGAGCGGGAGGGGGATGGAGTTCTGGCAGGCTGCAAGGAGAGATCGATGACCAAGATCCTGCTGATCGAAGACAACGAGATGAACCGCGACATGCTGTCGCGGCGGTTGCAGAAGCAGGGTTACGAAGTGGTGCTGGCCGTAGATGGAGAGGAAGGCGTGGCAAAGGCTCAAAGCGAGTCGCCCGCATTGATCCTCATGGACATGAGTCTGCCCGGCGTCGACGGCTGGGAAGCCACGCGCCGGCTGAAGGCGGCGCCGCAGACGCAGAAGATCCCGATCATCGCACTAACGGCCCACGCCATGACAGACGATCGCGATAAGGCGCTGGCGGCAGGCTGCGACGATTTCGACACGAAGCCCGTCGAGCTGCCGAGGTTGCTGTCCAAGATTCAGGCGCTGCTGGGACGAAAGGCCTCGTGAGTATGGACCGGGAAGCCCTGGCGCATCTGCGGCACGAGCTGCGCACTCCGCTCAACCACATCATCGGGTACAGCGAGATGCTGCTCGAAGACGTCGCGGCCGACGATCCGGCCGCGCTTGGGCCTGGCTTGCAGCGGGTGCACCAGGACGCGCAGCGGCTGCTCGCCGCTATCAACGATCTGACGCATGTCGATGCCGCGGAGGTCGATCTCAGGCGCTTGTCGGCCGAGCTGGCCGGCCCGGTGCGCTCGGTGATGACGGCGGTGGATGCGTTGCGCGCCGAAGCTGCGCGCGCAGGCGCAGAACGCGCGGTCCAGGATCTCGATCGAGTGGCGACAGCTGCTGCCGCTCTCCAGTCGGTTATCACCAATGGAGTCGCTGCGTCCCATGCGCAACCGGCCAAAGGCGCGGGCGCCTCCGCTCCTTCGCCTGCCGGTAGAGGCGCGGTCAATGCGGGCGTGATCCTGGTCGTCGACGACAACGCCGCCAATCGGGAGATGCTCGGACGCCGGCTGGAGCGCGAGGGACATCAGGTTCAACTTGCTGCCGGTGGGCGTGAAGCGCTGGAACTGCTGCGCGAGCGGCGCGTCGACCTCGTGCTGCTGGATGTGATGATGCCGGAAGTGGATGGCTACGCGGTGCTGCAGCAGCTCAAGGCAGATGCGGGTTTGCGCGACATTCCCGTGCTCATGATCTCTGCGGTCGACGAGATCGAGAGCGTCGTGCGCTGCATCGAGCTGGGCGCCGAGGATTACCTGCCGAAGCCGTTCGATCCGGTGCTGCTGCGGGCCCGGATCGGCGCCTGCCTGGAGAAGAAGCGGCTGCGCGACCGCGAAGCGCAGCACCTCAAGGCGCTGGCCGATTGGGGCCGCACGCTGGAGCAGCGCGTCGCCGAGCAGGTCACTCTGGTCGAGCGCCTGGGCCGGCTCAAGCGCTTCTTCTCCCCGCAGCTCGCGGAGCTGATCGTCGCGGGCGGAGCCGACGATCCGCTCAAGACGCATCGTCGCGAAGTGACGGTGTGCTTCCTCGATCTGCGCGGTTTCACGGCGTTCGCCGAGACCGCAGAGCCCGAGGAGGTCATGGGCGTGCTGCGGGAGTATCACGCCGAGATGGGCAAGCTGATCATCGAGCATGAAGGCACGCTCGAGCGCTTCACCGGCGACGGCATGATGATTTTCTTCAACGACCCGGTGCCGGTATCCAATCCCGACGAGCGCGCCGTCCGGATGGCGCTTGCGATGCGTGAGCGCGTCGCGGAGCTGATTGAAAAATGGCGCAAGCTCGGCTACGAGCTCGATCTGAGCATCGGGATCGCGCAGGGCTACGCGACCATCGGTGCGATCGGCTTCGAGGGTCGGTGGGACTACGGCGCGATCGGCTCCGTCACCAATCTCGCGGCCCGCCTGTGCGGGGAGGCGAAGCCCGGCGAGATCCTCATCTCCAAACGCGTCATGGCGAGGACGGAAGGGTTGCTGGAGGTCGCCTCGGCGGGTGAGCTCTCGCTGAAAGGTTTCCACCGCCCGATCCCAGCGTACAACGTCGTGGGCCTCGCGGCGTAGCTCATCCCTGGACTACACGGCGTTCAATCCAGGTTACGTTTTTCCACATGGCGGAGGACCGATGTCCAACCTCATCCCCCTTCTCGATGGTGGCTACGGCTTCATCAAGGGAGGTTTTCCTTATTCCCAGGGCGTGCGAGCTGTCGAAGGCTTTGCGATCGAGCGAACCCGCTTTGCGCGCCCGCTGTCGGTGGAGAAGGGCTTCGCCGCGATCGAGGCGCACCTGTCATCCCTGGGGCGTCCGCGCACCGCGCTCTGCGCCGCCGAGCTGCGTTCGCCCAAGCCGTTCACCATGAGCGGCTTTACAGGGTTCAATGAGGGCTACGTCGCGGTGTTGAAGCAATGGGGGCTCTTCCGCGACGGACTCAACCCCGTCGCGCGCTCGAACGTGGCCCCGGCAATCAGCCCGCCGCCCGAACCTTCTTTCTATGCGTTCTGCTACGCCGTTCCCAGTGCAGCCGCGTCGCCGAGCTTCGTCGTCGCCGGCAGCGGCGAATGGCCCGGGAGCGGGAAATTTCCAGAGGACATCGTGGCACGCGGAGATGTGTCGGCCGCCGGGTTGCAGGCCAAGGCCCGCTGGGTGCTGGAGGCGATGGAAAGGCGTTTAGCCGAACTGGGTGTGTCTTGGCAGGAGGTGACAGCAGCGCAGGTGTATACGGTGCACGACCTCCACGCGATTCTACGGGACCAGATCGTGTCCCGCGCCGGCAACGGAGGTGGAGTCACCTGGCACTACTGCCGTCCGCCCATCGAGGAACTGGAGTTCGAGATGGACGTCCGGGGCGTGGCAATTGAGCGCGTCATCAGGACGTGACGAAGCAGAACAAAATGGTATCTGATTGGTGACGAAGCTCAGCCATCGACTGGGCAGTGGGCCAAACGCCGTCATTCCGGGGCTGGCCGTGAGGGCAGAACCCGGAATCCAGATTTCTCAATCCCGGTTTCTGGATTCCGGGTTCCGCTGCGCGGCCCCGGAATGACGAGCTGAGCTTTGTCACTAAATCAGGTCAGGGCATGACCGACGAAGATCTCAGCTATACGTCGGCCGCTGATCTTTCGCTGCTGATCCGAAACCGGCGGCTCTCGCCCGTCGAGATCGTGCGCGGCGTTTTGGCTCGCATCGAGCGCGCGCAGCCGCTGCTCAACGCTTTCATCACCGTCTGCGCTGAGGAGGCGCTGGCTGCGTCGCGCGACGCAGAGTCGGCAGTCGTCCGCGGCGACCGGCTCGGGCCCCTGCACGGCATTCCATTTTCGGTGAAGGATCTCGTCAGCACCGAGCGCGTGCGCACGACCTATGGGTCCCGCATCTTCGCTGATCATGTTCCAGCGGTCGACGCCGTTTCGGTTGCGCGTCTCAAGGCCGCTGGGGCGATCTTGATGGGCAAGACGACCACACCCGAGTTTGGACAGAAGGGCCTCACCGACGCGCCGCTGTTCGGCCGCACGCGCAACGCCTGGCACGCGGATCGCACGTGCGGAGGCTCCAGCGGAGGCGCCGCAGTAGCTGTCGCTGCGGGGCTCGGACCGATTGGGATCGCGACCGATGGTGGCGGCTCTACGCGCATTCCCGCCGCGTGCAACGGTGTGGTCGGGTTCAAGCAGAGCCTTGGTATCGTGCCGCACGATGCGGCCGCGGATGCCTTTGGCAACATCTCGTACATCACGCCCATGACGCGCACCGTCATGGACACTGCCCTGATGCTGGACGCGATGGCGGGTCCGCATCCGAGCGACCCGCACACCATGAATCGGGTCCCGGATGCCTATGCTCGAGCAGCCAAAGCGGAAGGCGACCTGGCGGGGCTGAAAGTGGCCTGGCGTCCGTTCCTTGGCAACGCGGTCGTGGCAGCGGACGTTTTGAGCGCCTGCGCGAATGCGGTCCAAGTTTTTGGCGAGCTCGGCGCTGAAGTGTTCGAGATGGCCGCTGACTTCGAAAATGCGGAAGAGCTGTGGCTCACGGTGAATGGCTCATACCGGCTGGCTCAGTATGGACATCATCTGGAGAAGCATCGCGCCATGATGGATCCTGCGCTGGTGGCCCAACTCGAGCGGGCTGCCCGGTATTCGGCGCAGGAGCTGTATCGCGCGATCTTCCTGCGGACGAAGATGTACCGCCACGTGCAGGGCTGGTTCGAGCGCGCCGACATCGTTGTCACACCGACGCTGGCCCGCACGGCGCTGCCGATCGAGCACAAGTTCTTCGACCTGGTCGAGATCGACGGCAAGCCGGTCGATACCATGCGACGCGCGTGGTACCCCTATACGCTGCCGTTCAATATGACCGGCAACCCGGCGATGAGCGTTCCGTGCGGGTGGGATGCGGAAGGGCTACCGATCGGCCTGCAGCTCATCGGTCGCCTGGGCGCGGACGCTATGCTCCTGCGCGCAGCCGCGCTGTTCGAGCAGGCCCGGCCGTGGGCGCAGCGCCGACCGAATCTGCCAGAGCTGAATGCTTGATGCTCTCAGGAGATATCCTGATTAGTGACGAAGCTCAGCGAACGAGCGGTTGGTAACCAAACGCCGTCATTCCGGGGCTGCCCGTGAGGGCAGAACCCGGAATCCAGAGATTTCTCGAGATTGAGTTCTGGATTCCGGGTTCCGCTTCGCGGCCCCGGAATGACGGCTGAGGTTCGTCACTGATCAAGAGAGATATTGAAAACGCCGTTCGCGCTGAGCGTGCTTCGACTCCGCGGTAGACCCGCTACGCTCAGCACGAACGGAGCGAAGTCGAAGGGTCGGCTCGTCGCGATCCCTGTGTTTGCTCAGCACGAACGGTTCTGTGAGCGTAGGACGGCCGCGTCAGTCGATCGATTCCATCATCGCCGCCGGCGCTGCTTCGGCCTGTGCCGCAGGCGGCGTCGTGACACCCCATTGGATCAGTTCCATGCGGCCGTCGAAGTGCTCGACGATGGCCGTGCAGCTGTCCACCCAGTCGCCACAATTCAAATAGAGAACGCTGTCGATGCGTTTGATCGTGGCCGAGTGGATATGCCCGCAGATCACGCCGTCCAAGCCCCGGTCCTTCACGCTGCGCACCACGCATTCCTCGAAGTCGTAGATGAAGCTGACCGCTGTCTTCACCTTGCGTTTTGCATAGCTGGCCAGCGACCAGTAGCCGGAGACCCCGAGAGTGCGCCGGACCCACGACAACACCATGTTGAGGCGCACCAGGAAGGCGTAGGTATGATCGCCGAGCACCGCCAGCCATCTGTGGTACTTGGTGACGACATCGAACTCGTCGCCGTGCAGGAGAAGATACCGGCGGCCGTCGGCGGCGGTGTGGACGTACTCGCGATGGACTGCAATGTCGCCGAAAGTGCTGCCTACGTACTCGCGCAGCGCTTCGTCGTGATTGCCTGGCACGAAGATCACCTGTGCGCCGTGCCGCGCGCGCTTGAGCACCTTCTGCACGAAGGTGTTCATCTGCCCGGACCAGTAGATGCCGCGGTGGTTCATGGCCCAGAAATCGATGATGTCGCCCAGGAGGAACATGCGTTCCGAGTCGTATTCGCGGAGGAAGTCCAGCAGCTGATGCGCCTGGCAGCCGCGTGACCCGAGGTGGATGTCCGACAGGAATATGGAGCGGACCTCGGCCATGAACGTTTCTCAGCGCAGTTTGCGCCCCACGAAGATGTAGTAGGGCACGCGCAGCCAGGGCAGGTAGGGCACCGGCCCGGCCCGCTCCAAGCACACTTCGACCCTCACGCGGCTGCGCAGATACGGCAGGTGCTCTTGCGACAGGTGCACGCCATCGTGAGCGAACCACGTGCACCAGAAGCGGTTGGTGCGGGCGCGTCGCGACAAGCGGCCCTCGTCCTCACGCGGAGCTGGCAAGTAGAAGTCTACGGCTCCGAGCACGCCGCCGGGCGGCAGCATGGCAACCCCGTTGTCTACCGCGGCGCGCCAGTCGGGCATCATCGTCAGCGCATAGGAGAAATACACCGCCTCGACCGGCTGCTGCGGACGGTAAGCGGTCGCATCGGCCTCGACCACTCGAACATTGGGCAGATGGGCCAATCGGCGCCGCGCGACATCGAGCAGCGCCGGGCAGAGATCGACCACCTGGACCTCTGCCAGTTGTGACAGGCGTGCGCCGAAGAACTCCAGATTGCGTCCGGTTCCCGCGCCCAGCTCCACGACGCGATCGCCGGCAGCCGCCGGCAGCAGTTCGACGAGTTCCCGGCGGCCGTGCAGCAACCGCTCGCGGAAGGCGTCGTAGGATTGCGCCTGTGGCGCATAGAAGCGCTGCAGCCGCTCGGCGTGCGAGCCGCCGCTCGATGCACCCCGCGCCAGAGCAAACAGGACGCGCGCCTCTGCCAGAGGACTCATACCGCCCCCGCCAGGTCGGCGATGTGGAACCCTGCGTAGGTGTGCACGCGGTCTTGCTTGCTCAGTTCACGCGCCAGCTCGGGGTGGAAGCGCACCACGTCCATCACTCGCCGTTGATTGCCGCTGTAGCGCACCCAGACGTTCTCCAGGTAGGCGGGCTGCGCATGCGCGCTGCGGAACAATACCCGCGCATGCGGGGTGGCCCGATCCAGGATCGCGTCCCATTCCTCCGCAAGCGCATCGGGATAGCACGAGCTCATCCAGTCCATGTGGTCGAGCAGCACGTAGCGACTGATGCGCTCCCGTGTGCCCTGGAGAAACTCGGTCACCGTCGTCGTGTGCGGCACGATCCGCTCGACCAGCCCGCTTTTCAGCTCCCGGAAGCCGTGAGGCGTGAGGTACTCCGGACAGCAGTCCCGCGTGTAGTGGCCTCGGAAGTAGAGCTGCCAGAAATAGTTCGATCGCACCGGCACTTCGCAGGCGACGTAGGCCACGGCCTCGCGCACGAAGCCGGGGATCCCGTCTGCATGCTGACGCTCCACCTCCTTGCGCTGTGGGCGGGGAACGCCCAGCATGCTCATGGTGATCTGCCGCGACAGAGTCCAGTTGACGTGCTTTCCCCATAGCAACGGCACTACGCGCTCGTGGTAAGTGTTGCGCTGGACCTCGAGCGACTCGCACTGGAGCAGCGTCTCCAATGCTTCGCGCAGCTTCGGCCGCAGACGCAGGTAACCGCGAAAGCCGCGCGCCACCATCCCTGCGAGACCGAAGAAATAGAAGGTATCGCGCGGGTCGCGCTGGCAGAACCACTGCCAGTTGCGGTCCCAATACTGCCTTGCAAAAGGCGACAGGTCGGCGCGCAGCGCGTCGAAATAAGGATCCCGGAAGGCTGGGTGACGGCCTTGACCGAACGCTGCGAAGAAATCGCTGTAGGTGAGCCGGCGGATGCCTGCGAGCTTGAGCTCGAGTAGTGCCGTCTGGCGCGGATTCGCGTCCACGGCATGGATCCGGCGCGGGCCCAGCAGCGCATAGTCCAGGACGTTGCAACCGGCGCTGGTGATGACGAGCAGCGTATCGTGGGAGGTGATGTTCAGCGCCTGACGATCCACGGCAGGATCTTCCCAGCAGGCGTTGTAGACGAGCGATCGGGAATAGATGGCGTCGAAGATCTTCTGGTCGAAGTTGTGCGCGAGTCTTGCAGCGGCGGTTCTCAGCTGAGCACCTTATCCCCGGGACTAAGCGAAGCGGTTCGGGCAGCCGTTGGGTGTGTAAAGTCCCGATGAGCACACGCGTCTCGGACCGCAGGCGGCGGTCTGCCACTCGATCGATCCGCCTACGCAAATATCGATCCGGCGACGCAAATCGCGTTCCACCGGCGCGGCGCCGAGCAGGGTAAGTCGGCTCCATGACACTGGAGTTACATCAACATGACGGAGATGTTGCGCTGAGCGGAAGCGGAAGTAAGTTAAGCCGTCGGGGGGGGAAGGAACCTCGACGGGCGAGCGGGAGATCAGGCCGTCGCGGCACTCGGTGTCGAGCGATGCCTGCGCCAGAGCGTGATCGCGGCGCCGAGTATGCCCTTCGGCATGAAGATGATGAACAGCACCAGCAGCAGGCCGTAGAGCGTCGTGTCCAGGCCATGGATGTCGTGGCCCAGAGCGAGCCGCAGGGCCTCGGTGAGCAGGAGCGTGAAGACCGCGCCGACGGTTGGCCCGAGGCGTAAGAACATGCCTCCGGCTATCGCTCCGAACACCATCTGCAGGCTGACGCCGATGCCGGAGACGGTCTCGGGGTTCAGATAGAGCTGATATTGCGCGTACAGCACGCCGCCGATGCAGGTCATCAGCGCTGAGATCATGGTCACACCGAGCTTGAGCCGTGTGACCCCGATCCCGATCGAGGCCGCGGCATCCTCCTCCTGGCTGATCGCCTCGAGCGCGATCCGCGCCATCGACCGGTTCACCAGGTTCCAGATCCACAGTCCGACCAGCCAGACCGCGAGGATGATGTAGAACCAGACCAGCTTCGACGAGAACTGCAACGCCAGCAACGACCAGGACGCGTTGGATAGCGCGGTGTTGGGTGTCACGCCCAGCGATCCTCCAGTCTGGTCGCGCAGAGCGACGATGATCATGCGCGCGATCTCCGAGAACGCCAGCGTCACCAGCGCGAAGTAGTGGCCGACGATCTTCAGCCGGAAGCAGGGATAGCCGATCACCAATGCGACCAGACCGGTGAGCGCCAGCGCAACGGGGATGCCGAACCAGGGCGACAGGCCGAAGTGATTCCATCCCATCACCACGACGTAGGCGCCGATGCTGAGGAATGCCCCGTGACCGAAGCTGGTCATGCCGAGCCGTCCCATCAACGCCCAGCTGGTGTACACGTAGCCCCACAGCAGGCACATGATCATCAGATGCAGCGGGTAGTTGCCGAGGCCTGCGAGCGGGAGCAGGACGAGTACGCCGATGCCGATCCATCTCAGCGCCTTCACGACCTGGCTCCGAACAGCCCGCGCGGCCGCCAGAACATCGCAGCGATGAAGAACAGGAAGGCGATCACATAACCCCATTCGAGGTGGAAGAAATACCCTCCCACCGAGATGAACTGGGCGAAGAGGAAGGCCGCAACGAACCCGCCGATCATGTTGCCCAAGCCGCCGAGCACGCAGACCAGGAACACCACCGGGCCGAATGACAGCCCGATCGCAGGATGGATGTCGTACTGCAAGACGAGAAGGCAGGCGGCCAGGCCGGCGAGAGCGCCACCGAGCGCGGACGTGAGCAGGAAGATGCGGTGCGGATTGACGCCCATCAGCGGCATCACGGCACGGTCCTGGGAAATCGCCCGGATCGCCGTGCCGAGATACGTGCGTGTGAGAAACAGATACATCCCGATCATTCCCGCCAGGGCAACCACGAACGCGATCAGGCGGGTCGCGCTGAGGTAGAGCTCGCCCAGCTGCAGCGTCGGGAGCTGAACGCCTAGGTTCTTGAACTCGACACCGAAAGCGAGCGTGGCCACCCCCTGCAGCAGAAACAGCACGCCGCCGGTAACCAGCAGCTGGTTGATCGGCTCGGCAGCGAGCACGGGTCGAATCACGAACTGGTGCAGCGCTGCGCCGAGCACCGAGACCAGCGCGATGCAGGCCGGGAATGCCAGCCACAGCGGCCAGCCGTACACGGTGTGCAGGTAGTACACGGCGTACATGCCGATCATGATCAGCTCGGCATAGCAGATCCACACCACATCGATGACGCCGAAGATGAGGTTCAGCCCCAGCGCGAGCAGCGCCAGGATGCCGCCGAACAGCACCCCGTTGAGCACAGCCTCCAGGAGGAAAACGTCGAACACCTGCATGCCACCCCCACCCTGACCCTCCCCCTTGTGGAAGGGGAGGGGACCTTCACCGATCACTTCTTCGCCTTATCACCTCTCCACTTCTTCACCTTCACAGTCCCAGGTACGCCTGAATGGACGAATGAGTCTTCCCTCCCCCTTGCGGAAGGGGGAGGGTTAGGGTGGGGGCGCCCGCTTCCTTCATTGCCTTCATCTCTTCACAGTCCCAGGTACGCTTGCTTGATCTCATCGGTGGCGAGCAGCTCGGCCGAGCTTCCGCTCGACCTGATGCGTCCGGTCTCGAGCAGATATCCACGGTGTGCCATGCCGAGCACCTGGCGGATGTTCTGCTCCACGATCAGCACGGTGTAGCCTTCGCCGCACATCTTCCTCACCACTTCGAAGATGGCCTGCACCATCACGGGGGCGAGGCCGGCCGAGGGTTCGTCGAGCAGCAGCAGTTTCGGTCCCGACATCAGCGCGCGGCCGATGGCGCACATCTGCTGCTCGCCTCCGGAGAGAGTGCCGGCCGGTTGACGGCGCCGTTCCTGCATGCGCGGGAAGAGCTGGTACACCTGGTCCAGGCGCTGCGCGAACTTGGCGCGGGCCGCGGGGAGAAATGCCCCCATCCGCAGGTTTTCCTCGACGGTGAGGCGCGGGAACAGCCGCCGGTTCTCGGGCACATGCGCGATGCCATGAGCGACGAGCTCGTGCGGCGGCACCAGGCTGAGCTGTTTTCCTTCCATGATCATCTCGCCCGCGCTGGGATCGATCAACCGGGAGATGGTGCGTAACAGGGTGGTCTTTCCTGCCCCGTTGGGCCCGATCACCGCAACCGTTTCCCCTGCCTTCACTTCGAGGCTCACGTCGAACAAGGCCCGGAAGCTGCCGTATCCCGCCGACACGTTGTTCAGGACGAGCATCAGCCGTTTCTCGAAGCCACCGTGGCCTGCACTTGCTGCGCGTCTGTGCCCAGATACACCTCGATCACTTTGGGATCGTGAGCGACGTGCTCGGGCTTGCCCTCGGCGATGACCTCACCGTGGTCGAGGACCAGGCACCGGTCCACGACTCGCATGAGCACTCCCATGATGTGCTCGACCCAGATGATGGTGATGCCGCGCTGCGCGCGGATCCGGGAAAGCAGGGCGGCGGCCTGTTCCATCTCGGCCTCGTCGAGACCGCCGAGCGACTCGTCGGCGAGCAGGAGCTTGGGTTGCGTCGCCAGCGCGCGTGCGAGCTCGAGCTTCTTCAGCGCCGCGGCCCCCAGCCCGTCCACGCGAGCGCCAGGATCGGCAGGAAGATTGACCAGTTCCAGCGACTCCTTGGCTTGAGCAAAGGCCGTATCGCGGGTGGGATGATGCGGCTGGCCGTAGTAGGCGGCGAGCGCCACGTTCTCGAGGAGCGACAAGCGCCGGAAGGGCCGCGGGATCTGGTACGTGCGCGCGATGCCGTAGTGGGCCACGCGGTAAGCGGGATGGCCTCCGATTTCGCGTCCGAGAAAATGGATCGAGCCGCCGCTCGGGATGAGGGCGCCGGCTACGAGATTGAAGGTCGTGCTCTTGCCGGAGCCGTTCGGTCCGATCAGCCCGAGGATCTCCCCTTGCTGCAGCTCGAACGAAACCTGGTTGACGGCCGTGAAGCCGCCGAAGACTTTGGTGAGCCCCTTAACCGTCAGCATGCCGCACCCATCCTCCACCGGCCTCCCTCCCCCGCTCGCGGGGGAGGGTTGGGGTGGGGGTTCGATCTACCACTACTGGTTGGAATAGCTGTGGCTCTTGGGCCAAGGCAGCACCGGGTCGGCGGTGCGCAGCCGTGCCGGCCACACGACTTCGGTCTTGCCGCCGATGTACTGCATCACCACCGGCGAGCAGCGCTCGTTCTGGCCCGCCATCTCGCTGCCCGGCGGGAAGAACTTCACGCCATAACCCTGGATCGTGCCGCCGTCCGGGATGTCGGTGTCGAGCGCGGCTTTGCGCAGAGCTTCCGGATCCGTGCCGCCGTACTTCTTGATCGCGCGCGGCAACACATCGGTGAGAAAGATCCAGGTCTGGTTGAAGCCCATCGAGACGTGCGGCGGCACCTGATCGGCCTTGGTCTCGGCCTTGTAGCGCTTCACCATCTCCTGCGTCAGCTGGCTGAGCCCGGGGGCCAGGGTCTTCGGGTCGAGCAGCTGCGCGGGGACAGGGTCCACGGTATAGATGAACTCGGAGTCCTTGCCGAACGCCTCGCGCAGCTTGTCGTACTGGCTGTAGCCCGCGCCGTGGCCGATGAGCGCGGCCCATTTGAGTCCCTGCTCGCGCGCCTGGCGCCAGAACAGCGTGATGTCCGGGTTGTAGCCAGAATGCAGGATCACATCTGGGCGTGCCCGGCGCAGCTTCGTGACCAGGCTAGACAGATCGGGCGCGGTTGCGGTGTAGCCTTCCTTGAGCACGATCTGCATGCCGTACTTCTTGCACGTCTCCTCGTTCGCGGTGGCGACCCCGGTGCCATAGGGACCATCTTCGTAGATGATCGCTATCTTGAGATCCTTGGGATCCTTGTTCAGCTTGTTCTTGGCGTTCTCGTTGAGGAACGAGCAGGAGGCCGCGCCGAACTGATCCGAGTGCACCTGCGGGCGGAACACGTAGCGCAGATTCTTACCCTTGAATACGCTGGACGAGGTGCACACGTTGGCCCACATGAACTCCTTCGCGGCGTCGACTTTCTGCGCCATTGGCACGCATTGCGCGCTCGAATAGATACCCATGACCAGCTGCGCTTTCTCCTGATCGAGCAGTCGTGTGGCCTCGTTGATCGCGACCTCCGCTTTGGACTGCGCGTCGGCGTAGATCGGGACGATCTTGTAGCCGTCGACCCCGCCTTTCTCGTTGATCATGTCGATCGCGATCTTGGTCCCCAGCGCGGCAGCCTGGGAACCGCCGGCGGCAAACGGGCCGGTGTAGTCGTAGATGACGCCGATCTTGACTTCCTTGTTCTGGGCCTGCGCTTGCGGCTGCGCGACGAACACCACGACGAGGACGACAACGGCTAGCGCGCGAACTGATAGGGATGGGGCACGCATCGTCTCCTCCTCTGACGGGTAGTCGCGGCCGCAGCCCGCGATCTTATAATCTTGCCGATAGCGCGCTATGTGGCGCTGCCATTCGGCGACGTTGAACGCACCAGTCCACAGCAGCGGCGCAGCATCGCAGCCTCGACCATCGTGGCAAGCCTAACTGCCCGCGGCCGTCATTACAAGGACCCGATGACGGATGTGGCAGAATCGCGCACCAGGGAGGAACGTTCATGCGCGTAGGGATCATCGGCGGCGGCAGCATTGCTCGCCTGCTGCTTCGGCACATTCGGGCTGGCGAGCCGGCTGACGCCGAGGTCGTCGCGATCGTCGGACGCAGCGAGACCTCGCGCGGCAAGTCGCTTGCCGCCGAGTTCGGCGTGCCTTTCGTCGTGGGTGTAGATGCTTTGCTCGCGCGCCGACCGGAGGCGGTGATCGAGGCGGCGTCGCATGAGGCCGTGCACACGTTCGGGCCGCCGGTGCTGAGCGCGGGCGTGGCGCTGATCGTTCTCTCGGGGGGAGCCTTGGCTGACGACGCGCTGCGCGAGACGCTCGAACGCGCCGCGGCGCAGCACGGAGCTTTTCTCTATGTTCCCTCCGGTGGGATCGGCGGGCTCGACGCTCTCAAAGCGGCCTGCATCGCCGGTGTGGATGAGGTCACGATCGCCGTCACCAAACCCCCCGCTGCGTGGAAGGGAATCCCGTACGTGGAGCGGCTTGGCATCGACCTCGATTGGCTGAGCGCGCCAGTCACGCTCTACGACGGCCCAGCACGCGCCGGTGTGCCTCACTTCCCAGCCAACGTGAACATCGCGGCGGTGTTGTCCCTGGGTGGGATCGGCTTGGATCGCACGCGCCTCAAGGCGGTCGCCGATCCGAAGCTCGTCCACAACACCCACTACATCGACATCCGCGGCAGGACCGGCAATATCAGCATCAAGCTCGAAAACGTGCCGTCAGCGGAGAACCCGAAGACCGCGTTGCTCGCGTGCTATAGCGCGCTGGCTGCGCTCAAGGCACTGCGTGCCTGCGTGCGCTACGGCACCTGATTAGAGAGGCGGTCGCCGCCGTACCCAGGGCCGGGCCTGCTCGAAGGCGCGCGAGGCTTGCAGTACGCGCAGATCTCTGAAGCGGCCGGCGACGATCTGGAGCCCGACCGGCAGCCCGCTCGGCGTGAAGCCGCAGGGACATGTAGACGCTGGCAGTCCCGTGAGGTTGAACGGATAGCTGAACCCGGCCCAGCGCAACCAATCCCAGGGATGCTGCTCCCAGTGCGAGGGTATCAGCAGCTCGGCCGGGAATGCGGCAACGGAAAGCGATGGTGTGAGCAGTAGATCGTAGCGCTCGAAAAAGGCGCGCACCTTGTCGTAGTAGATGAGGCGCTCACCCTGCGCCCTGCAGTAGTCCGCTGCGCTGTAGGTCATGCCGTGCCGGGTCAAGGCGACGAGCCCGGGATCCATCTTGTCCGCCCACTTGTCGAGCAGAGGCCCGAGCATTCCCGCGAAGTTGGAAGCGAAGTGACAGTGCTCCATCTCGATCGGGTCTCCCCATCCCGGATTCACCTCCTCCACGATGCAGCCCAGGTCCTCGAATGCGCACGCAGCGTCCGCGACCGGCGCGGCCACCTCGGGATCGACCTTTAAGTACCCGAGATCGGGGCTGAACGCGACTCTGAGGCCGGCGACGTCTGCATCCAGACGGCCGAGAAAATTTTCCGGCTGCGCCTCGAGACTCGCCATGTCGCGGTCGTCGGGGCCGGCCAGAGCTGCCAGCATGAGCGCCGCGTCGGCCACCGTTCGGGTCAGTGGACCGACGTGCGAGATCAGGCCGTTGTTCGGCTGCGGCCAGTAAGGAATGCGCCCATAAGAAGGCTTGAGCCCGAAGACACCGCAAAACGCTGCTGGCATACGGATCGAGCCAGCCCCATCCGAACCCTGGTGGATCGGACCGATGCCGGCCGCCGCGCACACGGCTGCGCCGGCGCTCGACGCGCCCGCGTTCATGCCGTGCTTCCACGGATTGTGCGTGATCCCGGTCAGCGGGCTGTTGCTGTTGCCCTTCCATCCGAACTCCGAGACCGTGGTCTTGCCGATCGAGATCGCACCGGCAGCGCGCATGCGCTCGACGTGCAGGTGATCGAAATCCGGAATGCGGTCGCGAAACACGTGCGACCCGGCCATCGTGCGCACCCCCTTGGTAAAGGCGAGATCCTTGATGGTGGTCGGTACACCGTGGAGTACGCCCAGATGGGCGCCGCGCATTACCGCAGCTTCCGCGTCACGTGCGGCCTGAACCGCGGCCTCGTAAGTGGGCGTGCAGATCGCATTGAGTCGCGGGTTGAGCGATTGGGCCCGCTGCAGCGTCGCTTGCATGATTTCGACCGGTGATACGACCTTGTCGCGGATCATGCGTGTCAACTCCGTTGCGGGAGTGAAGCAAGACTCCTCTTGGTTCATCTTCTTCGCGGCTCCAATGCAAGACCGTGGACTCGTCGTTGGTACCCGGGCGGATCGAACTCGCCGCAAGATCACAGTGTGCGCCCAGCGAGCTCATCGTACATGCTACGTCGCTTCGCGTCGGCGAACCAGCTGCGTCCGCGCCGTGGTTGTTCGTGCTGCACAGGGGTGCTCGAGGCCGGAATTATGGGCCTGCTCCTTGCTCCACCGAACGCATGGAAAAGCAACAGCGCCGCCGGTGGCAGGTCAAGGACACAGTTCTTTCACCTTGGCAGGATCTTCCCGGCCGCTACACCGCCGCTGAGATTTCAGGCATGCGCCGCCAGGGTTGCTTTGCGGAGGCGACGCCGGTTGACGACGGGAACCCACGCGCCCAAGCGCAAGACTCGCGCTCGCCCCAGCTGTCGCAGGACTGAGCGCGCGTTATCGCGTTTGCGTAAACTGCGTCCGAGGAAGGGCCCTGTGATGTACGTCGACACGCTCAGGCTAGTCTCCACTCTTGGTGCGCGGCGCCCTGCCGTCGCGTTACCGTCCCGCCTCGACCAGCTGTTCCAGAATCTGGCCGCACCGAGCTGCGATGCCGAGATGCTCGAGCAGCAGATCTGGCAGCTGTGGATGCACCATCCGCATCGCCGCGCCGCCGAGGAGCTGGAGCGTACCGCCACCGAAATCGCCACGCAGCTCTACGACATCGCCGAGACCAGGCTCAGCAACCTCCTGCGCGCGTGTCCCGACTTCGCGGAAGCCTGGAACAAGCGCGCTACGCTCTACTACGTTCAGGAGCGTGACGAGGAGAGCGTGCACGACATCCATCGCACGCTCGAGCTCGAGCCGCGTCACTTCGGCGCACTGTGCGGCCTGGCCGAGATCTTCCGCAGCTCCGGGGATTGCGAGTCGGCGCTGTTCGTCTTCCAGGCTGCCCTGCGCGTCAACCCTCATCTCACCGCCGCTCGGACAGCGATCGAGGAGCTCCTCGGCGCACCGCTCAGGCTTCAGTAGGCTCCCTTCGTCGGGCTGCCCGTTTTCGGCAGCTATACTTGCAGCTCAAGCGCGGCGTCCAAGCCGCATTAGAGTCGAGGAGGGGCATGACAGCCCGGATCGCCGTAGTCACGGGCGCGAGCAGGGGCATCGGCTTCGAGATCTGCCGTCAGCTTGCGCGGCTTGGGATCAACGTCGTCCTCACGGCACGTGATCCCGGCCGTGGGAACAAGGCCGTGGCGACACTGCAGCCGCAAGGCCTGAACGTCATCTTCCATGCGCTGGACGTCGCCGATCCTGAGCAGATCCACGCGCTCGCCGACTATCTGGCGCGAACGCATGGGCGCTGCGACATCCTGGTGAACAACGCCGGGATTCTGATAGACAAGCGCGGGGCGGGTGTGCTCGAGCTGCAGGTGGAGACTTTGCGCGCGACGCTGGAAACCAACTTCTACGCTCCCCTGCAGATGTCGCAGGCGCTGGTGCCGCTGATGCGCAAGCACCGCTACGGCCGGATCGTGAACCTGTCCAGCGGCTTGGGGCAGCTCGAAAGTATGGGCGACGGCACTCCGGCATATCGTGCATCGAAGGCTGCACTCAACGCGTTGACGCTTATGCTGGCGGCCGCCACGAAGGGCTCTGGAATCCTCGTCAACTCGATGTGCCCGGGCTGGGTGCGCACCGACATGGGCGGCGCGAGCGCGACGCGCAGCGTGGAGAAGGGGGCCGAGACCGCTGTCTGGCTGGCCACGCTGCCCGACAACGGCCCCACCGGCGGCTTCTTCCGCGACCGCAAAGCTATAGCCTGGTGACAGCGGCTCGTTGAACGCGGTCAGCGGCCATAGTATCGCCGTGCTCGCTGCTCAGCGCGGGCGGCTGCGGCCTGCGGTGTAGCCTGGCCGGATGCTGCCTCAGCCACCATGTTGACGATGATGAGGTCCTCCCGGCAGGCAGAAGCAGCGGCTCCGAGTTTGCCGGCATATCCCGTGTCCAGGCTCAGCTTGGGGCCATCGCGGAACGGTACGTACTTCGCGTCCTCATCCCATAATGGGTTGGATTCGTAAGCCTTGAGAGTTTGCGTATATTGTGCGAGCGAGGTTTTCAACCACGGCTCGTATTGTTCGCGTTCGAGCATGAAGCGCAGATACTCGCGAGCCGCGTTCGGATACTTGGTGTGTTTGAAGACCCACGCCGCGATGAATCCAGGCATCTCGGTAGGGCGGTTGACCGGCCCGATCGGCAAATGAGCGTGATGGGTGTCGGCAGCAATCGCTCTCAGCGCGGCGTCTTGCGACGTTTTGGCAACGTAATAGATCGACGCGGCGTTGTACGTGAGGCTGATCTGGCCACCCAGGAAGGCCTTGTTGTTGTTGGCGTCGAGCCAGGACAGTGTGCCGGGTACGAACGTGGCGTAAAGTGCCCGAGCGTATTCAAGCGCGGCGAGCGTTTCCTTCGAGTTGATGACGACTTCGTTTTTTTCGTTGACCAGCTTCCCGCCGTGCGCCCAGATCAGCCAGTGACACCAGGTGTTGGCATCGACCACTGCGTTCCCCAACGCAAACCCGGCCGGCGTTTCTCGGACCTTGAGCGCCTGACATAGCCTCAAGAAGCCGGTGAGGTCCTGCGGGATGTCTTGAAATCCTGCCGCCTGCACCATGCTGCGCCGGTACACGACGCAGTTGGTGACAAAGGCCATCCCCACAGCGATCCAGCGCCCGTTTAGCATGCAATAGCGCTTGCAGGTGTCATACCAGCCACCGTACTTGCTGTCCAGGTATTGAGCGAGCTCGGTGAGGTCCACGCACCGGTCTGGGTAAAGCTGCGGCGTGTCATAGAGCGCAACGGCCAGGTCCGGGCCGGCGCCGACGCTGGCCGCGAGTGCTGCTTTGGATGGGACGTCTGGCAGCGCAACGGTTTCCAGATCGACTTTCACGCTATACAGCTCCGAGAACGCGCGGGTGCTGGCGATCCACTGGTCTTCGCCGCCTTGAACAAAGAGCTTCCAGCGCAGCATCTTCAATGCGGCGCCTCTCTCTGGTTGGTATCTTAGCTGGGGGACGGCGCTTCTCGAGTGCCGAGCGGCGAGGCCAGCAGCTGCAACGAGCGTCGCGCTGCCCAGCGCTTTCATCGCGTCTCTTCGCGTCGTGGGTGGCATACTCCGCGCCCCCTTCACTGCAAGAACCCAGAAATGGCAGTTGACCATGCTACTCCGGTTGTGCCTAGAACTCAGCGGCCTCACCGCTGGTCTCGAGTTCGAAGGGCCTGCCGGGGGTCGACGCGTGTCTTCCGACCTTGACCTCAGGGCTCTATCCCACAGTTGTGTGTCAGTTCGTCGCCCGAGGCATTGGCGGCGACAGGAGCGTAAAATTAACTCTATTGCCGTTTGCTCTCCGACGTGCCCGTCAAACCTTTTTCACCACTGACCCGCGACTGGATCCTCGATCGCCTGCGCCGCGCGGGAAAGATTGCCGACGATCCGGAGTTCCAGCGCTACATGCATTCGCCCGGCGTGCAGGTGGTCCCTGCGGCGGTGCTCGTGCCGCTCATCAACCAGCCTCAGGGCGTCACCGTGCTGCTCACCCGGCGCACCGGGCATCTGCACGACCATGCTGGACAGATTAGCTTTCCCGGCGGGCGCGTGGACGAAACGGACGTCGATCGAGTGGCGACGGCGCTGCGAGAAGCGGCCGAGGAGATCGGTATCGCGCCGAGTGCGGTGGAGATCATCGGCGCACTGCCGGAGTGGGACATCCCGACCGGCTTCCGCGTGACACCGGTGGTGGGGTGGATCGAACCGCCACTCGAGTTGTCACCTGATTCGTTCGAAGTGGCCGAGGTGTTCGAGGTACCGCTCGCATTCTTTCTCGATCCGGCCAATCACGAGCGGCACAGCGACGAGATTAACGGCCGCAAGCGCCATTATTACGCCATGCCGTACGAAGGGCGCAACATCTGGGGAGCTACAGCGGGGATGCTGCACACCCTCTACCGGGTGCTGCATGTGGAGGGCTAGCGGGGGGCCTGTCCTCCCTATGGTGGCATCGGGCCACCGGTAGGCATGAGTCCTGCTGTGGTGACGGCGCTGCTTACACCGATACCGGTGAGGGTAAGCGGTGACCAGGCCTCATGCTGCCTGGCCTACCGAAACCGGTCCCGTTTACGGGTGCCCTTCATGACAACCAGGGAGGCATGGTGACCGACAACGAGAGAAGAGCGACCTCACACGGCAGGCGCCAAGCCGATTTTCAGCGCGAACAGGAGCTCGCCATGCTGCGGGCGGAGATCGAGCTGCTCATGGTGGAGCGGGACAACCTGCTGCGCTCCACGGGGGCAGCGGCGATGTTCGTGGCCAAGCTGGACAGCCAGGTGCTGCCGGAGTCCGCCTATGAGGCCGCGGATATCCTGGCGGCCACCATCAACGGGCTGCCGGAAGAGACGCTGCGCGACGCGATCGAACTGGTGCGCGAACAGCTGGGTGAAACGCTCGGCGAAGGCGAAGAGCAGTAGGGGCTGATCTTGCGAGTTGCGCGCCCTGGGCATGCGGCGCGCATAATGGCGGGTGCAGGCTCCGTGGAGCCGGGGAGCACACCGTGTCAGACTCCGAACACAACCCGGAAGTGGCGATCCTGCGCGCGGAGGTCGAGACGCTCTCGAACGAGCGCGAGTCGCTGCTCCGCGCCGCCGGTGCCGCCGCTGTCTTCGTCGCCAAGCTCGACAGCCACGCTCTACCCGAATCCACCTACGAAGCGGCAGATGTCCTTGCAGGCGCGCTCAACGCGCTACCCGAGGAAACCTTGCGCGCCGCGATCGAGCTGATCCGCAAGGAAGCCGGCTGCAATCTCTCTGACGGCAGCGACGACGAGGATAGCTGATCGTCGCGTTGCAAGGCGCAGCTCCTACCCGCCCGGGATGGAGGCTGGCTGAGACGTGTCCCAAGCTGGGGCCGGGCGAATGGAAGCCGCACCAGCGCAGGGCGCCGTCACTGCCCGCAGCGCCTCGATTCTGCCTGTGGTCGTGTCGCACAAACCATGGCGAAATCCAATCTCATCAAGCGCTTCGCGCAGTCTGGACGCGAAAAACAGCGCTGCTTGTCACGTGCACGCAGGCCAGGTCTCGATCTTGCGGTGTCACGCAAGCGAGACGATCTGCGCGCCTGATCGGAAGCCATCAGAAGAAGGTCATCCCCGGTGCCATCGGCGTGAGCGGGTGTCCGCCAATCAGGGAGGGAGCGCGATGACCAGCCTGCTGACGCGTGCGCTGTATCGGACTTCGGCGAGTCCACGCCTACGTAACCGAACGCACCGGGGCGCCGCGCGCGTCGGCATTGGCGGACCGGTCGGCTCCGGCAAGACAGCTCTGCTGGAGCAGATCATTCCACGCCTCATTCGCAGAGGAGCCGATATGGGCGTAATCACCAACGATCTCGCGACTCAGGAAGACGCCGAGCGTGTCAGGCGCAGCGGACTCATCGACCCCGCACGCGTGATGGCGGTGGAGACAGGGCCCAGCCCGCACGCTGCCATCGGCGAGGACCCCAGCCTCAACCTGCGGGCGGTGACCGAGCTGGAAACGAGGTTCGCATCGCTCGATCTGATCTTGATCGAAAGCAGCGGCGACAACCTCGCGTCCACCTTCTCTTCGCAGCTGGCAGACTATTGGCTGTTCGTCATCGACGCCGCCGGCGGTAACGACATCCCGCGGAAGAAGGGGCTTGGCGTGCTCAAGTCAGACCTGCTGGTGATCAACAAGGCCGACCTCGCTCCCTACGTGCGCGTGGACCTGCAGCACATGATCCACGAGGCGAGTCGGGTACGCGCCGACCGCCCAGTGCTGGTCACCAACTGTCACACCGGAAAGGGAGTCGATGCGGTGGTGGACAGGATCGCTGCGGGAACCCTGTTCGACTGATACGCGCGCTAGCCGGGCCGCCTGTGACACGCGCCGCGCTGGCGGCGCTTCTGCGTTTCCCTGCGCCGTGTGCCCGGCCGGCGCGCGCCATGTGCTCCATTTCTCGGCGTTGGT